>Ga0315273_10004212_pt1 | contig 17555 bp, 13 predicted proteins | sample YL17G02_0_MG_FD_205753 | JGI IMG/M metagenome (GOLD analysis project Ga0315273, IMG submission 205753) | Sediment microbial communities from Yellowstone Lake, YNP, Wyoming, USA - YL17G02_0 | ecosystem: Environmental > Aquatic > Freshwater > Lake > Sediment | place: USA: Wyoming | collected...
CTGACGGTGATGCGCGAGACGCTCCAGCTGCTTGAGGCGGTGTCGTCCACGGTGAACGGGATGTACGCCGTCGGGGAAGCGCAACAGGCGGACGTCCTGCGCGCGCAACTCGAAATCGGTCGCATGACCGGGCAGATCGCCGACATGGAAGCCATGCGCCGGACCATGGCGGTCCGGCTCAACACAGTCCTCAACCGACCACCCGATGTCAGGACCGGCATTCCCGAGTTACCCATCTTTCCCGATTCCGTACCCTCCGCCGATTCGCTGACCGCGTGGGCCCTGGCGTCCCGGGGCATGATCCGGGCTGGGGCCGACCAGGTGCGGGCAGCCACCGCAGCCGAGCAGCTTGCGCGGCGGGGCATCTGGCCCGACCTCGAAGTCGGCGTCATCTACGGCCGGCAGCCGATGTCGGGCGGCGGCACCGACCAGATGCTGAGCATCATGCTCGGCGCCTCGGTGCCGATCTGGGCGGGCAGTCGGCAGCTCAAGATGCGAGACGAGACCGCGGCGATGCGCCAAATGGCCGAAGACGATCTCGCGGCGATGCGCTCGGATACGCGCGGTCGCGTGGGCGAATTGGTGGCCGAGACTCGCCGCGCCCGTGAACTCCACGCGCTGTACCAGCGCACCCTGCTGCCGCAGGCCGATGCCACCGTCGCCTCGGCCCGCGCCGCCTACCAGGTCGGCAGCGTCAATTTCATGACCTTCCTCGACGCCTTCATGACCGTCTACGGGTACCGCACGGAGATCCACCGGCTCGACGCCCAGGAGGGCCAGGCCCTGGCCGAGCTCGAAATGGTCACCGCCCACCCGCTGGTCGCCCCAACCGTCGAGGCCGGCCTCACCGCGCCAGGAGGCGCTCCATGAACGACTCGCCCTTCGAACCCGCCGAGCGATCGTCTCGGGGACGGCTGCTCCGCATCAGCCTGCTGGTCGCGGCGCTGGTCGCGACGGCGGCGGTCGCCTACGTCCTGACGCGGAAGCCCGCGGACAGCGCCGCGGCGGGCCACGGTGAGCACGCCGCGGCGGGAGCCGACAGTGCCCAGCCCGTCATGCTCTCCGCCGAAGATGCCGCCCGCATCGGCGTGACCTTCGCCGAAGTGACGGTGGGGTCCATGGCGCGTGAGGTCCGCACCGTGGCCCAGGTGTCCTACGACGAGACCCGTGTCGCCACCGTGGCCCTCAAGGTGGACGGCTGGGTGGAGCAGCTTGTTGTGAACATCACGGGTCAGCCGGTTCGGAAGGGCGAGCCCCTGCTGGAGTTGTATTCGCCGATGCTGGTGAGCGCGCAACAAGAACTGTTGATTGCACACCGCCTCGCAGCCGATGTCGGCGCGGGCACCCCGTCCGCCCGGGCGGGTGCCGACGAGCTGTTGCAGGCGGCCCGTCGGCGCCTGGCCTACTGGGACGTTCCCCCGGACGTCATCGCGGCCATCGAGCAAAGCGGGCAGGTCCGGAAGGCGGTGGGCTTCGTCGCGCCGGTCAACGGCATCGTCGTCGAGAAGCGGGTGCTGGCGGGTCAGCGCATCATGGCCGGCGAACCGCTGTACAAGATCGCGGACCTCAGCCGGGTGTGGCTGGAAGGTGAGGTATTCGAACCCGACCTTCCCGCGGCCCGCCTCGGCCTCGCGGTGACGGCCGAGTTCCCCGCGCTGCCGGGCACGCAACGCGTCGGCCGCATCACGTACGTCTACCCGACGCTCAATCCGGAAACGCGCACCGGCCGGATCCGGGTGGAACTTTCCAACAACGACCTGGCCCTCAAGCCCGGCATGTACGCGACGATCCGGTTCCGCGCGGCGGCGCGGCCGGGGCTCAGCGTGCCGCGGTCGGCAGTCCTGGCGACCGGTGAGCGGAACCTGGTGTTCGTCAAGGACGCGGACGGGACGCTCACTCCGCGCAATGTCTCGCTGGGGGCCGCAACCGACGACCGGATCGAGATCCTCAGCGGACTGGTCAAGGGCGAGCAAGTCGTGGCCTCGGGCACGTTCCTCCTCGATGCGGAATCGAATCTGGGTGCGGCATTGGGCGGTATGGGCAACATGCCGGGAATGGACTTGAAGGCACCGACCTCGGGACCAGCTCCACGGCCCTCCCCCACAGCACCGCCGAGGAAGGGTCCGGCCCCCGGCGACACCGCGTTGCAGGCCATGCCGGGCATGGCGGCGCCGGCACCGCGCGCGAAGGCAGATACGCTGGCACCCCCGGCGGGAGGGGCCGATGCTCACCCGAATTATTGACTGGTCGCTGCGCAACCGGGCGATTGTGCTCTTGTGCATAGTGGCGGCGATCATCGGCGGCGCCTTCGCGCTGCGCGCCACCCCGCTCGAGGCGCTGCCGGACCTGAGCGACGTGCAGGTCATCGTGCAGGCCGAGTTCAGCGAGCAGGCGCCTCGCATCGTGGAGGACCAGGTCACCTATCCGATCGCCGCCGAGATGCTGAAGGTGCCGGGCGCCCGGGTGGTGCGCGGCTATTCGTTCTTCGGGATCTCGTTCGTGTACGTGATCTTCGAGGACGGCACCGACCTGTACTGGGCCCGCTCCCGGGTGCTGGAATACCTCAACGGTCTCACCGGCAAGCTCCCGGCAAGAGTGACGCCCACTCTCGGCCCGGACGCCACGGGCCTCGGCTGGGTGTTCCAGTACAGCCTCGAGGACACCACCGGGAGGATGACCCTGGCCGAGCTGCGCAGTCTCCAGGATTGGAACCTGCGCTATGCGCTCACGGCGGTCCCCGGCGTGGCCGAGGTGGCCACCGTCGGGGGGTTCGAAAAGCAGTACCAGGTCGACCTCGACCCGGCCCGCCTGCTGGCGTACCGGGTGCCGATCACGGCGGTGATGGCCGCCATCCAGAATGCCAATTCGGACGTCGGCGCCATGGTGGTCGAGCTGACGGAACGCGAGTACATGGTGCGCGGACTCGGGTACCTCAAGAGCCTCGACGACATTGAAAACGTCGTGGTCGGCGCCACCCGGAGCGGCACACCGATCCGGGTCGCGGAGCTGGGACGGGTGAGCGTCGGACCGGCGGTGCGGCGGGGCATCGTCGATCTCGACGGACGGGGCGACGCCGTGGGCGCGATCGTCGTGATGCGGTTCGGGCAGAACGCGCTCACCACGATCCAGCGCGTCAAGGCCAAGCTGGCGGACGTGCAGGCCGGACTCCCCGCCGGCGTCATCGTGCGGCCGGTGTACGACCGGAGCGAGCTGATCGAGCGCGCGATCGCGACGCTGCGGGAAAAGCTGCTGGAGGAGAGCCTGATCGTGGCGCTGGTGTGCCTCCTGTTCCTGGTGCATGCCCGATCGGCCCTGGTCGCGATCCTCACCCTCCCCATCGGCATCCTGATGGCCTTCATCGCCATGCGCTGGGTGGGTGTCGGCGCCGACATCATGTCGCTGGGCGGCATTGCCATCGCCATCGGCGCCATGATCGACGCGGCCATCGTGATGATCGAGAACATGCACAAGCACCTCGAGCGTGCAGTGGACGCGAAACGTCGCGGCGCGGGCCTGCCGACCACGGGGGCGTCATACCACACCTCCATGCTCAGCGTCGGGGAGCGGTGGCGGATCGTCGGAGATGCGGCCCGGGAAGTGGGGCCGGCGCTGTTCTTCTCCCTGCTGATCATCACCGTGTCGTTCATTCCGGTCTTCTCGCTCGAGGGCCAGGAGGGACGGCTGTTCGAGCCGCTGGCCTACACCAAGACATTCTCGATGGCCGCGGCCAGCCTGCTCGCCCTCACCCTGGTGCCGGTCACCATGGGGCTCTTCATCCGGGGCCGACTGTACCGGGAAACCGCCAATCCCGTCAACCGGGTGTTGATCCGGTGGTACCGGCCAATGATCGCCTTTGTGCTGCGGCACCGTTGGGGCGTCGTGACCGTGGCGGTGATGGCGGTCATGCTGAGCTGGATTCCGTGGACCCGGCTGGGCAGCGAGTTCATGCCGCCCCTTAACGAGGGCACCATCCTGTACATGCCCACGACGCTGCCCGGCATCAGCGTGGCCCGCGCAAGAGAGATGCTGCAGATCCAGGACAGCATCCTGAAGAGCTTCCCCGAAGTGGACCACGTCTGGGGCAAGACAGGGCGGGCCAACACCCCCACCGATCCGGCCGGTCTCGACATGACGGAAACGACGATCACGCTCAAGCCGGAGTCGGACTGGCGCTCCGGAATGACGCAGGACAAGCTGGTGGCGGAAATGGATTCGGCGGTGCGGCTGCCGGGCTCCACCAACGCGTGGACCATGCCGATCAAGGGACGCATCGACATGCTGGCCACGGGCATCCGCACCCCGGTCGGCATCAAGATCTTCGGGCCCGACCTCGCTGAACTGGAACGGCTGGGGCGTCAAGTCGAGGACGTGGTCCGGCAGGTCCCGGGCACCCGCACCGCGTTCGCCGAACGGGCGGTCTCGGGCTATTACCTCGACATTGACATTGACCGGGCCGCGGCCGCGCGCCACGGGCTCAACGTGGGCGACGTGCAGACCGTGATCGCCACCGCGGTCGGCGGGATGACAGTGACCAGGACCGTCGAGGGCCGGGAACGGTACGGCGTCCGCATCCGCTATCCGGTGGAGCTGCGCGACAACCCGGAACGCCTGGCATCAGTGCTGATTCCGGTCGGCCACGGGCTCGATGGCGGCGCCGCGCCGGCGATGGGCGGGGGCATGGGCGGAGCCGGTCCCGGCGGGGCGGCGCCCGGTCGGGAGACCTACGTGCCGTTGGGCCAGGTCGCCACCATCCGCCAGGTGGCCGGGCCAATGGTCGTCCGCACCGAGGGAGCCCAGCCCACCGCCTGGGTGTACGTGGACGTGGCTGGCCGCGACATCGGGAGTTATGTGGCCGAGGCACGGAAGGCGGTGGAGCGCGCGGTGGTGCTGCCCACCGGCTACACCATCGTGTGGAGCGGGCAGTACGAGTACATGCAGCGCGCGGCGGCCAAGCTGAAAGTGGTCGTCCCCGCCACGCTGGCCATCATCTTCCTGCTGCTCTACTTCAACTTCGGCAACCTCGGCGAGACCGCCATCGTGATGCTCTCGCTCCCCTTCGCGCTGGTGGGCGGGCTCTGGTTCATCTGGCTGCTGGGGTACAACTGGTCGGTGGCGGTGGCGATCGGCTTCGTGGCGCTCAACGGCGTGGCGGCGGAAACCGGCGTGATCATGCTCATCTACCTCGATCACGCCTGGCAGGCGAAGCGTGCGGCGGGGCGGACGCCATCGCTCCAGGACCTCTACGACGCGGTCATGGAGGGCGCGGTCGAGCGGGTGCGCCCCAAACTGATGACCGTCACGGCCATCATGGCGGGCCTGCTGCCGATTCTCTGGGGCACCGGCGCCGGCGCCAGCGTCATGAAGCGGATCGCCGCGCCGATGGTGGGCGGCATGGTCAGCAGCACGGTGCTGACGCTGCTGGTGATTCCGGCGGTCTATTCGCTGTGGAAGGAACATGAAATGAAGTGAAGGCTGCAGCGAGGCAGCGATCCCGATGACGCGTGCCCCTTCTCCACATGGTGGAGAGAGGGACCGTGGGTGAGGTGAAGGAGTGCGCCCTGGACTCGGCTCTGCGGCGTCAGGACGTCGTAAAGGTGAAGATCATGCCGTAGTTGCCGTTGGTGCCCATCCAGCCCGCACCCATCATGTTCATGGGCTGGCCCGCGTGCATGCCGCCGTTCATCCCCGACTGCAGCCACATGCCACCCATCTGGTTGATCATGGCGTCCATGCCGATCGGCACGTCGTCGGCGTCCATCATCCCGCCGCCGACATGAATCGTGTACATCGTCCCGCTGGCCATCGGAGCGGCATGCGTACAGGTGAGCGCGGTGCGATCCACCGACCAGGTGCACGTCATCGCCATGGTGGCGCCTGCGGTGGTGCCCACATGGACGTCCTTGTAGGCCTCCATGCCCTGCCCCATGGGCCCGCTGAAGGTGAGCACGATCGGCGAGGCCACTGCGACGCTGGTCGCGCCACCGGCGGGTGACACCACCGTCAACGTGGTGGCGGGACTGGTCGGGGCGTTGCTCTCAGTACATGCGCTGGCAGCCACGACCGCACTGCATGCCAGGAGGGTGACAAACCGTTGCGGTATCGACATTGTCGTTGTCTCGTTTGTGATCGTGCGACGGTCTACGGAAATCAAGTAGCAGACCAGAATACGGAGCATCATAGTGTTCGGAACTTGAAGGAACAATGAAGGACAGGTGAACGAAGGGTTGGTGGAGACTGCCTCAGCCTCCGGATGTCACCATTTTGCGCAAGATTCCCGGGTGCGCCCGCATCAGATACGAGCCGGCCACGACCACGGCGGACGCATTCGCCACCACGATGGACCACCACGGCAGGAGGGCCCGCATCGGCTCCGTCAGGACCCCCACCGCCAGAATCGTCACCACAAACCCCGCCACGATCGTGAACAGCACCGCCCGCGCCTGCGACGGGTGGCACTCGGCGTGCGCGACCAGCCGGACGACGATCAACCCGATGGCCAGCGAGAGGACCAGGTGCAGCACAGTGTACCAGAAAATGGCTGTCAGGTCGGGCGGGATGGGGAACTGCAGGACCGCGGGGTCGCGTACTCCCGTGAACACAGCCCTTCCAAGCAAATTGACGGTGTAGAGCGGCCCACGCACCGCGAGGAGATCGAACACGGCATAGAACACCGCCACAGAGGCGTAGGCAACACAGCCTACCAGCAACCCCTCCTGCGTCACACGACTTCCACGCGCCATGGCAACCTCCCCCGTGTGATCGGTGCCCCTCCACAATACTACCTCCCCGCTCTCTCCGCGTCCCCCCTCTCCACGTGGTAGAGAGCGGGACAGGGAGTGCGGTTACGCCTCCTCTGCGTAGCGCCGCTTCGCGTCGAGTCGCTCCGCCTTCCACCCCACCCCACCGTCGTAAATGACCTGCTTGAGCCATTCCTGCTCCGCCTCGCACTCCCCCGCCGACATCCCCTTGTACCACGCCTTCGGCAGCCCGCCTTCCCCGTTGCTCCAGCGATAGCGGCGTTGCTTCAGCGCATCCTTCTTGTCAAACGCCGCGTTGAGCGCCCACACCCGCCAGGACGGCGTCCGCGCCGACTCCAGCAGGTGGCGCAACGGCAGCGTGCCGTCGTCGAACGGCTCCTGCAGCAGACGGATGAGGGCGTGGCAGTCGGCGTCGGCGCGGTGCCCATCAAAGAAGAGTCCGCAGCGCTTCATGAGCAGGAACTCGAGGGCCCCGGAGCTGGCGCCGAGCGACTTCCACGGCACCTCCCGCTGCGAGCAGGCCCAGAACTTGTCCTTGAACGCCGCCAGCCGGCGGTCGACGAACGGTCGATCGAAAGCGGCGTTGTGCGCAATGACCAACCCTGCGCCCGCTACCAGCTGCCCCACCGCCGTCTCGTCGATCGTCTTCCCAGCCACCATCGCGTCGGTAATGCCCGTGAGCCGGGTGATTTCCTCCGAGATAGGCCGCCCCGGGTCTTCGAGGAAACTCACCGCCGGGCCCACCGTCAGGATGCGGCCACTGTCCCGCTCGTACTCGAACGGCACGCCGCAAAACTCAATGATCCGCTCGCGCACGGGATCCAGGCCCGTGGTCTCGACATCGACAACGAGCGCCGTGGCGGTGCTCGAACCGTCGCCGTCGTGATAGCGGGTGGGTGGCACGAACCGTCGGAGCACTCGGTAATCGGGTGAGGCCTCGAGCTTCTTGGCGAGGGATTCGAGGCTGCTGGTCACCGGCGCGGCCCCGCCCGCCAGGCATGTAATCCGCTCAACCAGGAATAGGGGTTGATGCTGACCCCCTCGATCCGGCGGGACACCCCCGCCACCTGCACCGGAGCGTACAGGAAAAGCGCCGGTGCATCGGCGTTGAGCGTGTCCATGGCCTCGCGGTAGAGTGGGGCCGCGCTGGCCGTGTCGGGAGCGACGATCGCCCGAGCGAAGAGCGCGTCGAACAGGGGGTTGTCGTACCGCCCGTAATTGAGCTTGCCCCAACCGCCGCGCGTCCACTGGTCGGCCAGTCCGCGGGGGCTCGGCTCATCGAGCCAGGCACCAATGTAGCTGTCGAACATTCCTGCCTCGAGCCGGTGGTTGAAGACGGGAAAGTCCACCGCGGTAATAGTGACTTCCACGCCGAGCACCTTCCACGACTGCTGCAGCGCCTGGGCAAGATCCCGTCGGGCCGGGCTGGTGCCGGGCACCAGGATGTCGAATCGGAGCGCCGCGGCGCCCTTCCGGCGTCCGCCGTTTGCAGCCCGGAGCCAGCCGAGCGAATCGAGGAGGCGCGCCGCGGCCAGCGTGTCGAAGGGAAGGGTACGGACGTCGGGGCTGTTGATCCACAGCAACTGCGACATCGGGCCCGGCGGAGCCACCGTGCCGGCGCCGAACACCCCGGCCGCCAACGTCGGGCGGTCGATGCCCAGCGCCAGGGCGCGCCGAAGCTCCCGGTCGCCGAGCAGCGGATGGCGTTGGCTCTTGGCATCCCGGAGCCGGAAGCCGAGGAACCCGTACGCCGCCGAGGGATATCGAATGAGCTGGGCGGCAGTGTCGCTCGCCACGCGCGAAACCCGGGACGGCGGGCCGAGGTGTTCGACCAGGTCCACCTCGCCGGCCAGCAGCATGTTGACCGCGGCGTCGGGGTCGGGCACGAAGCGCCAGACGACCCGGGTGATCGGCGGGGTGGCGCCCGGCGCGGCCTCGAGTCGAAGCGACTGGCCGCGCACCCAGTCGGCCACGCGGTAGCTCCCGCTGCCGACCACGTGGGCCAGGAGGGTGTCGCCTTCCCATTGCGCTCGCGGGATGGCCTCCCAGACGTGGGCCGGCAGGATGCGTACGTGCCAGGTGGCGTCGTACAGTTGTTCGGGGTACGCGCGGACAAAGCGCAGGAGCACCGTGGACGAATCCTCCGCCACGGCCGTCACCTGTCCCTCGAGCGCGGCGCGCGCCTCGGTATCCAGGGCGGGATCAGCGTAAGCGCCAAAGGAAAAGACCACGTCGGCCGCGGTCACCGGCACTCCGTCCTGCCAGCGTGCCCCGCTCCTGAGGTGGAATCGCCACGTCAGGCTGTCCACCCGCTCCCACCGCTCGGCGAGCGCCGGCCGATATCCCGCCGGATCGATCGGCGCGGCGTCTGGCGCCAGGTCCGCGAGCCGTTCGTAGACCTGGTCGGCGATATCGCGCCCCACGGTCTCGAAAATGAGCGGGGGAAACAGCGATGACGGCTCTCCGGCCGCGGCGATGACGACCGTGCCGCACTCCTGGCACGGCGTCGGTGTCTCCCGGGTGCATGCCGCGAGGAGCAGGAGCACCCAGCCGTTCCGCCATGACCTCACGCGGTACTCCCCTCTTCCGGGATCACCATCCAGAGCACGATGTAGACGAGAATGCCGGGAAACGCGGCGGAGACAATAGACGCCACGACGTACACCGCGCGCAGCATCGTCGGGTCGAGTTCGAAATATTCGGCGAGTCCGCCGAGGACGCCGGCGATCATGCGGTTCTTGGTGGACCGGTGGAGCGGTTTGGTCGGGCTGGGCATCGCGGATCCCTGCCAGTGCGGAGGTGAAAGGGGAAATGCAAGCGAGCCATGGATTCCCGTCCACAATATATGGAGGACCGGAGATCGGTTGTGGTCAAGCTTCCCCGCAGTGTTGCAATGAATCGTTACACCGAGTACCATTTCGATGTGTTTCAGAAGCATGGTGCCGACACTGAATCAAGATAAGACATTGTGGTATAATGATTTACGACATGGTTCCTGGATGGCACTCCGGTTGCCACTAGGGGGAGTCAAGAGAGTAGTCAACGCACTCATTCCCTCTGGAGGTTCCATATGTCTCGCACGATTCGCTTGGCCGGCGCCTTGGCCCTGGCCGCAACTCTCGGCGCCTGTGACTCCTCGTCCGGGCCCGCCAATCAGAGCGCCGCAGTCCAGTTGAGCCTGGCCACCCGCGCCGGCCCCGGCCTTGCTCCCTCCGGCCCACAGTTGAGCGGCGTGTCGGTCGACTACACCGACGGCCTCAACACGCTCTCCATCACCCAAGTCCAGATGGTGGTGAGGGAAGTGGAGCTGAAGACGGTGGCGGACCCCGCCCAGTGCGACCCCGCCGTCTCCGACGACACCTGCGAAGAGCTCGAGTCGGGCCCGTACCTCCTGGACCTGCCGCTCTCGGCCGGTGCCTCCTCCGTGGTGACCGTGGACGTGGTGCCCGGCAGCTATGATGAATTCGAGTTCAAGATCCACAAGCCGGACGACACCGCGGAGAACGCCGCCTTCCTGGCCATCAACCCGACGTTCGACGGCGTCAGCATTCGCGTCACCGGCACCTGGAACGGCGTGGCATTCACCTATGAGAGCGACCTCAATGCCTCGCAGGAGGTGGGCATGGCGCCACCCCTCGTGGTCACGGACGCGGGCACCTCCGATTTCACGCTCTCGGTCAACATCGCGACCTGGTTCCGCACCAGCGGCAATATGCTGATCGACCCGTCGACCGCCAATAAGGGCGGCGCCAACGAGAACACGGTGAAGAACAACATCGAGCAATCCTTCGATGCCTTCGAGGACGAGAACCACAACGGCGGCGACGACCACAGCGGGAGCTGAACTGACACAGATAGCGCATGGGTGAGCGCATCCCGTGGGTGGAGGCGGTCGTGATCTCCGACAGCTTCCAGGGTGCGCTCACCGCCTTGGTGACGGAGGTGGGTGGCCGGCTGTATCAGCGGCCACCCGGGGGCGGAGGTCCACCCGAATCCCCCGCGGCGGTGATGGTGCTGGCCGGGGGACGCGAGGGAGAGGCACTGGCGCAGTTGCCGGTGCTGGACGGGTCCCCCTGGTACTTCATCGGTGCGGCGACCGACCATCGGCTCGCCGCCGCCGCCGTCCGGGCCGGGGCGAGAGACTACCTGGCATTGCCCGAGGACATGGATGTCCTGCGGCGCTCGCTGGAGCGGGACGTCCGTGCGGCGCTCGGCAGGGTGGACGCGGCGGACTTTGCCGCGGCGGAACGCGCAGACGCCGGCTTCTCCGCTATCGTCGGCCGGAGCCCCGGACTCACCCAGGTGCTCGACCAGGCCAAGCGGGTGGCCGGCCATCGCGATGTCACGGTGCTCCTCGGTGGAGAAACGGGCACTGGCAAGGAGCTGCTGGCCCGCGCCATTCATTACGCGAGCCCTCGCGCGGCGGCACCGTTTGTCGAGGTCAACTGCGCGGCGATCCCCGCCAACCTCCTGGAGAGCGAACTCTTCGGGCACGAGCGCGGCGCCTTTACCGGAGCGGTGGCGGCCAAGCCGGGACTGTTCGAGCTGGCGCACGGCGGGACGCTCTTCCTCGACGAGATCGGCCACCTGCCGCTCGAGCTGCAGGCCAAGCTGCTCCGGGCGCTGGAGAGCCGCGAAATCCGGCGGGTAGGTGGTACCAAGACCAAGACGGTGGACATCCGGCTCCTCGCGGCGACGGCTCTGGACCTGGCGCGGGCGGTGGTGGATCGGCTATTCCGCGAGGACCTGTACTACCGGCTGAACGTGGTCCGACTGGTGTTGCCGCCGCTTCGGGAGCGGGGCGCGGACCTCGAGTTGCTCGCCGAAACGTTCGCCTCCGGGTTGGCCGTCCGGTACGGCCTCCCGGTGCCGGGACTGGGGGCCGAATTCCGCGCGGCGCTCCGCGCCCACGCCTGGCCCGGCAACGTGCGCGAGCTGCGCAACGCCGTGGAGCGGGCGCTGGTGCTCTCCGAGCCGGGGGGGGCGCTGCAGGTCCCCGCGCTCGACCTCGGCCAGGCCCCGTCCGCGGAGGAGGCCCCGCCGAGCGGAGTGATTCCGTTCCCGGCCGACCTGGCCACGATCACCCTGGCGGCAGTGCAGGCCATGCTCGCCCTCTGTAACGACAACAAGAGTGCGGCGTCCCGCCGCCTCGGCATCTCGCGCCCGCGGCTGCAGCGGTTGCTCGACCAGCAGGACGACTGATGCAATTCGATACTTGGAAAGGAATTCCCATGCGACGTGCCCGCTTCCTCCCATTCGCCCTCGCGGCCGCCCTGGCGGCCTGCAGCGATTCCGGCGCGCCGGACACCGGCGGCGTCAAGCCGCCGTCCGCGCTCACCATTATCCGCCTCCCCGCGGCGAGCCAGCCGATCCTGAACCCGGTGCAGTCCGAAACTTGCACGAAGGGGGTGGAGTGTGAGCTCAATATCTTCTTCACCGATCCCCTCGGCGGCGCCGGCGATGGCTACCTGCGTCTTCGGGTGCACGCGGCGAGCCTGCTCAAGCACCCCGATGGCAGTCTGTTCCAGGTCGGTGAAACCGTGCTCATCACGGTGAGCGTAGTGGATCCAACCCAAATCTATTTCGAGTTCCAGCCCAGTGGCCTCACCTTCGATCCGGCCGTGCCCGCCCAGCTCAGGATCGAGTACGGCGAAACGGGCGACGATCTCGACGATGACGGCGACGTGGATCCCCAGGACGCCGCGATTGAGCAGGTCATCGCCATCTGGCGCCAGGAGCAGCCGGGCCAGTCGTTCCTGCGGCTCAGCGGCGTGAAGAGCGAGAGTCTCGACGAGATCGAGGCCGACGTACTCGGCTTTACCAGGTATGCGATCGCCTACTGACGATTCGATGACCACGCCTCCCACCGCCGACCCCGGCACCGTGCTCCGCGACGCGACCGCCGCGATGCGCCAGGGCAACCTGCCTGGCGCCGCCGCCCTGGCGGGCGCCGCGGCAACGCGCTTCCGGGCCCGCGGCGACGCCGATGGGCGGATGCGCTCCGAAAACCTGCTCGGCGCAGTGGCGTTCGAGACCGGGCAGGTCCGGGAGGCGGAGGGGTATTTCGGTACGGCGCTGGAACTGGCCCACGGGCTGGATGACAGCCTGATGACGGCGCGAGCCTCCAACAATCTGGCCTCGGTGGCCCACCTCACCGGCCGCCCCGAGGTGGCGCTGAGTCTCTACCGGACGGCACTGCTTTCCTACCAGCGCCTGGGAGACCGCCGCGGCATGGCCGAGACGTCACACAATCTCGGAATCGCCTTTCGCCAGCTCGGCCAGTGGACCGACGCCGAACGGGCGGCCGAGGAAGCGGTGCGGCACGCCGAGGTGTCCGAGGACGTCGCCCTGCGCGCCCTGGCCCTGGTGGGCCTGGCGGAACTCCACCTTGAACTCCGGGCCTGGCCGCTGGCGGATCGGGCAATCGACCGGGCGGCCGCCCTCTCCGCCGAGGGCCATGACCCGGTCGGGGTCGCGGAAGCGGGCCGGCTCCGCGCGCTGTTCCACCTGGGGCGGGGCGACGCGGGCGCGGCACTCCGGGACGCCCTGGCCGCCCGGGCCGAGGCGCACGAACTCGGGAGCGCGCTGCTCGAGGCGGAATGCACCATGGTGGCCGCGCGCGCCGCGCGCGCGCTTGGTCAGGAGGCTCAGGCCGAGGAACTCCGGGCCGGGGCGGAGGCGAGTCTGATGCGGCTGGGGGCGGCCGGACTGCTCGAGCGGCTTACCAACGAATGGGGCGCCTGATCGGCGCCCCGTTCGTTTCTGCAGGTCAGTGGCCCTGCTCCTCCTTGTGCTCCGCGGCCACGCGGGCCACCACGTCCGGTGGCGCCTCGACGTACCCGTGAAAGCCGTGCCGAAATGTCCCCCGACCGTGGGTGACGGAATACAGCGTCGTCGAATATCGGTAGAGCTCCGCCTCCGGCACGATGGCACGGACTTTGGTGAGGCGGCCATCGGCCTCGGTGCCCAGGATGTGCCCCCGACGGGCGCTCAGGTCGCCCAGCACGTCGCCAAGCACGTCATCCGGTGCCCACACCTCCAGGTCGGCCAGCGGTTCCAGTAACACCGGCCGCGCGCCGGGCGCCACCGTGCGGAACCCGAGAATGCCGGCCATCTTGAATGACATCTCGTTCGAGTCCACGTCGTGGTACGACCCGTCGAAGCATTCCACCTGGAAGTCCACCACCGGATACCCCGCCACCACCCCGCGCTCGGCCGATTCCTGGACGCCCCGGTCCACCGCCGGAATGAACTTGTTGGGGATCACCCCGCCCACGATGTTGTCCACGAACTCGTACCCTGCGCCCCGCGGCCGGGGGGCGATGCGGATCCAGCAGTCGCCGTACTGGCCCCGGCCGCCGCTCTGCTTCTTGTGCTTGCCCTGCCCTTCCGCCTTTCCCTTGAAGGTCTCGCGATAGGCGATCCGCGGCCGCGCCAGGTCGGCGTGCACGCCGTAGCGCTGGGTGAGCCTCCCGAGCAGGATCTCGAAGTGGCGTTCGCCCATGCCGTGGATCAGCGTCTGCCGCAATTCAGAGTTGTACTCGAAATGAAAGGTCGGATCCTCCTCATGCAGCTTGTGGAGGCCGGCCGCCAGCTTGTCTTCCTCGCCCCGCTGCTTGACCACCACGGCGGCGGTGGCCACGGCGTCGGGGAACGGGATCGGCGGCAGCCGGACGGGGGCGTCCCGCAGGCAGAAGGTGTCGCCGGTGTGGGTGTTGCGGAGCTTGGCCACGGAACCGATGTCGCCGGGGCGGAGCTCCGCCACCTCCAGGCGTTCCTTTCCCTGCTGCACCGAGAGGTGGTTCAGCTTTTCCGCCACCTCGTGTTCGGCGTTCCACACCTCGGCGCCGCTGCGCAGGGTGCCGGCATAGAGCCGGAACAGGGTGACGTCGCCGACATGGGGTTCCGACGTCGTCTTGAAGACCCGCGCCACCAGCCGCGCGTCCACCGGCGTGGGCAGGTCGGCGGGGGAGGGGAGCAGCTCGACCAGGCTGGTGAGCAGGGCCCGCATGCCATAGGTGAGCTGTGCGCTGCCCACGAAGAGCGGCACGATCGCCCCGGACACGACGGCCTTCTTGAGGGCGGTGATGACCTCGGCGCGCGCGATTTTCTCCCCGCCGAGGTAGCGCTCGATCAGCACGTCGTCGGTCGATGCGACGGCCTCGATGAGCTGTTCGCTGTACCGCGTGAACCGCTCCTGGAACTCTGCCGGGACGTCCACCTCGTCGTACTCCCCGGACTTGGTGCCCGGCGTGTAGAGATGGGCCTTGCCGGTGAAGAGGTTGATGATGCCGCGGAAGCTGGCCCCCTCGCCGAGGGGGATTTCCACCGGGAGCACCTTGGGCGACAGGTGCGTCCGGACGTCATCGAACACCCGTTCGAAGTCCGCGTGGTCCTTGTCCATCTGGCCCACGAAGAGGACCCGCGGCAAGTGCAGCCGGTCGCAGACTTCCCAGGCCTTCTCGGTGCCGACCTCCACGCCGCTCACCCCGCTCAGCACCACCACCGCCGCGTCCGCCGCGTAGAGCGCGGTGACTGCCTCGCCGAAGAAGTCGAGGTAGCCGGGGGCGTCGAGCAGGTTGAGCTTGGTGTCCATCCACTCGGCGTAGGCGAGGCCGAGGCTGATGGAGTGCTGGCGCGCAAATTCATCGGGGGTGTAATCGGTGAGGGTCGTACCGTCCTTGATGTTGCCGTGACGCCGGCTGGCGCCGGACACGAAGGCGAGCGCGTCGACCAAGGTCGTCTTGCCGCTCCCGCCGTGCCCGACAAACGCCACGTTGCGGATTGCGTCCGTGCCATAGACACGCATGGCCTGCACCTCCTTGAATCGGGATGACGGATATTGCCGCCCAGCGGGAGCGTTGTCAAATCGGGATCGCCAGGACCCTGATAGCCTCCTCCCCCGCCGTTCCCCTCCCCCCCCTCCAACGTGCCAAGACCCCTATCTCCTTGTCCCGCCAATTCTGGCCACCCGCTTCCCCGCCCCGCGCGTTGCCGCTAGCATTTAGGGCATGCCTGCCACGAATACCAGCAAGATCAAGCGCCCGGCCTCTCCGGGCGCGCTGACGGCGCTGGCGATGCTCAGCGGGTGGGCCGCCGTCTACCTGGTCTGGCAACAGAACTTCATTGGCCTTGCCCTGGCCCTCGTAACGACCGTCCTCGCCTGGACCGGCCTGCGCCGGGTGGAGACGCTCGGACTCCGCCACGCGCATTCGCTCCGCCTCGCCCTCGAAGCATCCGCCGCCCGCAATCGAGAATTGGAGCGACTCCGGCATCTGGCGGCCAGCCTCCTGGCGGGGCACAGTCTCAAGGAGATCCTGACTGAAGTGGCCGAAGCAGCCGCGGATCTGCTCGAGAGTGAGGCCGCGCTGGTGGCCATGGTCGTCGAAGAGGGACGCTTCCTGCGGATCTCGACCGGGTCGGGTGCGCTGGCCGCGGTCGTTGGCCAACTCATGCCCATCGAGAAGTCGCTGGCCGGCTGGGTGGCGCTGCACGACGAGCCATTGCTCTGCGACGACATGGACACCGACCCCCGGAGCTTCCGCCCGAAAGGCACCCCGACCTCCCTCCGCACCACCGCCATCGTTCCGCTCCGTTCCGCCGGGATGGTCATCGGAACGATGAGCGTGTACAACCGCCGGGACGGCGGGAAGTACGACGACAACGCCCTGCAGCTGCTCCAGACCCTCGGCGACCAAGTGGTCGTGGCGCTCGACCGCACCAACGTGCTCGAGGAAAGCCAGCGAAACGAGCGCGCCCTGGCCGTGAAGAACCGCGAACTGGTACGCGTCACCCTGCTCAAGAGCCAGTTTCTGGCCAACATGTCCCACGAACTTCGCACGCCGCTCAACGCCATCATCGGATTCTCCGACCTGCTCCTGACCGAGGCAGTGGGACCGGTGAACCCTGAGCAGCAGGAGTTCCTCGAGGCCGTGCTGCGGAACGGGCGGCACCTGCTCGACCTGATCAACAGCGTGCTCGACCTCTCCAAGATCGAGGCCGGCGCGATGACGCTCCAGCTGGGGCCGACCGATCTTCGGCAGGCGGTCACCGACGCGGTGGCGGACACGGCCAGCCTCCGATCTACCCAGCGGCAGGAGTGCATCGTCGAACTCGATGCCGGGGCCCTGGTGGCCCTGGCCGACGGGCTCCGCGTCAAGCAGGTGCTGATCAACCTGTTGTCCAATGCGTCCAAGTTCACCCCGGAAGCGGGGCAGATCCGACTCGCCGCGGTGCGCACGCGAGCCCCACTGCCGATTCCCGGCGGGCCCGCCGGCGAGGGCACCCGGCTGCTCTCGCGGGACGCCATCTGGGTCTCCGTGAGCGATACCGGAATCGGGATCCGGCCGGAGGATACCGCCAAGCTGTTCCAGGAGTTCAGTCAGGTGGACAGCTCGGCCAGTCGACAACAGCAGGGCACCGGCCTCGGGCTGGCGCTGAGCAAGCGGTTTGTCGAGATGCACGGCGGGACCATCGGCGCGGAGTCGATCTTCGGGCGGGGCAGCACCTTCTGGTTCATCCTGCCCGTGGAGGGACCCCTGCCGGGGCAGGCAGCGGCCGCCGGCGCACCAGGACCAGAGGTGAATTGATGCGTCCACTGATCATCGGCGTCGCCGGCGGATCCGGATCCGGCAAGACGACGGTGGCGATGGCCATCCACGCACGGTTGGGACTGGACGCGATATTCCTCGACCAGGACGCCTACTACAGCGACCTCGGCCACCTGCCCTTCGAGGAGCGGGTCCGGACCAACTTCGACCATCCCGACGCGCTCGACACCGACCTGATGGTGGCTCA
>Ga0315273_10004213_pt1 | contig 17554 bp, 19 predicted proteins | sample YL17G02_0_MG_FD_205753 | JGI IMG/M metagenome (GOLD analysis project Ga0315273, IMG submission 205753) | Sediment microbial communities from Yellowstone Lake, YNP, Wyoming, USA - YL17G02_0 | ecosystem: Environmental > Aquatic > Freshwater > Lake > Sediment | place: USA: Wyoming | collected...
TATGTGCACGTGGCCGGCCGGGTGGGCGGCATCGTGCTGTTCCAGGTGGTGAACATGACCCTGCTGGTGGCCACCATCGGCTCCGGTTCGGGCGCGCAGACCGCCGCCGCGCGCCTGCTGTACGGCATGGGGCGCGACAACTCGATACCGCGCTCGTTTTTCGGCGCGCTGGATCCGAAAACGCGCGTACCGCGCAACAACGTGTTGCTGACCGGCGCCGTCACCCTGGCCGGCGCGTTCCTGATGACCTACCAGTTGGGCGCGGAACTGCTCAACTTCGGCGCCTTCATCGGCTTCATGGGCGTCAACATCTCGAGCTTCGTCCACTACTGGGTGCGCGGCCGCGACCGCGGATGGTCGCACCTGGCGCTGCCCCTGGCCGGGTTCCTGGTCTGCCTGGGCATCTGGCTGAGCCTGCGGCCGGTAGCCCAGATCGGCGGCGCCTCGTGGCTGGCCATCGGCATCGCCTACGGCTGGTGGAGAACGAAGGGATTCAAGCCCGAACTGGTGAAGTTCGAGGCCCCGCCGGAGTAGGACACCGACAAGTCGGGAGACCTGTGACATGAAGTCCGGCCTTTGCGATAATGAGAACGGGTCGAATATGCAGGAGACGAACCTTGAGCGCATCACGGTTAATCCGCACCGGATGGGCGGCCTTCCGTGTATCCGGGGCTTGCGTATCCCGGTTGCGACGGTGCTTCGAATGCTTGCCGGCGGCATGAGCGAACAAGAGGTTTTGGCCGACTACCCCGACCTTCAGTTGGAGGACATTCGTGAGTGTCTCCGCTTCGCCGCGGCCTCCGCGATGGAGCGTGAACTCATGATGCCCCGCGGCGTGTGAGATTCCTGATCGACAATGCACTCTCGCCCGAAGTGGCGCGGCTTCTGCGAGAGGCGGGCCACGATGCCGTTCACGTTCGTGACTACGGTCTTCATGCCGCGGAGGATCTGGTCATTCTGGAACGAGCCGGGAACGAAGAGCGAGTGGTTGTTTCCGCCGACTCGGACTTTGCGATGTTGCTGGCCGTCCGGCGACGCAGCAAGCCGTCCTTCATCCTCTGCCGCGAAGCCGGCCTTGTTCGTGCCGGGGATTATGTGAGTCGCATTCTCGACAGTCTGCCTTCGATCGAGAGTGAACTGGCCGCGGGCTGCGTGGTCACTTTCCGTCGCGGGCGAACTCGTGTGCGGTCTCTGCCGTTCGCAAGCCAGCGGCTATAGGGCGCCCCGGCGCCTCTACGTTTGGATCACCACCGTCAAGTCGGAACCCGGATCGGGCGAAGCGGCCACGAGAATGTCGAAGGCCAGGTCGCCGCCCTGGTTCATGATCGGTGTCGGCCAGATGGCCGGCCGAACCCTCTCGCCGTCTGCGTGGTCCTTGGTCGCGATGGCGTCAAACGTCTGGTTTTCTCGATCGACGCTGATGACCTTCACGTACTCCTCGTTCGTGCCACAGTGGGGTGTGTCTCCCGACTTGCCCTCAGGCGTTGAGGCGCGCCAGCTCAGCCAGGTCGAGGCGGCCCGTGTAGATCGCCATACCCAGGGCGGCGTGGACGCCGATGCGCTGGAGTTCGCCGATCTCATCGAGGGTGGTGATGCCGCCGGCGGCGGTGATCTCGAGCGTGGTGGCCGCGCGCAGGCGGCGGAACCAGTCCAGGTCCGTGCCTTGCATCATGCCCTCCTTGTCCACGTAAGTGCACAGGAAGCCGCCGCAATGGGGCTCGAACTGGCGGATCATATCTTCCGCGGTGAACCCGGTCGACTCGCGCCAGCCCTTGACCACGACGCGGCCGGCTTTGGAATCCAGCGCGATGATGAGTCGGTCCTTGCCGATCGCATCGCGGATTTCGGCCAGCAGCGGGGCGTTGAACGCCGCCGTGCCGACGATCACCTTGCCGGCGCCCTGTTCGACCAGTTGCCGCGCGCGCCCGGGGGAGCGCACGCCGCCGCCCGCGCGAATCACGGCCCGGCGCGCCAGGTATTCGACAATCCCGTGGTTGGCGCCCCGGCCGATGGCGGCGTCCAGGTCGATCACCTGGATCTCGGGGAAGGCCGCGAAGCGCGCCAGCATTTCATCCGGCGAGCCGCCTTCGAGCGCTTTCTCGCGGCCCTGCACAAGCTGCACCACCTTGCCGTCCATCAGGTCGATGCAGGGAATGATCATCGGCGTACCGGGACGTTGTGGCGCGCCAGGAATTCCTTGAGATCGGCCACCGTGTAGGTTCCGTAGTGGAAGATGGAGGCGGCCAGGGCGGCGTCGGCTTCGCCCTCGGTCAGCACGCGCAGGAAGTCCTCGGGCTTCCCCGCCCCGCCCGAGGCGATGACCGGAATACGCGTGGCGCGCGAGACCGCGCGCGTGAGGTCGCAATCGAAGCCCTGCTGCACGCCGTCGGTGTCCATCGAAGTGAGCAGGATTTCGCCGGCGCCCAGGGCCTCGCCGAGCGCGGCCCACTCGACCGCGTCGATGCCTTCATCGACCCTGCCGCCGCGCGTGTAGGCGGTCCATGCGCCCGGTGCGCGCCGCCGCGCGTCGATCGCCAGCACCACCGCCTGCGAGCCGAACTCGCGGCTCAGTTCGGCGATCAATGCGGGACGGCGCATGGCCGCCGTGTTGACGCCCACCTTGTCGGCGCCCGCCATCAGGATCTTGCGCGCGTCGGTCACCGAGCGCACGCCCCCGCCCACGGTGAGCGGGATGAAGACCTTGCGCGCGGTGCGCGCCACCACGTCCACCATGGTGTCGCGGTCGTCGCTGGAGGCCGTGATGTCCAGAAACACCAGTTCGTCGGCGCCCTGCTGGTTGTAGCGGTCCGCCAGTTCGACCGGGTCGCCCGCGTCGCGCAGGTTGACGAAATTGACGCCCTTCACCACCCTCCCGGCGGTCACGTCAAGACAGGAAATGATGCGTTTGGCCAGCATGGATCACATCTCGATGAAGTTACGCACGATCTTCAGTCCCAGCGCCCCGGATTTCTCCGGGTGGAACTGCACTCCGAAAACGTTTTCCCATTCCAGCACCGCCGTGTAAGGCACGGTGTAAGTGCAGACCGCCTTGGCGGCGTCGCACAACGGAACGTAGTAACTGTGCGCGAAGTAAACGAACGGGCGCGGCGGGACGCCGGCGAGCAGTTTCGAGTCCGGCTTCACGTCCAGGTCGTTCCAGCCCATGTGCGGCACGCGCGCCTCCTGGGCAAAACGCCGCACCTTGCCCGAAAACAAGCCCAGGCCGCGGATCTCGGGCGCCTCGGCGCTGCCCTCGAACAGCGCTTGCAGGCCCAGGCAGATGCCGAGAAACGGAACGCCTTCCCGGATCCGGGCGATCAGCGTCTCCCGCACGCGCATGGCGTCCAGCGAGCGCAGCAGTTGGCCGAAGTGGCCCACGCCCGGCAGGATGATCTTGTCCGCGCACCGGAGTCCCTCGGCGTCGTCGATCAGGGTGTAGCGCGCGCCGATCTCGCCCAACGTGTTCTGAACGGAGCGGAGATTGCCCGCGCCGTAATCGAGAATGGCGATCATAACAAGCCCTTGGTCGAGGGTAATTGGTCCTTGAGACGCTTATCGCGCGAGCAGGCGTAACTCATCGCGCGCGCGAAACACTTGAAGATGGCTTCCAGCTTGTGATGGTTCGACCGGCCGTAAAGCACCTTGGCATGCAAGTTAGCGCCGGCGTGCGCCACGAAGCCGCCGAAGAAGTCCTCGACTAACTCGGTCTGTAAGTCGCCGACGTAGCGTACCCGCACCAGGTCCTTGTAGACCAGGGCGGGCCGCCCGCCCAGGTCCACCGCCACCACCGCCAGGGTTTCGTCCATCGGCATCACGAAGTAACCGGCGCGGTTGATGCCCTTGCGGTCGCCAAGCGCATTGGCGAACAGTTGCCCGAGCACGATGCCCGCGTCCTCGACCGTGTGGTGCTCGTCGACCTCGAGGTCTCCCGTGGCCTTGAGCTTCAGGTCGAAACCGCCATGCCGGGCGAACAACTCCAGCATGTGGTCCAGGAAATGGATGCCGGTCGAAATCTCGTAACGGCCGCGGCCGTCGATCTTCAGCGCGCCGCGAATCTGAGTTTCCTTAGTGATGCGTTCGACGCTAGCGGTTCGCAAGAGCGGCCTCCAACTGGTTGATGTCGTCGATAACCGCCTCGGCGTCCTCGTCCAACAGCGCCTGTTTCAGGTCCTTGTGCCAGGAACAGGCGGGCGATGCCACTCCGATGAATCGCGCTCCGGCCGCGTGCGCGCAGCGCGCGTCGTCGGCCACATCGCCGACGTACCACAGGGTCTGTCCGGGCTTAAGTTCCTTGATCCGCAGCAGGCCCTCCGGCGCCGGTTTCAGCTTCTTCACGTCGTCGGCGTAGATGGCGGGATCGAACCGGATGCCGAGCGCGAAGCGGTTCAGCGTGAGGTCGGCCTCCCACTTGCGCCGGCCGCTGAAGATCCCCAGGTCGAACCGGCCGGCCAGGCGTTCGAGGGTCCCGGGTTGCGCAATCCAGCGCTCGCGCGAGATCAGCCCGTCGCCCTCGTTTCCCTTGAACAGCTCGACGAACTTCTCCACCAGCGTCTTGTAATCGACGTAACGGCCCAGGTCGGCGCACAGGCGCTGCGAGAGCAGCCAGTCGTCGTTCCAGCCGCCGCGATTCTTGTAAAACTGGATCAGCTCGCGCGTGATCTTCCTGCCCGTGAAGTGGGCCACGGTCTGCACGATCGTCTCGCGGTAGGATTCGGTAACGTCGACCAGCACGCCGTCCATGTCGAATACCAGGGCATCCCGAGCCATTACCAGACCTCCTCGAGCGCTTTCAGAAACCGCGCCGCTTGTTCGCGCGTGCCGGCGGTGACGCGCACCGCGCCGGCTATCTCATAACTGCGGTCGCGCACCAGCACGCCCATGGCGCGCAGCTTGTCGCGAATTTCGACGGCCCGGCCGCCGGCGCGAAAGAGCACGAAGTTGCCCTGCGACGGGAAGAAAGGGATACTCAACCGCTCGAACCCCCGGCACAGCATGTCGCGCGCGGCCAGCGCCTCGCCGGCATAGTCGCGAACATACTCCGTGTCGCGGATGGCCGCGCGCGCGGCCAGCGCCGCAAGCTGATTGACGCTGTAAGGCGACTGCGCCTTGTGCAGGAAGGCCACGTTCGCCGCCTGGCCGAACAGGCAGCCCAGGCGCATCGCGGCCAGACCGAACACCTTCGAGAAGGTCCGGCTGACGAACAGGTTCGGGTAGCGCGCCATCAATTCGAGCGCCGTCACGCCGTAGAACTCGAAGTACGCCTCGTCGATCAGCACCGCGGCGTGCGGCGCCGCGGCCAGGATCTTCTCGATGGCGGCCAGGTCGATGGCCGTCCCGGTCGGGTTATTCGGATTGGCGATGAGAATGGCGCGCGTACGGGGCCCGATGGCGGCCAGGAACTGGTCGAGCGGAAACGAGAGGTCCCCGGCGCGATAGTCGATCTCGCGAATCGCCGCCCCGGCCACTTCGGAGTAGAACCGGTACATCGCGTAGGAAGGCCGCGGCAACAGTACCTCGTCGCCGTCGTCCACGTAGGTGTTCACCAGCACCTGAATCGCTTCGTCGGTGCCGTTGGTCAGCAGCAACTGGTCCGGGGCGACGCCGAAGTAGGCCGCCAGTTCCGGGCGCGCCTCGTCGTACTCGGGGTAGACGGAGAGGCCCTCCGCGCTCAGCCGCTCGCGCAGGAACTCGATCACCCGCGGCGAGCAACCGACGGTGTTCTCGTTGAAGTCCAGACGCAGTTTCCCGGCGCGTCCGCCGGTGGGCGGCGAGTAGGGCGTCATTTTGAGCACCGCCTGGCGCGGCTTCAGTTCAGACACGGCCGCGCGCCTCCACCGACCGCGCGTGCGCTTCCAGACCCTCGGCCCGCGCCAGCGTGGTGATGGCCGGCTCGAGCCGTTTGAGCGCCGCGGGCGTCAGCTCCTGGGTCGAGATCACCTTGACGAAATCGGCCGAGGAAAGCCCGCCGCGCAGCTTCGCCGCGCCGGAAGTCGGCAGAACGTGATTGGGTCCGGAAGCGTAGTCGCCGGCCGCCTCGGTGCTGTGCGGGCCGATGAAGACGCTTCCCGCGTTCTGGACCTGCTTGAGCAGGCTGGCGTCGGCAATGCTCAGGTGCTCGGGCGCGAAGCGATTGGCCATCTCCATGGCCTGCGCGATCGAGCGAACCAGGATCACGGCGCTGTTGGTGTCGATCGCCACGCGCGCCACCGCCGCCGTGGGCAAGGTCGCCAATTGCCGCTCGACCTCTTTCACCACCGCCTGCGCCAGGCGTTTGGAAGTGGTCAGCAACAGCGCCGAGGCGTCCGTGTCGTGCTCGGCCTGCGCCAGCATGTCGGCGGCGATCCAGGCCGGGTTGCCTTCGCGCGCCACCAGCATGATTTCGGTGGGGCCGGCGATGAAGTCGATACCCGCCTCGCCCGCCAGCAACTTCTTCGCCGCCGCAACATAAATGTTGCCCGGTCCGACGATGCGTTCGGCGCGCGGCACCGTGCGCGTGCCAAAGGCGAAGGCGGCAATGGCGTGCGCCCCGCCCATCTGGAACACGCGCGTCACCTTGAGCAGCGACGCCGCGCCCCAGATCTCCGGCGCCGCGCGCGGGGAAGCCACGCACACGTTCTTCACTCCCGCCACCTGCGCCGGGATCACCGTCATCAGCAGCGTCGAAGGCAGCGGATAGCGGCCGGACGGGATGTAGGCCGCCACCGTTTCCAGCGGCCGGACAATCTGCCCGAGCTTGATGCCCGGCGCGATCACGACGCTGCGGGGTTGCGGCAACTGGAGTTTTGCGAAGGCCCGGATGTTGCGCGAAGCCACGCGCACGGCCGCGCGGAACTCCGGGTCGAGATGACGGGCGGCGGCGTCCAGCTCCCGTTGCGGCACGGCAACGCTCGCCCGGTCCAGCGCGTCGAACCTCCGCGCGTATTCCAGCAACGCTTTGTCGCCGTGTTTACGGACCGCCTCCAGAATCGGGCGAACGGCCTCCTCCGCCTCGCTCAGCCTCGCCGCGCGACGTTCCAGGATGCGCTCGGCCTGTCGGGAATCGATGATTTGCAGCATGATTACATCACGATCTTGTTCAACGGATACTCGACGATGCCCTGCGCGCCCGCTTCCTTCAGGCGCGGGATGATGACGCGCACGGTCGATTCGTCGAGGATGGTATTCACCGCCAGCCACTCTTCGTCGCTCAGGTGCGAGATGGTCGGCTTCTTGAGCGCCGGCAGCACGTCCAGCACCCGCTCCAGATCCGCTTTCCGCACGTTCAGCATCAGGCCCACTTTGCCGAGCGCGTTGATGGCGCCTTCCAGCAGCATCCGGATGTCCTCGAGTTTGCGCCGCTTCCAGGCGTCCGCCCAGGAGTCCCGGTTGGCGATCAGTTGGGTGTTCGACTCCAGCACCGTCTCGATGATGCGCAGCTTGTTGGCGCGCAGCGAGGAGCCGGTCTCGGTGACCTCGACGATGGCGTCGGCCAGCACCGGCGGCTTCGCCTCGGTGGCGCCCCAACTGAACTCGATCTTGGCCTTGACGCCGTTGGCCGCGAAGTAGCGTTTAGTCGCGCCCACCAATTCGGTGGCGATGATCTTGCCCTCCAGGTCCTTCACCGTGTGGAACGGCGACCCTTCGGGCACGGCCAGCACCCAGCGCACCTTGCCGAAGCTCTGCTTGGCGTAGATCAGGTCGGCCAGGGTCGCGACATCGGCCTGGTTCTCTTCCACCCAGTCACTGCCGGTCAGGCCGGCGTCCAGCACGCCGTCTTCGACGTAGCGCGCCATCTCCTGCGCGCGAATGAGCATGCACTCGATCTCCGGATCGTCGATGGCCGGAAAGTACGACCGGCTCGAGGTGGTGATGTTGAAACCCGCGCGGCGAAACAGGTCCACCGTCGCGTTCTCGAGACTCCCTTTCGGAATGCCCAGTTTCAGTTTCACGCCTGGCCTCCATAGACCCTGTTCGGATCATACGTGCGCGCTTCGCTCTCGACCCACGCGCCGTCGTTGAGCGTGCGGAAAAAGCAGCTTTGGTAGCCCTCATGGCAGACGCCCGGTCCCAGAGCCTCCACCTGAACCAGCACGGCGTCGCGATCGCAATCGGTCTGAATGCTCTTGACCGCCAGGCGATGCCCGGAAGATTCGCCCTTGAGCCACAGCTTCTTGCGCGACCGGCTATAGAAGGTGGCGTAGCCCGTTTCCACCGTCCGGCGGAAGGCGTCTTCGTTCATGTAACCTACCATCAGAACCCGGCCCGTGGCCTGGTCCTGAATCACCGCGGTTACCAGACCGTCCGACTTTGCAAAATCCAGATTCATGGTTGATCCCAATAAAAAAACCCGCCTTACCGCGGCGGGCTGCGTCATTTCTCCGCTCGAAAAGCGATCAGAAGCGAACCCGCCGCGTCGCACCATGCGCGTGGTGATGGTGGTGATGATGCCGAGCGACGGAGGGCCGTGTCATGAAGCCATCAGTATAGCAGAGGCCGCGCGGCGCGCGCCATCGACGCGGGTGCGCGGGTCCGGCGGACCCAGGCGAACCTGAACGGAGGGGGAACGAACCCGACGCGGATGTGAGTTGAGAGGCCACGGACCGAAGCCCGAGCCGCTCACAGGGTGAGGCTTTAGCGGCTCGGAGGCGGCCGGCCGGGGCGAAATCCCCGGGTTCGTCTTGCACGCCAATGTCACCGCGACGGAAGGTCATCGTAGTCACTCATCTCGGGCCGGTCCCAGTCTTCCGCGAACGCAGCCAGCCGGCGGCGAAGGCCGGCGGCCTGCCGCGGTCCAATGCCGCGCCCGGCGAGGTCGATCGGCTCTTGGGGCCGAACCAGCGTCACAATGACGCGCGCGCCTTCGGCATCATCCAGAGGCTCGACTAACTCGACCTTTCCGTTTCGGTAAACTCCTTCGACGGATTGCACCATGCTTTCATGATGCCCCAGCTCGCCAGAGGCGCTCTCTGTGCGATGGCGGCATCGGCCGGGATGGGTTGCCCGCTCCGGCGCGTTCAGTGTCGCTTCCCGCAAAACAACCGCCCCTCGTGCAGGGCACGCGATCACGCGCAAGCTCTGACCTCGAGCCCACGAAGAGTTGCTCCGCACCGGCGCCGGGGGGTAGTGTCTGAAAGCTGCGTTGGCTTCAAAACCCAGTGGTGCGCTAAATCTGCGTGGCTGGGGCCAGCCATCACAATCAACTATTGAGAGCCTTAACGGGACTCCAGTCATTGAGGTACCGAAGGAAGTCCCGAACTTCATTTGTGTACTGGCCCCGAGCGACTGCCAATTGTTCTGGCCGTTTCAAATTCCGGGTCTCCCAACAGCGCTTCTTCTCAGTCACCCACAGATAGGTCTGAATGGTCTTTGCCTCCCCGTGGATGCTGTCGAGCCGCGCCAAGAGTTCAGACGGTTTGATAACAACGAAGTCCTTGCTCCGGCGCTTGACGCCCACCAGAACAAAGACCCAATAATCGGCCTTGGAGTTGGCAAGTTTCTGACGGTTGAGAGTCCACCAGCCACAAGCCCTTAACGGTTCTTGAAAGATAGTGGACAGGTGTGGGAGAAAGTCCCGCGAGAATTTGACTTGGAGGGAAACCGTCTTTCGATTCTTTGAATCCGTAACCAGGAGATCGATGCCGGTATCCCGAGCTGGAACCCACAGATTCACGCCCGAAAAGTTTTCCTCGATGAAATCTCCGACAACAAACTCCCCAGCGTGGATGGTGAACAGCAGCTTCATTCAGCAGCAATCCTATCACGCCTTCAGAAGTTCCGCCAGTTCGCTGCGGATGCGCGGGTCTGGCGGACCCAGGCGAAGCTGAACGGAGGGAAGGGTATGGGATCTCACGTAAGTGAAGCGCGACCCGACGGCGTGCGATTACAGCCCGAGCGTGGTCCGCATGGCCCGGTCCACCTGCGTCATCTCTCCAATCGTGCCGATGACGCGATCGATCTCGGAGTCGAGCACCGTGGCGAGATTGTCGGTCATTACGACCGAGTCCATCAGCAGCCCGGTACGCTGGGGCGCTTGGCGATCGGCCCTGAGGAGAACCCTGCTGGGATGCCCGCCTCGCGCCAGGTTGCTCGTTATCATCGCCACGATTGTTTGCGCCAGACCGGCGCCCAGATTGTCGGCCTGGACAATCAGGGCCGGCCGCCGCTTGGCCGAGCGCAGGTTCGAGTCGGGGAACAGCATCAAAACAATGTCACCGCGACGGAAGGTCATCGTAAACGCTCATTTCGGGCCGGTCCCAGTCTTCCGCGAACGCAACCAGCCGGCGGCGAAGGTCGGCGGCCTGCTGCGGCCCAATGCCGCGCCCGGCGAGGTCGATCGGCTGTTGGGGCCGAACCACCGTCACAATGACGCGCGCGCCTTCGGCATCATCCAGAGGCTCGATTAACTCGACCTTTCCATTTCGGTAAACTCCTTCTACCGATTGCACCATGCTTTCATTATGCCCCAGCCCGCCAGAGGCGTTCCCTGTGCGATGGCGGCTTCGACCGGGATGGGTTGCCCGCTCCAGCGCGTTCAGTGCCGCTTCCCGTAAGGCAACCGCCTCTCGCGCAGGGCGCGACGGCGCGAACTCGCGGGTGAAGTTCCGAGGTTACGTAGTCTGTCCCCGAAACTCGGCGTGATACACTGGCGGGTGTCTCTGCGCTTCCGGCATGCCGCGTGTCTATTCGCACTGGCCGCCGCCGGTTGCGGCCGGGCGCCCGTGAAACCGGCCGACCCCGCCGCGCGCGACCTTCATTCTTATGCGCGCCCCGAGCAGGTTCGCGTGCGCCACGTCGATCTCGATCTGGACGTGCTGTTCGCCGGCAAAATGCTGAGTGGCACGGCGACGCTCACGATCGAACGCGCTTCCGGCTCGACGCTCGCGCTTGACACGCGCGACCTGCGCATCGACAAAGTCGAATGCTCGCCGGACGGCAAGACGTGGACCACAGCGGTGTTCGCATTCGGGCCCTCCAACGCCATCCTGGGCGCGCCGCTCGCGGTAACCCTCGCCCGCGGCGCCAAGCAGGTCCGCATACACTATTCGACGAGTCCCGGCGCCTCGGCTTTGCAGTGGCTCGATCCGGCGCAGACGGCCGGCCGGGCGCACCCGTTCCTGTTCACGCAGTCGCAGGCCATCCACGCGCGAAGCTGGATCCCGTTGCAGGATTCGCCCGCCGTCCGCGTCACTTACACGGCGCGAATTCGCGTGCCCAAGCCGCTCACGGCGCTGATGAGCGCCGAAGCTCTCCCTGGCGACCCGTCGCGCCCGGACGAGTTCCGGTTCCACATGCCGCAGGCCATTCCGCCGTACCTGATCGCGCTGGCGGTGGGCGAACTCGAGTTCCGGCCCATCGGCGTCCGCGCCGGCGTGTATGCCGAAAAGGCGGTCATCGAGCGCGCGGCGCGCGAGTTCCAGGACACCGAGAAGATGATCCAGGCGGTCGAGAAGCTCTACGGCCCCTATCGCTGGGGCCGCTACGACATCCTGGTGCTGCCGCCCAGCTTTCCGTTCGGCGGAATGGAGAACCCGCGGCTGACCTTCGCCACGCCGACGGTGATCGCCGGGGACAAGAGCCTGGTGTCGCTGGTGGCGCACGAACTGGCGCACTCCTGGTCCGGCAACCTGGTCGGCAACGCCACCTGGCGCGACTTCTGGCTGAACGAAGGCGTCACCACCTACATCGAGCAGCGCATCCAGGAAGAGGTTTACGGCCAGCGCCGCGCCGGCATGGAAGCCGTGCTCGGCTGGGCCGACTTGCAGCGCGAGTTCGGCCGGCTCGAGGCGCGCGACGAGATCCTGCACGTCGATCTGGAAGGCCGCGACCCGGACGACGGCATGACCGAGGTCCCCTACCTCAAGGGCGCGCTGTTCCTCAAACACCTGGAAGAGACCTACGGGCGCGAGCAGTTCGACGGCTTCCTGCGCGGCTACTTCGATCGTCACGCGTTTCAGAGCATTACCACGGCGCAGTTTCTGGACGATCTGCGCGCCAATCTGATCTCCCGGCGTCCGGAACTGGCCGAGCACGTGCCCCTGGATCAGTGGGTCCGGCAACCCGGCCTGCCCGCCTCCGCTCCAACGCCGCCCATCTCGGCAGCCTTCGCGCGCGTCGAATCGGAAACCTCACGCTGGATGCGCGGCGAGATTCCCATCGGGCGCATCGCGACCAAGGAGTGGAGCACACAGGAGTGGCTCCATTTCCTGAGCGTGTTGCCACGGCAGCTCGGCGCCGCCCAAATGGCCGAACTCGACCAGGCGTTTCGCTTCACGCGCACGGGCAATTCGGAGATCCTCGAAACGTGGCTGCTGATGGCGATTCGCAACCACTACCGCGCCGCCGACCAGCGCCTGGAGGAATTCCTGACCTCGGTGGGACGGCGCAAGTATGTGAAGCCGCTGTACGAGGAACTCGCCAAAACGCCCGAAGGCAAGCAGCGCGCCCGCGCCATTTACGCCAAGGCGCGCCCGGGCTACCATCCAATAACCTCCGCAACGGTGGACGCCATTCTTCGGTAGCGCACGGTAGCACAGCGCGGCATGGCCGCAAACGGAGAAGTCAGAAGCCAGAAGCCAGAAGCCAGAATCTGGGGACACTCCGGGCTGGCCTTACGGAAACCATCGCTTACCCCGGGACACAGGCGTGTCCCCCGGGGTTTACGGCTGCTTGGGAGACTTGCCCCACTTGGCGGCATCGCCGCGGCCAAAGCGCGAAATCGTCGCGGCGCGCAAAGAGACAAAGATTTAGTAGTACAGCCTTCAGGCTGTGCCATAATTCATTCGTGCTAACTCCACTCCAGTATTTTTTCAACGGCACCCTGATCACGGATGCGGGCGAGATTCGCGACGGCGCGGTTGTGGTCCGCCAGGGGCGGATCGAGGAGGCCGGCGCGCGCGGCGCCCCGCCCCCCGGCGCCGAGGCGATCGACGCCGGCGGAGGCTACATCGCGCCTGGCTTCGTCGATCTCCACATCCACGGCGGCGGCGGCGGCGACTTCATGGACGCCACCGGCGACGACCTCGAGCGGGTCTTCCGCTTCCACGCCTCGCACGGGACCACGGCGCTGTGCCCGTCCACCTGCGCTGCGCCGCTGGGCGAAATCCTGGCCTCGCTGGATCAGATCAACGCCTATCGCTCGCGCGGCGCTCGTTTCGGCCGCGCGCTGGGCGCGCACATCGAAGGACCGTACCTGAACCTGTCCAAGAAAGGCTGCCACCTGCCCGAGCAGGTGCGCGATCCGGACCAGGCCGAGTGGCGGACACTGCTCGAAGCCGGGCCGGTCTCGGCCATGACCCTGGCGCCCGAGTTGCCCGGCGCGCAACCGCTCATTGAAGCGCTGCGCCGCAACGGTTCCAATGCCAGCGCCGGACACAGCGAAGCGCTCTACCACGAAGTCGAGGAGGCCATCGGCTGGGGCGTCAATCACGTGACGCACCTGTTCTGCGCCATGTCGAGCGCCATGTACAACCGCTGGCGGATGCAGCCCTTCCTGCCGCGCGCGGCCGGGTTGCTGGAGGCGGCGCTGCTCGATGACAGGCTCACCTCGGAGGTGATCTCCGACGGCAAGCACCTCTCGCGCGAGATGCTGCTGGTGGCTTTTCGTCTCATGGGCTATGATCGTCTGGCCATCATCACCGACGCCATGCGCGGCGCCGGCATGCCCGACGGCGAGTATGCCTTCGGGCCCCGCAACGGCCTGATTGCCGTGGTCCGAAACGGCGAGGCGCGCGTGCCCGACGGCACCGCGCTGGCCTCCTCGTGCTTCGGGATGAACCAGATGGTGCGCGTTTTCCATGAACTGACGGGCTGCCCGTTGTGGCAGGCCGTGCGCATGGGCTCTCTCACTCCGGCCCGGATTCTTGGCGTCTCCGACCAACTCGGCAGCCTGGCCAAAGGCAAGCAGGCCGACATCCTGCTGCTGGACGGTCAACTGGATGTGAAGGCGACCTACGTGGCGGGTGTGCAGGTCCAGTGAGCCTGACCCGCCGCGAGTTTCTCGCCGCCGGCTTCGGGATTCCGTTCCTGTTCTGGCGCAGGCGCACGCTGGCGATTGCCGGCATGCGCTTCCGCATCCAGCGCCGCGGTCGGTCGGCCCGCCGCTACCTCTGGATTCACGGCGACGAGCGCACCGCGCGCGACGTGCTGCTGGAGCATCTCAAAGCGGCGCGTGGCACGGCCTACCTGACCACCAGCGTGGAACGGCAGTTTCCGCTGGCTGGCGGCCGCATCGACCCCAACCGCATGTTCTCGCGCCAGGGCGCGGCCGCGAACCTGAAGACGCTGAACCCGCAGTGGGGTCCCGGACAGACGGTGGCGGCGCTCGACCGCCTGGATCGCGAGCGCGAGCGGTTCGTGCGCTCCATCCTGCCTCCGCCCGGCGGCCTGCTCATCGCCGTCCACAATAACAGCCGCGGCTATTCCGTGCGCGACGAGGTTCCCATCAGCGACCGCGCGTCGCTGCCCGAACCGGAACATCCGAACAACTTCATGCTGGCCACCGACCCGGCGGATTTCGAGCGCCTCGCCCGTTCACCCTACAACGTCGTGTTGCAGAATATAGCGCCCAAGGACGACGACGGCTCGCTGTCGCGCCTGGCCGCCAAGCGCGGCGTGCGCTACGTAAACATCGAGGCCGCCCTGGGCCAGTTCGAGCGCCAGCGCGAGATGCTGGCCTGGGTCGAGACCAACCTGCCGTAGCCGGAAAATGCGTCAGCCTGGTATGGTCCATTTATTTCGGGGGGGAGGCGCCGTGCGATTCGCACTCTTACTCTTCGGTGCCGTGGCGTTTGCCCAGAACACGCGTGTCATCCTGCTCGGCACGGGGACTCCTAACCCGGATCCGCAGCGGATGGGGCCGGCCGTGGCGGTCGTGTCGGGCGGGCAGGCTTACCTGGTGGATTGCGGGCCGGGCGTTGTGCGTCGCGCCGCGCAGGCGGGGCTGAAGATGGAGCAGTTGACGCGGGCGTTCATCACCCATCTGCACTCCGACCACACCGCCGGCTATCCGGATCTTATTTTCACGCCCGCCGTGACGGGGCGGAAGGAGCCGTTCGAGGTTTACGGTCCGCCCGGTCTGCGCAACATGACGGCCCACATCATGAAAGCGTGGAAGCAGGACATCGATACCCGGTTGCGCGGGCTCGAGCCGTCCGTCCCGCGAGCCTATGCCGTCAGGGCGCACGAGGGCAAGCCAGGCGAAGTCTATAAGGATGCGACCCTGCGCGTGGTGGCCTTTCCGGTCAACCACGGCGCATGGAAGCATGCCTGGGGCTACCGATTCGAGGCGAAAGACAAGGTGGTCGTCATCTCCGGCGACACAACCTACAGCGAAAATCTGATCGCGGCCGCGAAAGGTTGCGACATTCTGGTCCACGAGGTCTATTCGCAGAAGGGTTGGGAGAAGCGCCCGCCGGAGTGGCAGCGCTACCATGCGGCGTTCCACACTTCGGCGCCGGAGGTGGGCCGGCTCGCGGCGCAAGTGCGGCCCGGCAAGCTGGTGCTGTACCATGAGCTGCCCATGGGCGAGCCGCCGGACCAGATCCTGAAGGAGATCCGCCAGCACTATGGCGGTGCAGTGGTCTACGGAAACGATCTGGACGTGATTCGCTGAACCGCGTCCCGCCGCGCTCCTACGCGAACAACTCCTGGGCCCGGATCAACCGCTCGGTCACCCGCACGCCGTTCGGACAATTCACCGCGCAACTCGAGCAATCGCCGCAGCGGATGGCGGCGGTCTGTTCGGGCAGCGCGAGGAAGTGCTCGCGGCCGAGTCCGAACTGGCCGTAATCGTCGGCGTACATCAGAAACCGCAGCATATCGGCAACCGGCAGGCCCTTCGGACATGTCCCGTCGCACTGGAAGCACATGCGGCAATAGCTGGGCCGGATGTGGTCCAGGTAGCCGGCCAGAAGCTTGCCGTCGGCGTCGGTGAACGAGGCGGTCATGGCCGTGAGGTTGTCGTCGAGCTGATCCATGTCCGTCATGCTCGGAATGGTCGCATCGACCTTGGGGTTCTTGAGCACCCACTTCAGGGCCGACAGCATGGCGCCATCCCTCTGAAAGATGCCGGCCAGCTTGTCGCCCGGCTTGATCCTGCGCTTGCCGCCGGCCATGACCTTCATGGCGACCACGCCAATGCCGGCGGCCTTCGCCTTGTCGATGGCGTCGGTGTTGGCCTGGTCCATCGTGAAGTTGTAGCTCATCAGCATGACGTCGCGCTTGGTCTCGATCATCCGATCGACGATGGCGGGCGCGATGTGCGTGCTGACGCCGGCGAAGCGGATCTTGCCCTGTTTTCTGGCAGTCTCCTGCGCCTCGATCAACTCGTCGGAGATTTCGCCGGGCTTGCCCTTGCCGTGCAGGTACCAGATGTCCACGTAGTCGAAGCCCAGCGTCTTCAGGCTCGTGTCGAGCTCCTCCAGAGCGGCCTGCCTGGTCGGCGCGTGGGTCTTGGTCGACACGAACAGGTTCTTGCGCTTCCCCTTGAGGGCCGCGCCGACCATCCGTTCGTTGTTGCCGTCCTGGTAGCCCCGGGCCGTGTCGAAGTAGTTGATTCCGATGTCGGCGGCCCTCTCGACCACGCTCTGGTCGGAAGTGATCATGCAGCCAAAAGCGACGCTGGTGACCTTCATTCCGGTCTTCCCGATCGTGCGGTAGCTGAGCGGCGCAGCGGCGGGAGTGGCGGAACGGAGCGTCGAAGTGGTGGTTGACAAACCAGCGGCCGGCACAGCCAGCCCGGCGGCCAGGAAACTACGGCGGGAAGCTCTCATCAGAACACCTCCATGGATTCCGATTATACTCCACGCGGATGGGGACAGAGGCGCCCTCTTTCCGGACAGAGGTACTCCTAGCCCAACTTTTGTTGGCGATCATCTAAAAACGTAGTTTTTTGAACGTCTGCCGCGACGCCAACTGCGCAGGATGGGTGGGAATGGGTCAATCCAACGGCTTTGCCGGCCACAGACTGCGCATTGGCATAGCGTGGGCGGCCGGGAAGGTGCCGGCATTGTGATCGGAGACCTAGCTTGATCTGTCACTGGAGCCGGTGTCAGGCTCTCCCGATAGCGCCGCTGGCAGCGGCGGTGGGCATCTCTGCCATGCTCGCTCTGCTGATAACGGTTGTTGGCCGCCTTCCGCTGTTGACGCCGGACTGCCGCGCGGCAAGCTGGGCCGCAGTACCGCTGACCGCGGTCGCAGCTGATGCAGACTGTGAATACCTTTCGGCAATCCGGGTCGCCACACAATTTCAGCCGGAGAGTCACATTCCCGTCAGGATCAGCATTGGGCACCTTAGAATTATGCCAACAGCCAGGACAAAAAGTGAAGTCGCCAGCGAAGCCGACGGGCTTGATGATCGGACGGATGATTCCCGCCTTCGGCGCGGATGATGTTGCTCCTCACCGGCCCAAAGTTCAAAAAACTACGTTTCTAGATGATCGCCAACAATTGTCAGCGATCATCAGAAAACGTAGTTTTCTGAACATCAGCCGGGGGAGGGTGGCAACATCATCGGCGCCGCAGGCGCCAGTCATCCGTCCCGGTCATCCGTGGATTGCGTATTGTGGTGGGAGTGGCT
>Ga0315273_10004214_pt1 | contig 17553 bp, 17 predicted proteins | sample YL17G02_0_MG_FD_205753 | JGI IMG/M metagenome (GOLD analysis project Ga0315273, IMG submission 205753) | Sediment microbial communities from Yellowstone Lake, YNP, Wyoming, USA - YL17G02_0 | ecosystem: Environmental > Aquatic > Freshwater > Lake > Sediment | place: USA: Wyoming | collected...
CATCAACACCGCCGCCATGCAACACGCAGCGGCGCCACGTCCCTCTCGGAGGAACCGCGCGGAGCGCGAGCGAGCACCCATGACCGCCAACGCCGAATGGCTGGCCCGCAGCCGGCGCGCCGTCTGGCATCCGTGCACGCAGATGAAGGCGCACGAGACCCTGCCGCTCGTCCCCATCGCGCGCGGCGAGGGCGCGTGGCTCTACGACTTCGACGGGCATCGCTATCTCGACGCCGTGAGCTCGTGGTGGGTGAACCTGTTCGGACACGCGAACCCGCGGATCAACGCGGCGCTCGCGGCGCAACTCGGCGAGCTCGGGCACGTCATGCTCGCGGGATTCACGCACCGGCCGGTCGTCGAACTGTCGGAACGACTTGCGGCCCTCGCGCCGCCCGGGCTGGGACACGCGTTCTTCGGCTCCGACGGCGCTTCGGCCGCGGAGATCGCGTTGAAGATGGCGTTCCACTACTGGCAGAACCGCGGGCACCCGCGGAAGACGGGCTTCGTCTCGCTCGCCGGCGGCTATCACGGCGAGACGCTCGGCGCGCTCGCCGTCACCGACGTGCCGATCTTTCGCGACGTGTACGCGCCGCTCCTCAATCGCAACGCGACCGTGCCCTCGCCGGACGCGCGTGGCGCCGCGACCGGCGAATCGGCGCGGGACGTCGCCCTGCGCGCGGCGCGCGCACTGGAAGCGCACCTCGCCGCGCATCACGCGTCGATCGCCGCGCTCATCGTCGAGCCACTGGTGCAGGGCGCGTCCGGGATGGCGATGCACGACCCGCGCTACCTCGTGCGCGCCCGCGAGCTCTGCACGCAGCACAACGTGCTGCTGATCGCCGACGAGATCATGACGGGATTCGGCCGCACCGGCACGTTTTTCGCGTGCGAGCAGGCCGGAATCGTGCCCGACCTCATCTGTCTGTCGAAGGGCATCACCGGCGGCTATCTGCCGCTTTCGTGCGTGCTTTCGACCGACGCGGTGTTCGACGCTTTCTACGCCGACGACGTCGCGCGCGGGTTCCTGCACTCGCATTCCTACACGGGCAATGCTCTCGCCTGCCGCGCAGCGCTCGCCGTGCTGGACATCTTTCGCGACGACGACGTGATCGAAGCGAACCGGACGAAGGCCGCGCGGTGGACGGCGCTCGCCGCGCCGCTCGCCGCGCATCCCGCGGTTCGCAACTTCCGCCAGCACGGAATGATCTGGGCATTCGACGTCGACACCGAACGCGCCGACTTCGCGCGGTGGTGCTTCGCCGAAGGGCTCGCGCGCGAGCTCCTGCTGCGGCCGATCGGCCGCACCGTCTACTTCATGCCCCCGTACGTCGTCACCGACGACGAGTTTGCGCTGCTCGCGGCGCGCACGCGCGAGATCGTCGAAGCGGCATGAAGCGGCTCGCCCTTGTCGCGGCGCTGGCACTCGCCTTCATCGCCGGCGCCGTCGAGGCGGTGCTGCCGCGCCCCGTCGGGCGCGCGTTCATCGACGCGGGCATACCGCTCGATGCCATCGGCATTGTGGTCCAGGACGTGACCAGGCGCCGGCCGCTCTTCGCACAACAAGCCGACCGGCCGTACAACCCTGCGTCGGTGATGAAGCTCGTCACGACGTTCGCCGCGCTGGAACTCCTCGGCCCGAATTACCGATGGAAGACCGAGGCCTACCTCGGCGGTCCGCTCGAGGGTGGCGTGCTCAAGGGCGACCTGTTCCTCAAGGGCAGCGGAGACCCGAAGATCACCGTCGAGCAGTGGCAGGCGTTCATCGCGACGCTGCGCGCGCAGGGGCTCGACGCCGTCGAGGGCGACCTCGTGCTCGACCGCTCGTTCTTCGCGCCGATCGCGCACGACCCCGCAGCGTTCGATGGCGAGCCGCTGAAGCCCTACAACGTCGGACCGGATGCGTTGCTCGTCAATTTCAAATCCGTGAAGTTCGGCTTCGTGCCTTCGGCAACCGGCGACGCGACGATCGTCGCGGTCGAGCCCGCGCTGGCGCGTGTGGTGGTCGGCGCCCCGCCACGGCTCTCGGGCGGCGACTGCGGCGACTGGCGCGCGAGTCTCGGCGCGTCGCTCGTCGACCACGGCGCTCGCGCGGATGTGGCTTTCGCCGGACGGTATCCCGCGTCCTGCGGCGAACGCGAATGGTGGGTTTCGCTGCTCGACCATCCGTCGTACGTGCACGGGATGTTCGATACGTACTTTCGCGCCGCGGGGGGACGCTTCGCCGGCGGCTGGAAGAACGGCGCGGTGCCGGCGGCCGCGAAACGGTTCGCGACGCTGGAATCGCCGCCGTTGTGGGACATCGTCCGCGATGTCAACAAATTGTCCAACAACGTCATGGCGCGGCAGGTGTTCCTGACGCTCGCCACCGTGAACGCTCCGCCGCCGGCCACGACCGCGCACGCGACGGACACCGTGCAGCGCTGGCTCGCGCGGCGGAATCTGAAAATGCCGGAGCTCGTGCTCGACAACGGCTCCGGACTTTCGCGCCGCGAGCAGATCAGCGCCGAAAGCCTCGCGCGGCTGCTCATCGCGGCCGACGCGAGCGCGAGCCGCGAGGAGTTCGCGAGCTCGCTCGCGGTCGCGGCAATGGACGGCACCGTCGAGCGCCGCTTCCAGAACGGCACCGTAGCGGGACAGGCGCTGCTCAAGACCGGAACGCTGGACGGCGTGCGCGCGCTCGCGGGCTACGTGATCGACAACGAAGGCCGGCGCTTCGTCGTGGTCGCGATCGTCAACCACGCGAACGCCGCACGGGCGCAGGGCCCGCTCGATTACCTCGTCCAGTGGGTCTATCGCAACGGCGGCCCGTGGAAGCCGCCGTCACGCTGAATCGGCGGCCCGCCGTTCGGACGTCCCGGAGCCTGTCGGCAGCAGTTCACGGACACCCGCCGGGCACACGCGCGCAGGTTACAACCCGGGTATCGGCTTGCTCTCCTTGAACAGAAGGTAGCCGCGAATCACGCGATAGATCACCCAGATCGACGCGACAGCCCAGATGAGAAACGCGATCGGGATTCCTATGAGGATGAGGCCGAGGACCAGCAGCACGGCAAGCCCCACGGCGCCCCACAGGAACGAGAACCAGAACGTCCGGATGAGCCAGGTGAGGTGGGATGCGACCCACGTGCCCCGTGCCTCGTCGCGTTTCACATACGCGACGATGAGGCCGGCGATGCCCACGACCCCCATCAGCGGCGCGGCGACCGGGAGCCCGGACGAGATCAACGCGACCACTGCCGCCGTGCCGAACAGCGCATAGGCAAGCAGACCCGCCGAAATCGGAGGACTTTTGGCGGCGGCGCCGGTGTCGGGCGCGGGAAATTCGGCCATGACGTTCACCTTTTCAAGAAGGCGGCCAAGGCGGTCGCCAAGTACAATATGCTGCCACCTGTGCCGGATATCAACGGTTCAGGACCGCTGTTGCTCAATAGCGGCGGCCGTCCTTGTGCGCAGCGAACGTGCCATTTTCGTTCTCGCCCCACATCAGGTCATCGTCGGGATAGAACGCGTTGTCGCCCTCGACCCGGCTGCCGATCTCGAGGTAGGTCGCCGGCGCCGCGCTCCGGTTGACGAAGTGGTGCGCGTCCTTCTTTCCGGCAGGATAACCGGCGCACATCCCCGCCCCCAGCACCTGCTCGCCCTCGTTGGTCACGAGGACGACCTCACCGGACAGCAGGTAAACGAACTCGTCCTCGAGCGTGTGCCAATGCCGAAGCGCCGATTGCCCTCCGGGTCCGAGGGTGACCCGGTTGACGCCGAACTTCGTCAGCCCGCAGGCGTCGCCAAGTCGGCGCTTGCTGCGATCGCCCATCCGCGAACGGAACGGTTCCGGATATCCCGATCCGCGTTGCTCCGGGCTGGTTGCGGGGTCGACTGCGGGGAGTTTGATCATGGCCTGTCCAAGGATTCAATGACATAGGCGGAATTATGCACCCGGTCGTCGCGCAAACGCAGCCGTCGGGGCCTATAATTGTGTTGGGTTTTCGGCGCGTCCCCATTGGGGCGCGCGGTTTGGCAAGGAGTTCACCATGTCGGATAACACTGAAAGTTCCCGGGCAAAACTCGTCGACGATTTCGCGGCGGTGCTTGCCGAAGCGGAAGAAATGCTGACGCGCGCCGCGGCCGAAACCGGCGACAAGGCGCGCGATCTGCGCTCGCAGGTCGAGACCAAGCTGCTGCGCGCCAAGCTCAGCCTGCAGGAGCTCGAAGGCGAGGCCGTGGACCGCGCGAAAGCCGCGGCCCGTGCGACCGACGACTACGTTCACGACAACCCGTGGCGGGCGGTCGGCATCGCCGCCGCGGTCGGGGTCGTCGTCGGCCTGCTGATGAACCGCCGCACGTGACGTGAGCGATGGCACGCCCGGCGGGTCTGGGCGCGGTCTTCGTGGCGCGCTGACGGAGCTCGGCGCATCGCTGCTCGGGCTCGCACACACGCGGCTCGAGCTTGCCGCCGTCGAGTTCGACGAGGTGATCGAGCGGACGGTCGCTCGGCTCGTCCTCCTGCTCGTCGCGCTCATGTCCTTTGCGTTCGCGCTGCTCGCGGCGTCCACGCTCTTCGTTGTCATCTTCTGGGACACGCACCCCATCGCCGCGCTCTGCGCGGTTGCGCTCGCGTACCTGCTGATCGGGCTCTTTGCGCTGTGGCAGCTTTCGGTGCGCAACCAAACCGATGCGCCGCCGTTCGCCGCGACGCTGGCGGAGTTCGAACGCGACCGCGCGTGGTTCACGGGCCGGTTCGGGGGCGACCCGTGAGCGGCTCGCAGGGCATCCCATTCGCCGAGCGGAAGGCGCTGCTCGCAACGCGCGCCGAACTCGACCGCGCGCGCGTCATGCTCCGCATGCACGAGATCCGGTCGATTATCGTGCCGGCAACCGATGACGATCGCGTCGCGCAACTGAGGCCGGCGGCGGCGATGCTCGTGGGCCTCGCGGGCTCCTTCGCGGGCCGAGCACGTGTCGTCCGCTGGCTGCGCATCGCGTCGCTGGCGCTGGCCGCCGTTCGCATCGCGCGCGACTGGCGGGGCCGCTCACCGCGGGGTGAAAAGTAGGGTCAGACTCGACCTTTTTGCGCCCTCGGTGATGAACAGACGGTCTACCAAAAGTCGAGTCTGACCCTACTTTTCAGAGGTCCAAGTCTCTCCACAGCGCGTCGACGCGCGACTTCACCGCCGGATCCATCGCGATCGGCCTGCCCCACGCGCGCGCCGTTTCGCCCGCCCACTTGTTCGTCGCGTCGATCCCCATCTTGCTGCCGAGCCCGGGCACCGGCGACGCGAAGTCGAGATAGTCGATCGGCGTGCGCTCGACGAGCAGCGTGTCGCGCGCCGGGTCGACGCGCGTGGTGATCGCCCAGACCACTTCCTTCCAGTTGCGGATGTCGATGTCGTCGTCGGTGACGACGATGATCTTCGTGTACATGAACTGGCGCAGGAAACTCCAGACGCCGAACATCACGCGCTTGGCGTGACCGGGATACTGTTTTTTCAGCGCCACGACCGCGATCCGGTAGGAGCAGCCTTCGGGCGGCAGGTAGAAGTCCGCAATTTCGGGAAACTGCTTCTGCAGGAGCGGCACGAACACTTCGTTCAACGCCACGCCCAGCACCGACGGCTCGTCGGGCGGCTTGCCGGTGTACGTCGAGTGATAGATCGGATCGCGGCGCATCGTGATGCGCTCGAGCGTCAACACCGGAAAGCGCTCGACTTCATTGTAGTAGCCGGTGTGATCTCCGAACGGGCCTTCGGCGGCGGTCTCGTAACCGGACGCATCACCGGCATCGGGCCGGATGAAGCCTTCCAGCACGATCTCGGCCGACGCCGGTACCTGCAGACCGTGCGTGACGCACTTGACGATCTCGGTGCGCGACCCGCGCAGCAGGCCCGCGAACTGGTATTCCGATAGCGAATCCGGCACCGGCGTCACCGCGCCGAGGATCGTCGCCGGGTCGGCGCCAAGCGCGACCGCGATCGGGAACGGTTCCCCCGGTGACTTCCGCGCATGGTCGCGGAAGTCCAGCGCACCCCCGCGGTGCGCGAGCCAGCGCATGATCACCTTGTTGCGCGCGATCACCTGCTGCCGGTAGATGCCGAGGTTCTGCCGCGTCTTGTGCGGCCCGCGCGTCACCGTGAGGCCCCAGGTGATCAGCGGACCCGCGTCGTCAGGCCAGCAGGTCTGCACCGGCAGACGCGCGAGATCGACGTCGGCACCCTCCCACACTATTTCCTGGCAAGGCGCGGAACGGCGCTCCTTCGGCGCCATGTGCATCACCTGCATGAACACCGGCCGCGTGTTCTGCCACGCATCCTTCAAGCCCTTCGGTGGCTCGGGCTCCTTGAGAAAGGCCAGCAGCTTGCCGACTTCGCGCAAAGCTTCGACCGACTCCTCGCCCATCCCCATCGCGACGCGCCGCGGCGTGCCGAACAGGTTGCCGAGCACGGGAATCCGCGGGCGGCCGCCCGCTCCATCGAAGCCCTTGGGTTGCTCGAACAAGAGCGCGGGGCCGCCGGCTTTCAGCACCCGGTCGCAGATCTCGGTCATCTCGAGCCGCGGATCGACCTCGACCTTGATGCGCTTCAGCTCGCCGCGGCCTTCGAGTTGCGCGAGAAAGTCGCGGAGGTCGGCGTATTTCATTGGCGTGCGGCAATTGCGGAGAATTGGGGATGGACCACGTTTTTCGCCTGGCCGAATGCGCCGATCGAGACAAGGGTCACCGAAAAACGCGGCACTCCCCCAACGCTCGATCGCAGTGCCCATGGTACCAAACCCGGTGCCCCCGCCGCCCCTCGTACAATGCGGAATGCCGTCCGCCGCGCCGACCGCATTGCCCGACGCCCGCTTCGTCCGTGCCCGCCGCGTCGTCTTCGGGATCGTGCTCGCGAGCTTTGTGCTGTCGTTCTTCCATCGGACGGCGCCCGCGGCGATCGCCGGCGAGTTGACGCGCGCGTTCGCAATCAACAGCGCGGTGCTGGGCACGCTCGCGGCAACGTACTTCTACGTCTACACGGTGCTGCAGATTCCGGTCGGCGTGCTCGCCGATACGCTGGGACCGCGACGGATCCTCTCGGCGGGCTCGATCGTCGCCGGCATCGGATCGCTAGCATTCGCCATCGCGCCGACCTGGGAAATCGCGGCGGCCGGACGAACGCTGGTGGGGATCGGCGTATCGGTTGCCTTCATCGCGATCCTGAAGATCAGCGCGGTGTGGTTCCCGGCGAATCGCTTCGCGACGCTCAATGGCGTCACGCTGTTCGCCGGCAATCTGGGCGCCGTGATCGCCGGCGCTCCGCTCGCGTGGATCGTCACGCAGACGTCATGGCGCGCGGTGTTTGTCGGTCTTGCGGTGCTTTCGACGGCGTTGGGCGTCGCGACGTGGCTACGGGTCCGCGACCGGCCCGAAGCGCTGGGGTTTCCTCCGGTGCACGCGCCCCGGACGGACGGCGGTGTCGAATCCGCGCGCTGGTCGCAGGCGCTGGGCAAGGTGCTGGCAAACCCGGCGACGTGGCCCGGCTTTTTCGTCAACGCAGGGATCGGCAGCAGCTATCTCGCCTTTGCGGGATTGTGGGCCATTCCGTATCTGGAGCAAGTCCACGGGATGGCCCGCGTGACCGCGGCGCAGCACACGAGCGTGCTGCTGCTCGGCGTCGCATTCGGATCGGTGGCCGTGGGGATCCTCTCGGACCGCCTGAACAATCGCCGCGGCGTCATGCGCATCTACGCCGTGCTGAACGCGCTCTCGTGGCTGCCCTGGGTGCTGCACGCGCAGTGGCCGCTTCCGGCCACGCTCGCGTGGTTCGGACTGATGGGACTGTTGATCCCCGGATTCACGCTGACGTGGGCGGTCGCCAAGGAAGTCAACCATCCCGCCCACTCGGGGATCGCGACTTCGGTGGTCAATGTCGGCATCTTTCTCGGCACGGGCATTCTGCAACCATGGGTGGGCTGGGTGCTCGATCGCGGGCGCGCCGCCGGTGACCTCGCCGGCGCATGGGACCGCGGCATCCTGCTTCTTGCGGGTGCCGCCGCGTTCGGCGCGCTGATGACGCTCGTCGTGCGCGAAAAGTAGGGTCAGAACAGCCCGACGACCTTGCCCTCCGCGGTGAGGTCGATCTTCGCCGCCGACGGTTCCTTCGGCAAGCCGGGCATCGTCATCACGTCGCCGCAGACCATCACGACGAATTCCGCGCCGGCCGCGAGCCGCACCTCGCGAATGTTGACGACGTGCCCGGATGGAGCCCCGCGCAACAACGGGTCGGTCGAGAACGAATACTGCGTCTTCGCGATGCACACCGGGTAATGCCCGTAGCCTTCGGTCTGCAGTTTCCTGATCTGCGCGCGCACCTTGCCGTCGGCGGTGACCTCGGAGGCGCCGTAGATCGTTTTCGCAACCTTGTTCATCTTCTCCCATAGCGTGTCGGCGTCGTCGTAGACAAGCCGAAAGTCCGCCGGCACGCGGGAGATCACGTCGACGGCCGTGCGGGCGAGCGCTTCCGCGCCCGCGCCGCCCTCCGCCCAGTGCTTCGCGACGACGACCGGCGCATCGTGGTGCGCGATCTTCTTCTTGAGCAGCGCGATCTCGGCGTCGGTGTCGGACGTGAAATGGTTGATCGCGACGACGCACGGCAGGCCGTAGTGATTGCGGACGTTGTTGATGTGCCGCTCCAGGTTGGCGACGCCCTTCTCCAGCGCCGGCAGGTTTTCGCGCGTGAGCTCCTTCAACTCGGCGCCGCCGTGGAACTTGAGCGCGCGGATCGTCGCGACCAGCACGACGAGGTCGGGGCGCAACCCGGATTTGCGGCACTTGATATTGATGAACTTCTCCGCGCCCAGGTCGGCGCCGAAGCCCGCCTCCGTGACGACGTAATCGGCGAGCTTCAGCGCGGCCTTGGTCGCGATCACGGAGTTGCAGCCGTGGGCGATGTTGCCGAACGGACCACCGTGGATGAACGCGGGGTTGTTCTCCAGCGTCTGCACCAGGTTGGGCATCAGCGCGTCCTTCAGCAGCACCGTCATCGCGCCGTGCGCTTCGAGATCGCGCGCGTGGATGGGCTTCTGGTCGCGCGTGTAGCCGATGACGATCTTGCCCAGGCGCTCCTTCAAGTCGGCGAACGATTCCGCGAGACAGAAAATCGCCATCACTTCCGACGCGACGACGATGTCGAAGCCGTCCTGCCGCGGGTAACCGTTGGCGGGACCGCCCAGCGCCACCGTGATGTCGCGCAGCGCCCGGTCGTTCATGTCGACCACGCGCTTCCACGTGATGCGCCGCACGTCGATCCCGAGCGCATTGCCGTGGTGAATGTGATTGTCGATCAGCGCGGCGAGCAGGTTGTTGGCGACGCCGATCGCGTGGAAGTCGCCGGTGAAATGCAGGTTGATGTCCTCCATGGGCACGACCTGCGCGTAGCCGCCGCCCGCGGCGCCGCCCTTCATCCCGAACACGGGCCCGAGCGAGGGCTCGCGCAGGCAAATCGCCGCTTTCTTGCCGATGCGGTTCAAGGCATCGCCCAGGCCGACGGTGGTGGTCGTCTTGCCCTCGCCCGCCGGGGTCGGGCTGATCGCCGACACGAGGATCAGCTTGCCGTTGGGGCGATCAGCGAGGCCCGCGAGCCAATCCAGCGACAGCTTCGCCTTGGTGCGGCCGTAGGGCTCCAGCGCTTCGTCGGGGATCGCGAGGCGCGCGGCGATGTCCCCGATCGGAAGCAGCTTCGCTTCCTGTGCGATCTCGATGTCGGTCAGCATTTTGGATTCTCCTAGATGACCGGATTCGATCCTGCCATGACGGCTCCCCTCGACGAATCGCGCATCGTAGCAAATCGGCGGCCGATCGGGGATCCTGCCAGAATCAATTTCCGCCCTGCGGGGATAACCGTGATCCGTCTCCGATTTTCGCGCGCAGGATCGCCTTCACCTCCGCGTACGCGTTCTCGCGCGCCGTGGCGTTGCCGCCGGTGGTGACACCCTTCCCGGGATTCGCGCCGTTCGGAACGTCGTGCCGCACCCGCATCCGGGCGCCGGGGGCGTCGAAGTTGTGATGCGTATCCGGATAGATCTTGACGGCGACAGGCAGGGCGCGCGCCGCCATCGCTTCGGAGAGTTTCGCGCAGGGCGCCGCCGGCGTCCAGTCGTCGCTTTCGCCGATGAATATCCGGAGCGGCGCGGCGGGCGCGAAGCCTTCCGGCCGCCGCGCGTACACCGTGCAGCCCGGGTAGAAGGCGATCGCCGTCGTGAAGAACGGCGCGTCACTCGACTTGCGGAACTCGGCGACCGCCGCGTTCTTCGCATTCATCGTCGCGAGGGTCGTGCTGCCGCCGTGCGACCAGCCGAGCAGCGCGATACGGTCAGCCGCTATGCCGGGCTGCGCCCGCAGCCAGGCCAGCGACGCCAGCACGTCGAGCCGACGGTTGGCCACCGTTATGGTGCGCTCGCTCATTTTCGTCGTGCACAACTCGCGGCGCCCGCGCGGATCGAGGCTGTCCGGAAACAGCACGACATAGCCTTCGGCGACAAGCATCTCGGCCATCGCCTGGTGCCGCGGCGTCGGAACGTGCTCGCGGCCTTTCCCCGTGCCGTAGATTCCGCCGCAGCCGTGCAGCGCGATCACGGCGCCGCGCGCCGCCGCGGCGCCTTCCGGCGAGAAGCGAAGCGCCGTCAGCCGCACCGGCATGCCCGTCGAATCGCGATCGAGCGAATCGAACGTCACTCGTTCCGGCACGAGCGGCGCCGCGTTCGCGCCCGCGCTCACGGCCGCCGCAAGTGCAAAGGCAAAACACGTCGTCGATCGCGGGTGGCGCATCGTTGCTTCCCGATCAGCGCGCGAGCCGCAGAAACTCGCCGATCGGCCGCCATGCCGCGAGCTTTTCCGCGAACGGCCGCGTGTAGGCGGGCGACGACGAAGGCAGCGCGAGCGTCGCATATCCGGCGTCGCGCCAGGCGGGCAGCGCACGCGCAGCCGTCTTGCCGTTGAAGCAGACGAGCGCGACCGCCGGCGCGGCGCGGCGCACGCGTCCGACTTCGCCGCGCTCGGCCATGCGGATCGCGCCGTCGAGGCTCCCGCGGCGATTGCAGGCTACGATCACGTCCCACAGCCCGATGCGGTTCGCGCGCAGTTGGCGGAGTCGCTCCCGGTAGGGCAGCGCGGTCAGCGGCGCGTCGATCGACGCTGCCAAGAGCGGCCAGAAGTGGTTCCGTGGATGCGCGTAGTACTGCCGGGCGATGAGCGATGCTTCCCCGGGAAAGCTGCCCAGGATCAGAACGCGCGTCGCGCGCCCGAGCACCGGCGGCAATCCCTGCAACGTGGGGTCGACCCGCATGCTCAAAGCGCGCGCGGCCACGCCGAAAGGCGCACGGCGTGATCGAGCGCGACGCCAGCGAACACGGCAAGCCCGAACCAGTGGTTGTGCAGGAAGGCCCTGAAGCAGCCGTCACGACCGCGGCTCCGGATGAGCGTCCAGTGAAAGACCGCGCACGCGAGCGCCAACGCGAGTCCGGCGTAATACAGCGGCCCCAGGCCCTGCCAGATTCCCACATACGTCATGCCGACGAGGTACACCGCGTAGCAAAGCATCACCGCTCCCACGTCGGAGCGGCCGAACACGATTGCCGACGTGCGCAAGCCGAGCCGCAGGTCGTCGTCGCGGTCGACCATCGCGTATTCGGTGTCGTAGGCGACAACCCAGAACAGGTTGAGCGCCAGAAGCCCCCAGGCCATCGGCGGCACGATGTCGTACACCGCCGCATACGCCATCGGCATCCCGAAGGAGAATGCGATGCCGAGGAACGCCTGCGGCAAGACGAAAAAACGCTTGCAGAACGGATACACGACGGCGATGACGACGGCCGGGATCGACAGCAGGATCGTCGTCCGGTTGGTCGCGACCACGAGCAGGAACGCAAAGAACGCAAGCACCGCCGCGACCGCGAGCGCTTCCCACCCGAAAATCTCGCCGGTGGCGAGCGGCCGGCCGGCCGTTCGCGCGACATGGAGGTCGAATCGGCGATCCGCCCAATCGTTGACCGCGCATCCGGCCGAGCGCATCAGGATCGTTCCCATCGTGAAGATCAGCACGAGCGACCACGAGGGGGTCCCATGGGCGGCAAGCCAAAGCGCCGACAGCGTCGGCCACAGCAGAAGCAGGATGCCGATCGGCTTGTCGAGGCGGACAAGCCGTTCGTAGGCGTCGAGCCGCGCCGCGATCGTGGCAGGACGCGAACGTGGTGCCTCGCGCTGCGGCGCCGAACCGTTCACAGCGGCAGCGCCAGCTGCTTCTTCAAGTCGCGCGGCGCGATCTCGTCGAGCAGTTGCTGCGGCACCGAGTACCGGAGCCGCACCCGCAGCTCGCGTTTCATTCGCGCATTCGAAAGCCGCCGCGACTCGCTCATGAACGAAAGCAGCAGCGGCGCGATTCGGTGCGCGGCTTCCTCCCACGACACCCGCGGAGGGCGGGGAAGCTGGAACGCGTCGGCCACCGCGTCGAACCAGCCGCCCATCTTCATCTCGGCATCGTCGGTCACGTTGTACGCCCGGTTCGGTTTCGCGCGAAAGAGCGCCGCGACCGTCGCGCGCGCGAGGTCCTCGGCGTGGATGTGGTTCGTGAACACATCGTCGTCCGGCACGAGAACCGGCGTTCCCTGGCGAATCCGGTCGAGCGGCAGCCGGGTTTCCGCGTAGATGCCGGGCGCGCGGAGGATCGACAGCGCGACGCCGTAGCGCTTCGCCCAGCCGCGCAGCCGGTCCTCGGCCGCGACCCGGCGCCGCGAACGGGGCGTCCCGGCGCGACGCGGCCTGGTCTCGGCGACGTGCGCGCCGGCGCAATCGCCGTAGACGCCCGACGTCGAAATGTAGACGAAACGCCGTGGTATGCTTCGCGCCCGCGTCAGCGTTGCGATCAGTTTCTGCGTTCGGGAATCGTCGCGGCCATCGGACGGCGGCGGCGCGAAGTGCAGCACGGCAAACGGCGACGCGCGCAGGCGGCCGAGGCTTCTGAACCGGTCGAGGTCGCCGATGATGGGAACGATGCCGTGCGCGCGCAGCTTCGCGACATCCTCGACGCGGCGCGTGAGCCCGTAGAGACGTACCTTGGGATGGAGCAGGCGTGCGGTGCGCAGCGCCACGTCGCCGCAGCCGATCAACAATACCCGGATCACCTTGTTGCCACCCGCATCCGTCGCGTCCGCGCATGGTGCGGGACCCGTTAAACCAGCGTCGCCGCCATGCCACACCAGATTACCATAAACCCCAGCGGGCATTCGTTCGCGTGCGTCGACGGCGACACGGTCCTCGCGTCGGCGATGGCCGCCGATCTGATGCTGCCCTATGGCTGCCGCAACGGCGCCTGCGGCACGTGCAAGGGGAAGATCCTCGAGGGCCGGGTGGACTACGGCCCGCATCAGGCGTCGACCTTGACCGACGACGAAAAGGGCCAGGGTCTGGCGCTCTTCTGCTGCGCGAAGCCGTTGACCGACCTCGTCATCGAGGTCAGGGAAGTGCGCCGTGCCGGCGACATCCGGGCCCGCAAGCTGCCGTGCCGGATCGAGTCGATCGAAAAACCCGCGCCGGACGTCGCCATCGTGAAGATCAAGCTGCCGGCCAACGAGCGCCTGCTGTTCCTCGCCGGACAGTACATCGACCTCCTGTTGAAGGACGGCCGCCGCCGCAGTTACTCGCTCGCAACGCCGCCGCACGACGATGCGCTGCTCGAATTGCATGTGCGTCATCTGCCCGGCGGCTTTTTTTCGAGCCAGCTGTGGAACGAGTTCAAGGGCCGCGAGATCCTGCGCTTCGAGGGTCCGCTGGGCACGTTCTTCCTGCGCGAGGATTCGGACAAGCCGATCATTTTCGTCGCCGGCGGCACGGGTTTCGCGCCGATCAAGGGCGTCATCGAACACGCGCTGCACCACCGGATCGATGCCGCGCGGCCGATGGTGCTCTACTGGGGCGCGCGGGCGAAGCGCGACCTCTACCTGCCGGACCTCCCGGGAAAGTGGCAGCAGGGAAGCTCGAACTTCACCTTCATCCCCGTGCTGTCCGATCCCGCGCCCGAGGACCATTGGCCCGGCCGCACGGGCTTCGTCCATCAAGCGGTGCTGGACGATTTCGCCGACCTTTCGGGCTACCAGGTGTACGTGTGCGGCGGTCCCCCGATGGTCGACGCGGCGCGCAAGAGCTTTGTGGAGTCGCGCGGGCTGCCGCCCGGGGAGTTCTATGCGGACAGCTTCACCGATGCGCCCGACGTCCGCCGCGCGTAGCGGGTAGCGCTCATCGCGATTCGACCCCCGCGGGCGGGCGCCGCAATCGAAAATACGGCTCTTCCGCGACGCGGTAAAGAACGCAGGCCGCGAGGTAGGACGCGAGGAATGCGAGCGCCCCGTACAACACGGCTTCCGTGATCGAACCGCCGATCCGGTCCTTCACCGTCGAGAGCAGCCCGCTGATCACAAGGTAATGCAGGAGAAAAAACGAAAACGACACCTTGCCCAGGGCCTGCATTGGCCGAGCAGTGCATAGCCTTGCCAGAAAGCCATTGCCGTAACCGGCCCGCACCAGGATCAACGTCGCGACGACGCTGAAGCAAAGCACGAACAGCCAATTCCGGTATGTCCAGAGGAATCCCGCTGACGTCGAAGCCGGAAGCGGCACGAATGCCATGCCCGCCGTCGTCGTCACCCCATACGCTGCCACGAGGATTCCGTCCGAAAGCCGCGAGGCAGCCTGTCCGAGCTCCTCCGCCCGCAGCAAGCCGGCCGCGGACCCGAACAGGAATGGAAGCAGAAGAAACCACTCGGGGTAGCCGCCAAGCGCGAGCCCGACGATCGACAGCAGGAACAGGGCAATCGCACCCAGCCGTCGATCACCCAGCCGGGAACCGGCAACGATGAACATCGGAACGAGGATATAGAACACAAACTCGAAGAACAGCGACCAGGTGACGGCGTTGTACGCGGGAATGCGAAGCGAAAACAGCCCGTTCAGAAACAGCAGATTGGCCACGAGCGTCCGCGCTTCCACCTGAAGCGTTCCCGAAAGATACGCACCCAGCAGCACCGCGAGGATCAGCGAGACGATAAAGCCCGGATAGATTCTTGCGACCCGTCGCAGCAGGAAACCCGGATAGCGGGAGAGATCTTGCGCATCGGCCCAGGATCGGCTGATGACGAACCCGCTGACCACGAAAAACAGTTGCACGCCGTAGTGTGAATAGAACGCCCAGTAGAAGAGCGCGTCCCCCCTGCCAAGCCGACCTGCCTCGGTAACGAGATCGAAGTTGATCGCGCGGAACGACATCGCGTACGCGCCCGAAAAATGAACCAGAAAGACGAGAATGATCGCCACGCCGCGCAGGCCGTCGATCGCCGTGACCCTGGAGCGGGCCGGGGCTTCGGTTGCGATGACCGGATCACGCGTCGGCAATGCCGTCCTCGAGTTCCGCCAAGGCGAGCTTCAACGCCGCCGCCAGGTGCGTATTGGCCTCGTTGTCACGGCCCAGCCGCGCAAAGAGCTCGCCCAGCGCGACGTGGGCGCGATACGTGGCGTCGAGCGCGAGGCTCGCCTCCAGATAAGACTGCGCCTTGCCCCACAGCTGCGCCCGCTCGCACAGCACGCCCAGTGCATAGAGGAGCGTCGCGTCCTGGCTGTGCAGGGCAAGCCAGCGCTCGGTCCGCTCGAGCTGCGGCATCGGGTCCGCCGGCCGGCATCGCGAGTAGAGCAGGACGAGATCCGGATTCCATTCGTGCTCGAGGCTCTCCGCCAGAATTTCGGCGGCTTCGCGGTCGCCGCCCAGCGCAACGAGGCTCTGCGCCGCCGCGCGCGCGATCTTCGGCATCCGCTGCTCGGCGCCGGACAGCTTGTCCCAGTAGGCGCGAAGCCCCGTGGTGTCGTGGACGCGCGCGGCAAGCTCCTGCGCGTGCGCCGCGGCGCGCACGAACTCGCCTTCCCTCGCGCCGTACGCCTTGCGCTTGACCAGCTGATCGACGAGCGGCGGAATCTCGGCGTAGCGTCCCGCGCCCTGCAGCGCGCGCAGCTCGAGGCGCAGCGCCGCGGTGTGCGACCCGGCTTCCTTCCGCAGCGACTGCAGAATTCCGAGCGCTTCGAGCGGTTGCCCCTGCTCGAGTTTCATCCCGGCCTCGAGCGTCAGCCGCGGTACGGCAAGGCTCGGCACCTGCGCGTCCGGGCGCGCGAGCAACGCTTCAGCGGCGGGGAATTCACGCGCATCCATCGCGGCGCGCGCGCCGAGCAATGCGGAAAGGCCGGACGACCCTGGTATCGCCAGCGCTTCCTCCGCGTATTGCCGCGCCCTGCCGTAGCGGCCTTCGAGCAGCGCGACGACCGCCGCGTCCTGTTTTGCGCGCGCGCGCTCCTGTTGCTGCCGCCGCCGCAACGCGCGCACTTCCTGCGGCAAGCCGAGGGCTCGCTTGACCACACGCAGCAGCGCATAGCCGGCGACAAAGCCGGCGATGGCGAGGACAAGCAGAAGATTGAGCGAAAGTTCGACGCGGTAGGGCGGCGCGACGAACAGGGCATAGCCGGTGGTGAGCTTCGCCGCAAGGGCGACGGCCACCGCTGCGCAGGCTAGCAGGAGGAACCAGAAGAGGATGCGCACGGCGTAGGGGCTAACGCGCCGTCGAAGCCGCGGCGTTCCCCCGCCCGGGTCCGCGGTCCTGCGCAAGCCGCAGCACGCGCAGCGCTTCGAGGCTGCGCGTCAGGTCGGGCATCTCGCCCGGCATCGGTGTTCCCGCGAGCTGCTTGACCGTGGCCTGCAGCACCTGCACGGGCCTCGCGCGCGTGTCGAAATACTGCTTGAGCCAGGCGTCGGACGCCGCGAGGTCGGCCTGGAAGCTCGCATCGTCGCGGACGAGCAGCGCAATCCGCGCGGTAAGGAGGCGCAGCTTCAGGTTCTCGCGCAGGAAGTATTGCTGCGACATCGGCACGAGCGGTGCCGCCGGCCGGTCGGCGACTTCGATCCGGATCAGCTGCTTCGCGTCGTTCCAGAGTTCCCGCAGAAATCGGCGCCATGGCGATTCATCGCCGGCCGGCGCCGCGTTGTCGGGCGCCGGTGGCGGCAGGCGTTCGTCCATGGCGAGCGGCAGCGTGTCGACCGCCGCGAGCGCCTGGTCGAGCTTCAGGCTCATGCCGGCGACGTCGACGAATGGAACCGCCTTCAGGCGATCCACGTCGCGCGACAAGGCGCGCCGCAGCGCGACGAACTGTGGCCGGTCGAGACGCTGCAATTTTGCGTCGGCCAGCTGCAGCGCGGTGAGCGCCGACGTGACGTTGCCGGCAAGCTGCAGCTGCTGATTCGCCACCAGCAGCACCTGCTCGATCTCCGAGAGGGCGATCTCGTCGCGCGACGGCGCGAGATCGCGGTACAGCGCCTCTAGCGCCGCCTGCTCCGCCTGGGACTCGGCAAGCCGCGCCTCCAGCAGCGTGATCTTCGCCTGTGCGTCACGCAGATCCGTGGCGAGCTGCGTCTGCGCTCGGCCGGCGGCCTGCGTCGATGATTCGACACCGGCGAGCCGCTGCGCGATCTCCAACCGAAAGGTCTGCTGAGTGCGGCCGGC
>Ga0315273_10004215_pt1 | contig 17553 bp, 9 predicted proteins | sample YL17G02_0_MG_FD_205753 | JGI IMG/M metagenome (GOLD analysis project Ga0315273, IMG submission 205753) | Sediment microbial communities from Yellowstone Lake, YNP, Wyoming, USA - YL17G02_0 | ecosystem: Environmental > Aquatic > Freshwater > Lake > Sediment | place: USA: Wyoming | collected...
CGGCGGGTCAGGAGACCCGCCGCGCACCACTCAGCGAGTTAGCGCTCTTGTACTATAGTCCTCCCCCGCCGGAGCGTCAATCGAGTACGGCCCCCTCGCGTTGGCCTTCGGTTGCGGGTGGCCGTGCGCCACGCAGGACGATGCACGGTCACGCAACGGCGCGTGGCCGTGCCACCCGGCAAAGGTGTTGTTGGCCATGGCGCTTCACGGCACCGCTCCCTCACGGTCGCGGCTCGGAAAAGGGCGCCGTCACGCCCCTGTAACGGGTCGATTACCCATGCGGCCCGATTTCTGTCCGCGCGGCCGGTCCGCGGAAGTACAATCACGACCGCGAAAGGAGGGGCTCATGCGCTTTAGAAAGCTGCTGGTCGTGGGGGCGTGCCTCCTCATGGCCGCCGTGCCGGCATGGGCGGCATGCACGGCCACGTTCACCGCCGACGACAAGGGCACGTTCCCGAACACGCTCAAGTACGATGCGACGTCGAAGGTCCTGACGGTGGACCTCTCCGGTCTGCCCAAGGACGCCGGCCCCTTTCGCGCCGAACTGGTGCTCAACGAGCTCGCGCCGCACAGCCAGGCGCCCCTGGCGCCGACCGCCGTGTATCCGGAAGGTCAACCGGACCGGAAACTCAAGTTCGTCGCGCCGCTCTTCCGCGGCCTTGATGCGCGCGAGGCGGTGGAGGCGGCGCTCAAGGCCGGGCAGCCGCTCTGCCTGACCGTCGAGACGACGGCGGCGGGAGTGAAACGCCTCGAGGTCTCGTACCTCGCCGGCAAGCCCCGGGCCGCCGACATCCCGCGCGTGACGAACCTCGTGGTGGCTCACCGCAAGGGTCAGTCCATGGTGACCTTCGCCGAGCCGAAGCTCGAGGCGTTCCCCGACTTTGCGACCGGCCGCGACGTGGAGCAGTTCCGGGCGGAGTTCCTGAAGAAGCATCCGGGCCTGGCCTTCCGAGTCTGGCGCGGGCCGGAGAAGATCACCGCCCGGACGATCGCGAAGGCCCGCCTCGTGGGTGAGTGCGGCCCCCTCACCGCGTGGAACTCCGCCTATCACCAGGATGAGACCGCCAAGCGGCCGCCGTTGCGTTACCGCGTGACCGACGGCGGCGAGCCCGTGCCGTGGGGCACGGGCCTCTACACCCACAATCCGCCGGAGGCCGGGCAGGGGTGGTACGCCGTGACCGTGGCGGCGGGCGGCGAGGAGGACCTCGACCGGCTCGACGCCGGCAACACCACCGCCGAGCCCGTCGACGAGACCGTCGGCCCGGGCGAGCCCGTGTTCCAGTGGATGGAGCAGCCGAAGGAATGGATGTACCGCCAGGGCCCGCTTACTCGACTGATCTACACGCGATGGGAATCGTGGCCGCACGCGTCCGTCCCGAGCACGCCGATCGACTACCTGGTGGCGATGGGCGACGAGCCGCCGCCGGCCACGCCGCCGCGCGAGCCCGAGCACCACGCCTGGCGGGTCGAGCCCGCGCCGGTCGGGCTGCACCTGCACTGCTGGGGCGGGAGCCTCAACGGGGGCTATGGATGGTGGTACAACGCCCATCGCGGGGCGGTGCTCATCGCGTCGAACCAGGTTCCGTACGACTGGTGGACGGGCTACCACGAGCGTCGCGGCACCGCGAAGACCTTCGGCGACGGCCGCGTGCAGCCGTTCTCGATGGACCGGACGTTCGGGTTCCTCGACTGGGCGTCGAGGCAGTGGCAGGCGGCGGCGCCGGCGCTGCGGCCGCACTGGCGGAAGCTCGACCTGGCGCGGGTCTTCACGGCCGGCAACTCGATGGGCGGGGCCGGCGCGCCGATGTTTGCGGTCCGCTGCGGCGACCGCATCGCGTGGTGCATGGCGTGGGTGGGCGTCCACGTGCCGGAGCTGAGCCCGCAGTTCAGCAGCTCGTACGAAGGCAGTTACGGGCCGCGCCACGCCGCCCTCACCATGCCCGACGGCAAGACGTCGCCGTGGGACTGGTTCTCCGATGTATGGTGGCTTCGCAATAACATCAAGGCCGAGACCGGCTTCATCATGGCCTCCAACGGCAAGGACGACGGCGCGATCGGCTGGAAGCAGGCGTGGCAGTTCGCGCGGGCCCTCCAGGAAACGCGGCGCCCCCACGTCTTCAACTGGGCGATGAGCGGCCACGGCACGCGGACGCTCGTGGGGGCGAATTTCGACCTCGACGTGCGGACCGACCAGTCGCTCCCCGCGTTCAGCAATTGCTCGCTCGATGGGGACCTCGGCACAGCCGCGCTCAAGACGAAGGAGGAGATGGAGGCTGAGAAGAACCGCCTCGCCGCGGAGGCCACGAAAGCGGGCAAGGACCCCAAGCAGGTCCGCGTCTGCCCGACCGACGGCGACCCGGAAGGCGCCCTCAACGCCCACCTGGCGTGGCAGACCGATGATGTGGTCGACACGCCCGAGGCGTGGGAGATGATGGTGATCCTGAAGGACTCCGCCCCGAAGGATACCTGCCGCGTGGACCTGACGCCGCGCCGCCTCCAGAAGTTCCGCACGCCCGCCGGGGCGAAGTTCCGCTACACCGTCACGGACGTGGCGGCGGGGAAGGCGCTTGCGGAGGGAAGGGCAGCTGCGGACGCCTCCGACCTGGTGACGCTTGGGCGGATTGTGCTCGTCAAGGGCAAGAACCGCGTCCGCATCGCGCCGGAGAAGTAGGCCCCGGCAACGGCGCCGTGGGCAGGCCACCCCCCTATCTGGGGCGCGAAGACAAGTCGCCACTTTCAACTTTGAACCTGAGGCCGTAGACTCTAGACTGGATTGCAGAGGAGGTGGCGGGATGCGCATCATCACGCTCCTGACGGATTTCGGCGTCGAGAGCACCTATCCGGCCCAGATAAAAGGTGTGATCCTGGAACGGTGCCCGGACCTGGCGCTCGTGGACCTGACCCATGCCGTGCCGCGCCACGAGGTCCGGACGGCCGCGTTCATGCTGGCGTCGGCGGCCCCGGCGTTCCCCCCGGGCACGGTCCACATGGCCGTGGTGGACCCGCAGGTGGGCAGCCCGCGGCGCATCCTGGCGGCGGAGGGCGACGGGCACCTGTACCTGGCGCCCGACAACGGCCTCCTGACGCTCGTGGCCCAGGGGCAGTTCCTGTTTGGAGCCGCGCATCCGCCCGCGCGGGTGGTCTCGGTGGAGAACCAGTCGTTCTTCCGCCGCCAGGTGTCGAGCACGTTCCACGGCCGCGACATCTTCGCTCCCGTGGCGGCGGCGATGGCGTGCGGCACGCCCATCGACGAGTTGGGCCCCGAGGTCGAATCCATCGAGCGGTTCGATCTGCCGTTGCCCGACCGCTACGAAGGCAGCCTCCGCGGCGAAGTCCTCTACGTGGACCCCTTCGGCAACCTGGTGACGAATATCTCCGGCCGGACGCTTGCGGAGCTCGACCCGTCGGCCATCCAGGTGCGCGTAGGCGGGGCGGTGGTCCGCGGGCTGTCGCGGGCCTACAGCGACGTGCCGGCCGGGATCCTCCTGGCCTACATCGGCAGCGCGGGCCTCCTGGAAATCGCCGTGAACCGGCAGAGCGCGGCCGTGCGGCTGGGCGCCGGCGTGGGCACGCCGCTCGTTGTCAATCCGGCGTCGGCCTGATGAATCCACCCAACGAACGCACGGCGAGGCTCCGGCGGGCCGACCAGGCCCATGTGTGGCACCCCTTTACCGCGATGGCGGAATGGGCGGCGGGCGACCCCGTGGTCATTGCGTCGGCCGAGCGAGAGTTCCTTGTCGATACCGACGGAAATCGATACATCGATGGCGTCTCGAGCCTCTGGTGCAACCTGCACGGGCATCGGCGGCGAGAGATCGACGACGCCATCCGCGCGCAGCTCGACCGCGTTGCCCACTCGACGCTGCTGGGCCTCGCGTCGGCGCCCTCGATCGAGCTGGCCGAGCGGCTCGTCGCCGTCGCGCCGGCGGGCCTTACGCGGGTCTTCTACTCCGACTCCGGGGCCACCGCCGTCGAGATTGCCCTCAAGATGGCGTTCCAGTACTGGCGGCAGTGCCCGCGGCCGCAGCCCGCCAGGACGAAGTTCGTGGGCCTGACGCTCGGCTACCACGGCGATACGATCGGGGCGGTGAGCGTCGGCGGCATCGACCTGTTTCACGCTCTCTACCGGCCGCTTCTGTTCGAGAGCCTGCGCGCGCCCTCGCCGTACTGCTATCGCTGTCCGCTCGGTGCCCAGCCGGAAGACTGTGGCATGGCGTGCGCCCGGCGCCTGGAAGAGATTCTCGAGGCCCACGCCGCCGAAGTGGCCGCGGTGATCCTCGAGCCGCTCGTCCAGGGCGCCGGCGGGATGATCACGCACCCGGCGGGGTACCTCCGGCGCGTGGCGGAGGCCTGCCGCCGGCACGAGGTGCTCCTCATCTGCGACGAGGTGGCGACGGGCTTCGGCCGCACCGGCCGCCTGTTCGCCTGCGAGCACGAGGGCGTGCGGCCGGACCTCCTGTGCGTGGCCAAGGGGATCAGCGGGGGCTACCTGCCGCTGGCCGCCACGCTTGCCACCGAGCGGATCTACGGGGCGTTCCTCGGCGAGTACGCGGAAAACCGCACGTTTGTCCATGGGCATACGTACACCGGCAACGCGCTGGCATGCGCGGCGGGCATCGCCAGCCTGGATATATTCGAGAAGGATCATGTGTTGGACCGCGTGGCGGCGCTGGCCGAGAGGCTGGCCCGGCGCCTGGGCCCGATCGCCGAGCTGACGCACGTGGGCCAGGTCCGCCGGCGCGGCCTGATGGTGGGCATCGAGCTCGTGGCCGACCGCGCGACGCGCCAGCCGTATCCGGCCGAGGAGCGGCGCGGCGGACGGGTGTGCCTGGCCGCCCGCAAGCACGGCGTCTGGATTCGTCCGCTCGGCGACGTGGTGGTCCTGATGCCGCCGTACTGCATCTCCGACGAGAGCCTCGGCCGGCTGGTCGACGCGGTGGAAGAGGGGATTGCGGAGGTTACGGGGGCGTCATAACGATCCCCAAAAGTTGTTGCGCGGCGGGTCTCCTGACCCGCCGCGAGCGTGCTTCATCTGGCCGATGAGTGCGGTTGCTCGCGCGGTGGGTCAGAGACCCACCGCGCACGGGGCCATGCGGGTTGGCGTGTTAGCCGCCGGACTTGTCCGGCGCGTTCTGAGGACCCAGCAGGTGCTTGCATGACGCGCGGCCTGTTCATCACGGGGACCGACACGGGGGTCGGCAAGACGATCGTGACGGCGGCGATCGCGATGATCCTTCGCGACGCGGGGGCCGACGTCGGCGTCATGAAGCCGGTGGCCACCGGCTGCGTCCGGCGGCGCGAGGGCCTCGTGTCCGAGGACGCCGAGCTGCTGGCCAAGGCCGCCGACGTGCCGGAGCCGCTGGAAGAGATCTCGCCGATCCGGCTGGCCGAGCCGCTCGCGCCGACCGTGGCGGCCGCGCGGGCGCGCCTCACGCTCGACCTTGCCCCGATGTGGGCGGCGTGGCGGCGGCTCCGCAGGGCCCACGAGATCATGCTGGTGGAGGGGATCGGCGGCCTGCTCTGCCCGGTGACGCCCACCGAGTGCGTCGCGGACCTGGCGAAGACGTTCGGTCTGCCGCTGCTGGTGGTCGCGCGGCCGGTGCTCGGCACGATCAACCACACGGCCCTGACGGTCGAGGCGGCGCGGGCGAGGGGCCTGCGCGTCGCGGGCATCGTGATCAACCGCTATCACCACGATTCGACGGACCTGGCCGAGACCACGAATCCGGATGAGATCCAGCGCGTGACGGGCGTCGAGGTGCTCGGCCTGGTGCCGGACGATCCGAAGGTGGACTTTCGCGCGGGCGTGATCGGCGAGGACGTCCTGGCCGCCGCGCGGCAGCTCTCGCTGAAGAAACTGCTCGCCTGACGTGTTGCCGCGACGCTACTCGGCGCGCGCCCAGCAAGCTGGGCGGCTAAATGGGCATGGCGGGCCCGGGGGGCGCCATTCAGCCGCTGTTTCAGAAGCGCCCATCCGCGCTGCATAGCGCGGCGGGCAGTCCTGCCCGCCGCGAGAATGTGGGCGCGTACGCGCGGTGGGCAAGACTGCCCACCGCGCTATCGCCGGTTCTGAAACAGCTTCTTGGCCGCCCATCTTGATGGGCGCGTTTTCCTGAAAGCCAACGCCCCGCGGGATGCTGCGTTTTGACCTTGACTCTCGCGGCCGCGCGAGTATCCTTATGGGGCACGCCCAGGGGCGATTAGCTCAGATGGATAGAGCGCCTGCTCGACACGCAGGAGGTCACTGGTTCAAATCCAGTATCGCCCACCAGTTTCCTTTCGCGTTCCAGCCTGCTTCCTGCGCACCTTGTGTTCGACGATGTTGACCCGCTTCGGGTTGAACGTCACGCCTCAACTGGAACAGAACCCCGGGAGAATGGTACGAGTGACTACCATGCGATGCGCGGTCGTGGGCATGTCGCTGATCCTCTTCCTGGGTGCGGCGGGCGCGGCGGCCGAGGCGCCCGCGACGCTGGTCCGCAAGACCGTGGAGACGTTCGACGAGGTCGCCTGGCCGCCGGAGGCCTCCAGCCGGGCGGCCGGGACGACGCGCCTGTCGGCCGAGGTGGCGCCCGACGCCGGCGGCGGCAAGTGCCTCGAGGTCGAGGTCCGCTTCGCGGGGAAAGGCTTTGAGTGGTTTGCGGTCGCGCCGGCCGAGCCGCCGGCGATTCCCGGCGACGCCAAGTCCGTCACGATGCGGTTCCGCGCCGAGGACAAGCGGTACCCGATCATCCTGAACTTCCGCGACGGCTGGGGCCGCATCCAGGTCGGCGCGAAGAAGCTGGATTGGGCCCCGCCCGCCGACGGCAAGTGGGCCATGGCCACGTTCCGCGTGCCCGACGACTGGGTTCGGCCCCTGACGATCCTGAGCATCGCGACGCACAACTGGTCCGCCCAGAACGACGTGCGGACGGTGCGGTTTTGGGTCGACCACCTGGCGGTCGAGACCGACCTGCGCGACGCCGACCCCGAGACCGGCGCCTTGCGGACCTGGAAGCCCGACCCGCAGCCCGCGGACCCGGCCAAGGCGCTGAAGCAGGCGCCGCCGTCGCCCCTGCTCACGGTCGCGTTCTCGACGGGCCAGGTCAGCAACGTCTTTTCGCGCGAGCCGCCCGCCGTCGCCCTGAGCCTCCGCAACTGGAAGCCGGGCACGCTGACCGGCACGGTGGCGGTCCGCGTGGCCGACGGCGACGACAAGGAGATCGAGCGCAAGGAGCAGCCTGTTTCGGTCGAGAGCGCGGCCCGGATCGGCCTGGCGCTGAAGGCGGAGCGTTTCGGGCTGTACCGGCTCCAGGCCGACCTGGCGCTCTCCGACGGCACGAAGCGCAGCGAGAAGATGACGTTCGCCCGCCTGCCGCCGGGCCGCGACCTCTCGGAGGCCGAGAAGCAGGCGTCTCCGTACGGTGTGAACGTGAACGGCGGCGGCGACCGCCCGCCCGTCGTCCCCTTCCGCAAGGCGGGCATCGTCTGGTTCCGCGACTACGGCTTCGGCTACGAGTGGCTGCTGCGGGCCAAGGGCGAGGACAAGCGGTACGCCGGCTGGCCGTGGTACCCCGCCATCATGCGGCGCTACCGCGAGGCGGGCGCCAAGGTGCTTCCGTGCCTGATGAAGAGCATCGCGCCGCCGCCGCTCAAGGACGGCAAGGCCGCCGGGCCGCTGGGCCCGGACCGGGCGTGGACCCGCGAGATCGTGGACATCGTCGAGGCGTTTCCCGAGATCACGCACTGGGAGCTCGACAACGAGTACGACCTGCCGCGCGACCATGCCGAGGCCGAGCGCGCGGTCGGCTGGCGGAACCTGGGGGCGTACCATCGGAAGCTTGCAGATATCCTTGATCTTTTGGGAGGGAAGGACCTCGTGGCCGTCGAGCAGGGGCACGCGGGCATCTGGCCCGACCGCGCCCGGCTCCTCATCGCCGCCGGGGACTACGAGAAGGTGGGCGTCGTCAACGGCCACCACTACTGCGGGGCGGAGCCGCCGGAGACGAACATCGGCAACTGGAACACGGCGTTCGAGGGCGACTGGCGTGCCCAGCCGCCGATGCTCTTCTTCGACCGGCTGCGCGAGCTGAAGCGGGCCGCCGCCGGCGACGGCCGGCCGCGCGAGGCGTGGCTGACGGAGTTCGGCTGGGACACGCTGGCCGGTCCGCGGGTGCCGCCGCGCGAGCAGGCGGTTTACCTGGCCCGCGCGTGGATGGTGGCGCTGGCCGCCGGGACCGACAAGTGCTTCTGGTTCTACGATTACGATGCGCCCGCGCCGAAACAGATCTTCGACGGCTGCGGCCTCCTGGCGGCCGACGCGAGCCCCAAGCTGTCGCTCTGCGCCCTGGCGGGCCTCACGTCGGCGCTTCCGACCCCGAAGTACGTCGGGAGCCTGAGCGCGGGCGAGGGCACGTGCGGCTACGTCTTCGAGAACGGCGGCGACCTCGTGGCCGCGCTGTGGACGATCGAGGCCGAGGCGGGGCCGGAGGTCGCGGTGAAGGCCCGCGAGCTCCGCGACTTCCTCGGCAACAAGCTCGACGGCCTCAAGACGCGCCTGTCGCCGGCGCCCGTCTACGCCATCGGCCTCGACCGCGCCGATCCGCTGTACCGCCAGACCGCCTACAGCCTGGCGACGCCGTACGTCGTGATGGCGTCGGCGGGAGACGTGGTGGCGCCGGTCGTCGAGATCAACAACAACCGCGACGGTCCGATCGCGTGCACGGTCGGCGCGGCTCTGCCCGGCGGCTGGACGGCCGAGCGCACGGAGGTCTCGGCGACCGTGGCGAAGGGCGAGCGCAAGACGCTGCCCCTGGCCATTACGGTGGCGCCGGGCGAGGGGCTGGGCGCGAAGGACGTCAGGATCAAAGTGTCGGAGGGCGGCCCGGTCAAGGAGATGACGCTGCGCGTCTTCGTGCAGCCCGGCCTGGCGATGCAGGTGGCCCCGCTCGAGGGCAAGCCGGGGCCGGTGACGCTGGCCGTCAAGATCGGCAACCGGTCGGCCAAGCCGCTCGACGGCGTGCTGCGGCTGCGCGTGCCAGCGTCGTGGAAGGCCGACGCGGCGGAAACGAAGGTGGCGGGCCTCATGCCCGGCGAAGTCCGCGAGGTCCGGTGCGGCCTGCGATGGTCGGCCGACTGGAAGAGCGGCGAGACCGCCACGGCCGAGTTCGACGCGGGCGGCGGGCGGAAGATCGTCCAGCCGATCATCCCGAACTGCTTCCGCCTGTGCCGCGCCAAGGACATCCGGATCGACGGGCAGCTCGACGACTGGCCGGCCCGGGCCGAGATGCCCGCCTGGATGCTCGGCTCCACGCACGGCCGGGCCGACGCCAGGGTCTGCCTGGCCTGGGCGCCGGAAGGGCTGTACGGCGCGGTCGAGGCGCCCGGGGCCGTCCTCGACAAGACCGATCCCCGGTCGTTCTGGGAGGGCAACTGTCTGGAAATCTTCATTGATTCGCGCAACGAGAAGCGCGACCGGGCCTACGAGCCGGGCGACCACCAGTTCTGGTTCGTTCCGCTCGTGGCCGAGAAGCGCGTGTACGCCGGCCAGTGGAAGCGCGGCGGCGAGATCCCCGAGACGCGCTACGACATCCAGGGCGTGCGCGGCGCGGCGCTGGCCAAGGGCGACGGCTACGTGATGGAGTTCTTCCTGCCGGCCGCGGAGATCCAGAAGCTCAAGCCCGCCCCCGGCGGCACGATCGGCCTGAACCTCAACCTGACGATCAAGGGCAAGCAGTTCTCTCGCGAGGTCTACTGGCCCGCGCCGAAGAGCCTGAACATCCAGGACCGCCCCGGCGCGTGGGGAGCGATGGACCTGGTGGAGTAGCAAGGGGTTGGCGCGGCCTCAAAACACTCGCGCGGCGGGCCGGGAGACCCGCCGCGCACAGTCGACCCCGCCGCCGGCGTCGTCATTTCCTCTCGGCCAGGCACTTGGCGGCGCCCAGAAGTTCGCTCGGGTCGATCGGCTTGCCGTAGGCGGCCCCGACGTGCTCGAACTGAATTCGGGCATTGGTGCCGACGATGAAGATGGACGGGTCAGGCAACTGCCACTCGGGCTGGGCCGAGACGTTGTTGCCGGTCCATTGGCCCATGTCCAGCCAGGCCCGCGAGTTCGCGTCCACGTAGTACAGCACGCCGAGGTCCGAGGACACGGTCCGCGACATGTCGGAGTAGACCTGGTAGTTGACGTGCTTACCCGCGAGACCCTTCTGGAGGGCCTCAGGCGAGTCGGGGCTGATGGCCACGATCTGATAGCCCAGGCGGATCAGCTCCGGTTCGATGGTCTGAAGCCGCGCGAGCTCCTTCTCGCAGTAGACGCACCAACTGCCGCCAAAGACCACGAGGACCGTCGGCTTCACGGCCAGCAGTCTTGGCAGCATGACCTGCTTGCCCTGCGGCGAGAAGAGGACCGCATCGGGTATGCGTACTCCAGCCAGGACCGGAACGATGCCTGCCGGCGACTGCGGGCACTGAGGGGCGGCACTATCGCCCATGATGGGGGGCAGCGCCGCCGCAACAAGAATTGCACCGAGACCGACAAGCAGCAAATTTCGAGTGAGCATGGCTTATCCTTTCAAACGGGGCTGTCCGTTTTCCCTTGTCCCTTCAAGAATTCTAGGCGCGGGGGTCCGCGCATTTCCACGGGACAAGGTTCGGGACGTGCGCGCAAGGGTCTCCTGACCCACCGCGCCGAGTGCCAGTCTCGGCGCCAGGGCGGCAGTCGCGGTTCCGCTTCCGAGAACAGGCGCGAGAGAGAGCGGGTGCCGGGTCGCTATTCCTTTCACAAGCGGCAGAATTATTCTTATATTGTGGCGGAGTTTCTTGCCAGATGGTTCTCCAATCTGGCCGGGTCGGCGCGCCGAAAGGCGGTCTGGGGCCGTCCTCGGTGCTGATGATTCCTTGGGGCGTGGGGTCTTATCACGTGCGAAGGAAAGGAACGCGACACGAATGAAGACAATCAGCTTGAGCGTTCTGACGGTGATCGTGGCCCTCACGGCCGTCGGGGCCTGGCTCGCACCGGCCGCCCTCGGCGAGGAGAAGGCCGCCGCAGCGCCGGCGGCGCCTGCCGAGACCAACGCGAAGGCCAAGCCGGCCGCCACCGAGACCAAGGCGGAGGCCAAGCCGGCCGCCACCGAGACCAAGGCGGAGGCCAAGCCGGCCGCCGAGACCGACGCCCTCGACGAGTGGATGGCCAGGGCCGCCAACCCGGTGCCCTGGTTCAAGTGGGGCGCCGACATCCGTTTGCGCGACGAGTACCAGAAAAGCATGGGCCTGAACAACCATACCCCCGAGGCCCGCGGCGGCGATGAGTTCAACTACCAGCGCTACCGCACCCGCTGGTGGAGCACGCTCACCCCGGTCAAGGACGTTGACCTCAACCTGCGGATCACCTGGGAAGGCCGCCACTACAGCGAGTCCGACGGCCAGCCCCAAGCCGTCCTGCCCATCTGGGTCAAGGGCAGCGTGGCCGTCGACAACGCCAACCTGAAGCTCACCAACATCGGCGGGTCGCCCCTGACGGCCACCCTCGGCCGCCAGGACATTATCCTGGGCGACGGCTGGCTGGTGATGGACGGCACGCCGAACGACGGGTCGCTGACGTTCTTCTTCGACGCCGCCCGCTTCACCTACGACTTAAAGAGCATCAACACCACGGTTGACGCGATTTACATCCAGCAGGCCGCCCGCGGCGATTACGTCTGCACGCCCCTCCTGTTCGATAACCGGGGGAACCGGTTCGGCGACGTCATCGAACAGGACGAGCGCGGCGTCATCCTGTGGGTCGCCAACAAGTCGATCAAGAACATGGAGATCGACGGCTACTACATGTACAAGGACATGGAGCGCTCCCTGGTGAACGCGAAGCCCATCACCGCCAACGGCGACAACGGGCACGTCCACACGTTCGGCGCGCGCACGGCCGGCACCGCCGGCGACCACTGGAGGTACCGGGCCGAGGGCGCGTATGAGTTCGGCTCGATCAGCGGGCCCCACGGCGCCACCGTTACCGGGCCGGTCAACTTCCCCGACCGGTACCTCCGCGCGTTCGGCTTCAACAGCGAGTTGGCGTACCTGTTCAAGGACAAGCTGAACAACCAGGCCCGCATCCAGTACGAGTATCTCTCGGGCGACGATCCGCACACCCAGGGCACCGACGAGGGCTTCCTCCTGCTGTGGGGCCGCTGGCCGCGGTTCAACGAGCTCCTCGGCTATAGCGCCTCGTCCACCGGCGAAGGCCGCGCCCGCGAGCTCACGAACCTCCATCGCCTGGCGTTCGGCCATACGTTCAATCCGTTCGACCGGGTCGAGATCGCCACGGACCTGCACTTCCTCTTCGCCCCCGAGAACCCGCTCGGGTTCCAGCACGGCCGGGGCTTCAGCGAGGCGGGCAGCTTCCGCGGCGAGCTCCTGTCGATCTGGCAGCGGCTCACGATCAACAAGCACCTCAAGGCGCACCTGGTGGAGGAGTTCTTCTTCCCGGGCAACTACTTTGCCGCCCCGCGAGACAACATGGGGGCGTTCCTGCGCGGGGAGCTTATGTGGACCTGGTGACCCGGGGGCAGGGGGCGGCGGGCGTTTCGGCCCGCCGCTGAGACGGAAGAACGATCGCGCGGCGGGTCAGGAGACCCATACGTGTTTGGCGTGTGCACGTCCATAGGCAGGGTGGCATGCCCACGCCGCTGTTCGCGTGGGCATGCTCCTCGGGGCACGGCCAAGTCATGCCCACGGAACGACGCCGTCGGCATGCCACCCTCATGAGTTAGCAGAGGCGGCGCGCATGAGCTCAGCGTGACGCGAGATTGCCGGGTGGCACGGCCACCCGCTGTTGGGTGGCCGTGCGTGCTCCTCCAGAATGCACGGCCACGCAACGGCGCGTGACCGTGCCACCCCCTGGGGGCATTGCCGGCCTCGCGCCGAAGGGGCCTACTTCTCGCTCACCTTGCGCTCGGCCGACTCGAGCCACTTCGGGTTGATCGTCACGCCCCAGCCGGGGCCGTCGGGGATGGCCACCTTGCCGTCGACCACCTTGAGCCCGGGCTCGTACAGGCCGTCGGTCCAGGCGGTCGGCTCGATCGAGAACTCCATGTGCGGCCCGGCGTTCGGTATCGCCCCCAAGAGGTGCAGCGTGAAGACCGAGACCATCGAGAGGTTGGCCGAGTGCGGCACGACGGCGATTCCGGCGTCGGCGGCCAGCTTCGCCACCCGCATCGACCGGCTGATGCCGCCGAGGTAGCAGACGTCGGGCTGGGCGATGTCGACGGCGTGGATGGCGACGATCCGCCGCCAGATGTACATCGAGCAATCCTGCTCGCCGCCCGCGACCGGGACGTCGAGGGCCTTCGCCACCTCGGCCGTCCAGTCGAGCTCCCAGTACGGGCAGGGCTCCTCGAAGTGGCCGAACTTGAGGTCCTGGAGGAGCTTGCCGACCTCGATCGCCTTGGCGGGCGTGTAGCAGCTGTTGCCGTCGGCCAGGAGCGTCACGTCCGGCCCGACGGCCTTCCGCACCGTGGTGACGAGGGCCTCGGTCCGCCCCGGCCACTCGTCCTGGTCGTGGCCGCAGACCTTGCCGATCCTGAGCTTGAACGCCCGGAAGCCCAGCGACTCGCGGGCGCGGACCATGCGGTCGGCCTCCGCGTCGGGCTTGATGTCGCGCCGCATGCTGGAGCCGTACGCCGCCACCTGGTGCGGCTTGCCGCCGAGGAGGGCGCACACGCTCTTCTTCTCGACCCTGCCGCGCAGGTCCCACAGGGCGGTGTCGAGGCCGCCGACCGCCCGGCAGACGTACGAGCCGGGGAACTTGTACTCGGCCTCGAGGATCCGCTCCACCAGGCCGTCAATGTCCGCGGCCTCCCGCCCCAGCGCGTGCGGCGCCACCTGCCGGTGCAGGACCTGGGCCGTGATGTCGGCGTTGAACGGCGCCGTCTGGCCGTACCCCTCGGCCCCGTCGTCGGTCCGCACGCGGACCATCGCCACCCCGCCCCTCGTGAACGTCTCGATGCTCTTGATCTTCATAGTGTGTGCTCCCATGTAGGCCGGGGCGCCCCGGCGGCTGACTCCCATGTAGGCCGGGGCGCCGCCCCGGCGTCTGACTGTGGATGTTACAGGCGCCGGCGGGGGTTTCAACAGGGAATCGGCGAAGGCTGGACGGAAGAGAAGACCCCCCCCAAGCTCACGGCGACGGCCATCGGCCCGAGACGGACCTCTCGCTGGTGGCGAAGGGCTTCAAGCACCATCCGCACGGGCGGGACGATCCTGCGCGGGTTGTGGAGTTTGTCCTGAAGCACACCGCCGCCGAAAGGCCGCGCGCCGCAGAACGCTACTCGGGGTCGACGAGCCCCACGTCGATGTACTGGCCCCCGTCGCCGCGGTGGCAGTGGACCGCCAGGACGTTGCGGCCGGGCTTGAGGGTGGCCCGCGCCTCGGCCCGCATCTCGAACTCCTGGTACTCGATGCTGTAGCCGCTGATCTTCGCCGCCAGGACGCCGTTGACGTAGATTTCCGCGTTGCGATCGTGGTGCGCGAGGAACTCGGGGGCGCTCAGCTTCTCCGGCCCGAGCGTGAACTCGTGCCGCAGCCAGATATCCTCGGTCTGCCACGGGGTCCGCCAGTTGCCCTTGCCGAAGCCCGCCGGACCTTCTTTCCACGCTGTGTGATCGAAGTCCGGCTTGGGCCAGTCGTCCGGCGGCTTCTCGAACGAGTATCGCCAGGCCACCGGCCCCGCCTGGGCCGTCGGCGAGAGGATTCTGAACTTCGTCGGCGGCGGGAACACGCCCCGGTTGGCGGCCGCCACCTTATCGAGGTCCACCTTGACCACGGCCCGGTCGTACGTCAGGAAGCCGTTGCACTCGGCCTCCAGGTCGGTCAGTTGCGTGCAGAAGGCGGCGCTGAGGCCGTGAACCTCCTTCTCCTCGTGCACCTTCCGCACCAGCTTCAGGTAGTGCGTGGTGAGTTCCCAGGGGCTGGCCAGCACGGTGCCGCCGGGATGGCCGAAGGCGTTCGTCTCGGTGGTCATGTGGCCGGGCGTGACGAGGGCCCTGCCGCCGAATTCGCCCGCGGCCAGCGCGCGGCGGCCGTCGGGCTTCGGCGCGTTGGGTATCCAGTACGGGTGGTCGTCGATGACGTCGCCGACGGGGTAGAACTTGCCCCCGCTGGCGCTGTCGACCAGGCGGCTCGGGTCGTGCTGCTTGACCCAGGCGGCCAGGCGCTCGGTGTCGTACTGGCCCCAGCCCTCGTTGAAAATGGCCCACAGGATGATGCACGGGTGGTTGTAGCGGCCGTCGATCATGGCCCTAAGCTCGGCCTCGAACTCGCGCGCCCCCTCCGGCGACTTGTCGCCCGCGCCGCTGGGCATGTCCTGCCACACCAGCAGGCCCAGCTTGTCGCACCAGTAATACCAGCGGTCCGGCTCCACCTTGATGTGCTTGCGGGTGGCGTTGAACCCCAGGCGGCGGGTCATCTCGACGTCGTACCGCAGCGCCTCGTCGGTGGGGGCGGTGTAGATGCCGTCCGGCCAGAAACCCTGGTCGAGCGGCCCGATCTGGAACACGAACTTGCCGTTGAGCATCATCCGGACCGCCCCCTTCTCGTCCTTGCCCAGGGCAATCTCTCGCATGCCGAAGTAGCTGCGCACGGCATCGACCTGGCGGTCGCCCTCCTTCAGCGTCACGGCAAGGTCGTACAGGTGCGGCGTGTCGGGCGTCCAGAGCCTGGCGTTCTTGATGGGCAGGGCGATCTCGGCCCCCACCTTGCCGCGGGCGCGGCAGACCTCCTTGTCGCCGGCCAGGGCCACGGCCTCCACGGTCTGCGGATCGGTTGTGTCGCGGCCGGTCACGAGCAGGCGGAGCTTGCCGCCGACGACGTCGGGCGTGAGCTTCAGGCCCGCGATGCTCGCCCGCGGCACGGGCTCGAGCCACACCGTCTGCCAGATGCCCGACGTGGCGGTGTAGCCCAACGTGCCGATGGGCTCGATCCGCCCGCCGGTCTGCTTGCCCCTGGGCTGGATGCCGCCGGTGGCGTCGAGGACCGAAACGGCCAGCTCCTGCGGGCCGCCGGGCTTGAGGGCGTCGGTGACGTCGAAGCTGAACCCGTCGTAGCCGCCGCGGTGCGTGCCCAGCTCCTTGCCGTTGACCGAGACGGTCGCCTCCCAATCCACGGCGCCGAAATGCAGGAGCAGGCGCCTGCCCGCCGGCAGGCTCGGCGCCTCAAACAGGCGGCGGTACCAGAGCCGCAGGTTCCCGTTGAAGCCCTTCCGCACGCCCGACAAGGCCGACTCGATGGGGAAGGGCACGAGGATTCTGCCCTCGTACTCCTTGGGCGCCGGCCCGTCTTTCCGCGTGACCGCGTAGTCCCACAGGCCGTTGAGGTTCACCCAGTCCGGGCGGACCATCTGCAGGCGAGGGTACTCCGGGTGCGCGTTGGCCGGCGAAACGTCCTTGGCCCACCGCGTCACGAGCGGGGCCTGGGCGGGCCGCCAGGCGTCTTCAGCCTGGGCGCTCACGGCGATCGCTGCCGCCGCCAGCAACGCGCCCGCGGCCCGCAGCGCCGCCGGATGGCCTGCGAGGAGCGGCGATGGTTTTCTCGTGGGATGCCTCCTTCGAAAGCATGTTACCAGACGCCCGCGGCCTTCCGCAAGGTGGCTAAGGAGAGTTCTGAGTTCCAGGTTTGGAGGCAAAGGCAAAGACCGCCTCACGCAAAGCCGCCAAGCACAACCTTCTCTTGGAAAAAGGAGTCTTTGCCTTCCTTTGCGTCTTTGCGTGAGCCGCCGTTTTTTCCTTCTTGATTGCACGTAAGTGTTCCTGCAAAAACGCGACTTACGTCTTTCGACCCCCCAAGAACCCCCTTTTTGGCCCGAAGTTTTCCACAAAACGGCCTTGGCGCTAGCGCCAGGGCCTGTGACCCTCGAAAATGTTAAGATAGCTAAGACGAATTTGCGCGCTTTTTGCGATTTTACGCGCGCCGCCCCCCCCTACTTTGTCACTTTTGATCAAAACACGCGCTGTTTTTGCGCGCGGCCGTTGACGTAAGTCATTTCGCAGAAATGCGACTTACGTTCAAGTTGTGAAACGTTTCACAGGGCAGCGAACGGCGGGAACCGGGAAGCGGCAACCGGGAACCGGGGTGGAATACGGACTACGTCATTGACGGCATAGCGGCCTGGTGCAGCCCCTCGTCGGCCGCCCAGCTCGCCGGGCGCGTTAAGCGGGGAGCCGCAGGCGACCGCGTTTTCGGGGACCGGGGCCGGGAACCGTGACAGCGACGGGCGACGCCGAGCAACATTTGGCCGCCCAGCTTGCTGGGCGCGTTTAGCGGCGAGCCGCAGGTCGAACACTCGCCGTGGCGAGCGACCGCGTGTCTTTGACGTGACGCGGGCCCCTACCCATAATCGGCGATCCTGTTCGCCGTCGCTGGCCCCGGTTTCTGAGGCCCATTTCATGGGCCTTCGCCCCGCAAAGCGGGGCATAGCCTCGGCCTTCCAGGCCGAGGTGGCGGCGCCGGGCCACCCACTCCCTCCTTTTCTTCCTGGTCGCGGCGGGGGCCGGGGGGGGGGGGGCGGGGGCGGGCGGGCAGGCCGGC
>Ga0315273_10004216_pt1 | contig 17553 bp, 14 predicted proteins | sample YL17G02_0_MG_FD_205753 | JGI IMG/M metagenome (GOLD analysis project Ga0315273, IMG submission 205753) | Sediment microbial communities from Yellowstone Lake, YNP, Wyoming, USA - YL17G02_0 | ecosystem: Environmental > Aquatic > Freshwater > Lake > Sediment | place: USA: Wyoming | collected...
CATGCAGATCTTGCCATTTGTTTCCGCGCTGATCATGTTCTCCTTCTCCATCCGGGTCTTCCAGCGCTATGCCGCTCGCCGCGCGCCGCACTTCCTGTTCTGGGGCATCGGCCTGACGATGTTCGGTGTTGCCAGTTTCGCCGAGGCTTATCTGGCCGTGGCATGGAACCAGTGGGTCTTCTTCAGCTGGTTTCTGTTTGGAGCTGTTCTGAATGCAGCCTATATCGGTCACGGGACGCTGCATCTGCTTGTGCGAAAAAGATGGGTGCGCGGGGCCACCATCGCCCTCATAATCGGATCTCTTTTCGCGGCCTTTCTCATGCTCCGCACCATGCCGCTACTAAACGCCAGCGCCTTCAGCACCGCTGTGCCGATCAGCGAGACGTACAAGGGGATTATGCCGCCCTCAGGATGGGGGCTGCTCCTGACGACTCTCATCCTGTTCAACATCTACGGCATGGTGACGCTGGTAGGCGGTGCGCTTTACTCCGCCTGGCTGTTCTGGCGCAAGCGCGTCCTGCCCAACCGCGTCATCGGCAACATCCTGATCGCGGTCGGCGCGCTGTTGATCGCCTCTGCCGGCTTCCTGACACGCTTCGGCTACGGCCAGTTCCTCTCCGCGAGTGAACTCTTCGCCGCCATCCTGATGTTTTGGGGCTTCACCTTGGCGGGCCGGCCGGTGGTCCAGGCTGAGCCCACCGCCGAAACGGTACCCGCCGCCGACTAGACGGCTTGCCCATCGGACAAATAGAGCAGACGGTCACCTCGCGGGTGACCGTCTCTTGCGTTACATTGCGCCGCTATCGTACTTGAATGACAGCTTGACCTTGGCGCGGTAGTTTTGGACCTTGCCATCCTCGATGGTCACATCCAACTGGACGACTTCAGCCACCCGCAGATCGCGCAGGCTCTTGGAGGCTGTTTCCACCGCCGCTGCGATGGCTCTCTCGAAAGACTCGGTGCTGGTGCCAACCAATTCGATGACTTTGTAAACGCTATCTGTCATGGTCTATCTCCTTTTGTCTGGAATCGTAGGGGCCTTAAAATACTATACAATATTTTCCGGTCTGAAACAACTGGCGGAACGAAGCATTGCTTGAAGAAGCCGGGCCGGCCCAACCTCGTTGACATTCGTTTCCCATCAGGCTATGATGCTTCCAAAGGAAGAGATATATGATAGGGATTGTCATGCTGCTAGTTGGGTTTGGGATCGTACTGGTCTTCGGCGGCGTGGGCGTCTACGCGCTGTATCAGACCAATCGGGGGCGCAGGCTTGCGGATGAAAGCCGCGGCTGGGCCAGCACCTTCGGCACTATCGTGGAGTCCCGGCTGGGTCAATCGACCAACTTTGGTCAGGATGGGCCGACCGTTTCGTATTATCCCATCATCAAATACGAATACTCCATCGGCGGCCAGCCGTTTACGGGCGAAAAGATCACGTTTGGCCTCACCGAGGCGACGGCCCGCTCTGCCAAGGCTGAGCAGGTCCTGGACACTTACCCGGTCGACAAGCAAGTGACGGTCTACTACGACCCGAATAACCCTTCGGACACCGTGCTCGAGCGTCGGGCGGGCGGTGGGGCGGCCGGCTGGGTTGTCGGGATTGTCTTCCTGGTCGCCGGGTTGTGCTTCGGGTGCCTCGTTCTTGGTATCGGATTCTTCCTGGCTACTGCGACCGTGAGCGGCGGCTGACGCGGAGGCGCTCATTGGGGGTTAATTCTCATTCTGATATCCACGGCCACCGCGCCTTTGTTGAGCACCCGCAGGGGATTGATTTCGATTTCCTCGATTTCAGGATGATCCATTGCGAGCCGGGATATTTGCACCAGCGCATACCTGGCCGCCTCTAGATCGGCGGCGGGCAGTGAGCGGTATCCCCCCAACTTTCGCCCGGCCCAGGTGCGAGAAATGAGCCGCTCCGCCTCGGAGGGGGTGAGCGGCGCGAGGGCGAAGGCCACGTCCTTGAGCCCCTCCACTTCCACGCCCCCCGAGCCGAACATGACCAACGGTCCGAACTGCGGGTCGCGCACTGCGCCCAGGATAACCTCCTGCCCGGGCGGAATTTGCCGCTGAAGATAGACACCCTCGATCCGTGCCTCCGGCTTGGCAGCGGACACGCCCTCAATGAGTTGCGTGTAGGCGACAAGGCAGGCTTCCGCTGAGTCGAGCCCCAACCTGACCCCGCCTGCGTCAGACTTGTGTGGGACGTCCCGGCTGGCAATCTTCATGACGATTGGGAAGCCCATTTGGGTGGCAAATGCCGCGGCTTCCTCAGGGGTGCGGGCCAGCCTCAGTGGAGCAAACTGAATTCCATATCCGCTGAGCAGCTCTTCGGGGGAATCGCCTGCAATCGATCGCCTGGGTGCCAAGGTGAGGTGGGACTCAACTTCTTTTCCCCCAGCGTTCGCACCATCATCGGAAGGGGGCGTGGCCAGGAATTCAGACCTGCGCACAAGCGCGTCCAGCGCGGAGGCAGCACGCTCTGGGAAGGGATAGGTGGAAACTCTCGCCCGCCGGAACGACTCGGCCGCCTGTTGCGTCAGCAGCGAGCCCATCAGTGCGACTACGACGGGCTTGGCCGAGGACCTGATTTCGGGAATCAAGGCTTCCGCCACAGCCTCGGCCCTGAACATCGGCGGCGGGGGCAGGATGACCAGTGCTGCGTCCACGCCGGGGTCTGAGAGCAATAGCCGCAGGCAGCCAGCATAGTCCGCTGGAGAGGCAGAGGCGAGCATATCGACCGGGTTGACCGTGCTGGCGGCCGGCGGCAGAACGGACCGGATCTTCGCCATGGTATCGGCCCGGAGGGCCGCCAGATCCAGGCCGTGCGTGGACAGGGCATCTGCGGCGATGACGCCCGGCCCTCCCGCGTCCGTCAGGATGGCGATCCGTTTACCTGGGGGCAGGGGGCAGTCTGCGAGCGCACGCGCCCAGTCGAACATCTGCTCGGCGCTGTCGGTGCGCAGGACCCCTGCCCTCTCGAAGGCCGCGTCAAAAGCAGACTCGGAGCCGGCCATCGCGCCGGTGTGCGAAGCGGCGGCGCGTTGCCCCGACTCGGAGCGGCCGGCTTTCAGGGCGATGACTGGTTTTCGACGCGTCACCTCGCGTGCGACCTCCACGAAGCGGCGGCCGTCTGAGATGCCTTCCATATATAGGACAATGACTCGCGTGTGCTCGTCGGCGGCCATCGCAGGAAGCAAGTCCGTTTCGTTGATGTCGGCCTGGTTGCCGAGGCTGACGATTTGTGAAAAGCCGAACCCTTCTCCGCGCGCCCAGTCGATGATCGCCGCGCAGAACGCGCCCGACTGTGAGATGAAACCGATGTTTCCGGGCGAAGGCATGGCTGATTGTAAGAATGTCGTATCAAGCGGGAGATACGTGTCAATCAGGCCGATGCAGTTGGGCCCCAGCAGGCGCATCCTGTGGCTGCGGGCGATTTCGATGCAGTGCGCCTCAAGCGCCGCGCCCTCGGGGCCGGCCTCGCGGAAGCCCGAAGAGGCGATGATCGCCGCCCGGATACCCCGCGCCGCACAGGCTGCCAGCACCCGAGGCGTGTCCTGCGGGGGGACGATGATCACGGCCAGATCCACCGGGTCGGGGACCTGGCCGATGTCGCTGTAGATGGGGTGGCCGAACAGCATCTCAGCTTTCCGGCCCACCAGGTGGATCGCGCCTGAATAGCCACTCGCCATCAGGTTCCGCGCCACGCCGTGACCCAGTTTCTCCGGCGAGGTGGATACGCCGATTACCGCGACACCCCTGGGTTGGAAAAATGGGAGGAGGGATGAATCCATCTGTTCCTCTGTGGGAGCACCTTTGGCTCTTGCGAAGTAGAGCTTCTTCCAGCGACCAGCGCCGGCGTTAATGGAATTCTATCCTTGATCTGCTACAATGACACTGGAACGAAGTGACTGGATGCCTTCGCTGAAGCAGAGGGAGGCCCATATGTTGGATGCAAAGCTGGTTGGAGACCTCATCACAGCCACACGGGGCTTGTTGGGTCTGGCGATAGTCTGGCTGGGTCTGACACAGGGCGAAGCCGCCCTTCCGATTGTTGTGGCGCTCATGCTCCTGGACTGGACCGGTGATTTTGTCGATGGCGGCATCGCGCGTCTCAGCAGAAATCCACGGCGCACACTGGTCGGGGACAGCGACATCTACATAGACCTGCTCGTTTCCATCTGCCTCGGGATCTACCTAATAGCCGCCGGATTGGTCGGACGGGCAGTTGGATTGGGGTACCTCCTCAGCTGGCTACTGATCCTCTGGCGCTTCGGTCAGAATAGGAACCTGCTTATGCTCATGCAGGCTCCAATTTACCTGTGGTTCATGCTGACGGCCCTCCAGCTTATCCCTGAGCTTGGGAAATGGCTGGTCTTCTGGGTGCTGGTGGCAACTGCCATCAACTGGAGGCGCTTCTCACGTGAGATCGTCCCGAAATTCATTGACGGCATGAGATCGCTATGGCAGGGTCGCCACACATAATGAGCAGAAGGGAACCAGGCGCTGAATTGCCTGCCAGGCACGATATCTACGTAAGACCGCAGAGCAAAGAACATCCGGAAGCCTACCGACGTTTCTGGTCGGCGATCCGACGCATATTGAAGAGGATAGGACATGACCGACTGCCTGCATTCGCGAAAGCTGCCATATCCGTGGCTGAACCGGCGGGGCGCATATCCCTGCAAAGTGAGCCGCATCCCGTCCCCGTGGAGGATTGTGGTGCATATACGGTCCTGAGCGCGAATCTCTGGCATGACTGGCCACGCTTCAAAAACCTGGAGGAACGCCTGGAAGGGTTCGCGAAACTGGTCCAGTCCGAGCGGGTTGATCTGCTGCTGCTCCAGGAACTGGCGCGCATCCCGAACTTCAAAGCCGATGAGTGGCTGGCCGAACGTCTCAACATGGCCTACGTCTATTCGCGCGCGAATGGTTCACAGAAGATCGGATTCGAGGAGGGATTGGGCGTTTACAGCCGGTTTCCTTTGAAGCGGCTTCCTTTCATCCGTCAGATGAGTCAGGCGCACAATCCATTTTCACGCAGATTGGCCTTGGGCGTCGAAGTGGATACGCCCTGCGGGGAGATCGTGGCATTCTCCGCGCATCTTGGCTTGATGCGCAAACAAAACGCAAGGCAATTGCGTGAATTATATGCTTGGGTCAAAGAAATCACCTCGGGTCGGTCTGCCATTATCGCCGGTGATTTCAATGTCTCCGAGGGTGCCCGCCACATGAAGCATGTCCGCTCGACCTGGCTGGACACCTTCCGTGAGATCCATCTGTACCGGCGTTCGCCCACGCATGTGATCCGCTGGCCATGGGGCGGAGCGCTCCTGAGCCATCGTCTGGATTACATATTTCTCCAACCCGGATATCCCGAATGGCAGGTGCTCGATGTGCGCCACATCGACCCGCACGAGGGTCCGCACTCTGATCATCGCGCTGTCCTTGCGCGGCTTATATCCTCACCTCTGGCGGCCTGAGGGTTCTTTGCTGCTCTCACCACCTCTCCCAATGCACCATTTCCTCTAGCGCGTGCCGGCCGCCCTTCCTGGGGGAAGCGGATAACTGTTCCTCAACTTCCGGATACCCGAACGAGATCGCGATCCGCACATGCCACTCGGGCGGAAAACCCAGGATCTTCCTCGCCTCCTCGGGCTTGTAAATCGACGCTAGGCACGAGCCAACACCCAATTCCCAGGCAGCCAGTTGCATATAGGCGGCGGCCTGACCTGCGTCGAACATGATCTGGAATTTGGCCTCCGGTTCAGGGGTCAGGATGGCCACACCCAGGGCAGCGCCCGCCAGATGACCCGCGTACGTCCCGCACTCGGACAAGGCGCTGAGCAGGGTCTTATCGCTGACGGCGATGAACTGCCACGGCTGCGTGTTTTTGGACGACTGCGAGCGCCGCCCCGCGTTGAGGATCGTGTACACTGTCTCTTCGGGCAACGATTGGTCCTTGAACCTCCGCACCGCCCGCTTCGTGCGGATCGCATCCGCTACCTTCATGATTACTCCTTCCTTGTCGGGCATTCCCCGCGCCTGCAGAGGGGATTCCCGTCTGGCGCCAAGTATAAATCACTGCTCGGTATCGCGATCTGGTTTCTCTTCCAACTCGCCCCTGGCTTGGGCATGTTCGGCTTTCATGCCGCGCCATCGGTGAGCGAAGCCTGGATGCTCCCGGATGATGATGCGGGTCGATGCATGGGTTGGGTAATAACCTTCTTGCTGACTGCATCTGAAATACAAACCTTCGGAACTGGACGGATCCACTCGGCCCAGTTTGCGGGTGTTACAATTCCTCAGCGCCATGTCAATTCACCCCACCACTCTTAGCCTTGAGGGGATAGAGTCCCATGTGGGCAATACGCCCCTCGTAGCATTGCGCCAGGTCACGCGGGGGCTCTCTCCCCGTGTGCGGGTCTTCGCCAAGGCAGAGTGGTTCAACCCCAGCGGCTCGGTCAAGGACCGGCCTGCGCTGAGCATCATCCGCGCCGCGCAGAAGGCGGGCCTGCTCCAGGGAAAGCGCCTGCTCGATTCTACCTCCGGCAACATGGGGATCTCTTACGCCACCTTTGGCGCCGCCTTGGGCATCCGGGTCACACTGGCCATTCCGGAAAGCGCGAGCCCGGAGCGGTTCAGCATCCTCCGTGCCTTGGGCGCCGAGTTGATCTTGACCGACGGGGCCGAGGGTTCGGATGGCGCGATCCTGGCGGCGCGCGTACTGCTCGATGAGAACCCCGGGCGCTACTGGTACGCCAATCAATACGATAACCCGGCTAACTGGCAGGCCCACTACAAATCCACTGGTCCCGAAATCCACGCCCAGACCGGCGGTCAGGTCACCCATTTTGTCGCCGGGCTGGGGACCTCCGGCACGGTGATGGGGGTCGGCCACTACCTGCGCGAGACTCTCCCGGGCGTGAAGGTAATTGCCTTCCAGCCTGACCACGCCTTCCATGGCTTGGAAGGGTTGAAGCATATGCCTAGTGCTCTGAAGCCAGGCATCTACCTCCCCGATTTGCCCGACGAAACCCTGGAGATCGAGACCGAGGCCGCCCATCTCATGATGGTCCGCCTGGCGCGCGAGGAGGGCCTGCTCGTGGGCATCTCCTCGGGCGCGGCTGCTGTGGCAGCGCTGCAGGTCGCCGCACGGTTGGATGACGGCCTCGTCGTTACAGTCTTCCCCGACTCCGCCCTGAAATACCTCAGCGACCTCTCAGGACGGAAGGAATAATGGCGCTTGAAGTGCCGGCTCAGATCTTGTCCCGGATCCACGCCCACGGCGAATCCGTCTACCCCGAGGAGGGTGCAGGCTTTCTGCTTGGCAGCGACGGAGACCCGCGGCGCGTCAGCGATATCCTCCCCCTGCCCAACACCTTCGACGTGGAGCTGCGCCGCCGCCGGTATCTGATCACGCCTGAAGCATATGGCCAGGCTGAAGACACTGCGGAGGGCCTCGGGCTCAGTCTGATCGGGGTCTTCCACTCCCACCCCGACCACCCCAGCCGTCCCTCCGAGACCGATCGCGAGTGGGCGCAGCCCTTCTTTTCCTATATCATCACCAGCCTCGAGCAGGGCCGGGCCGCTGAGAGCCGCTCCTGGCGGCTGGCTGAGGACCGTTCGGGCTTCCTGGAAGAAGAGCTCTGGGTGATCCCGTGGGGCCGACCCTAATGTTGTCGGCGGCGTCCTTTGCGAAGCACTCCCGTGGAGCGCCGCCGACAGCCTAGCTTTGATTACCTTACAGGATAAAGTCATGCCATGTCAACACTGAAAGTCCCCACCCCCCTCAGGACCTACACCGCTGGCCAGAGCGAAGTCATCGTGCAGGGCGCGACTGTTGGCGAAGCGCTCAACGACCTCTTGAGCCAATTCCCGGCCCTCCGGCCGCATTTGATGAACGAGGAGGGGCACCTGCGCGCTTTTGTGAACCTGTTCTTGGGCGAGGAAAATACCAGGGACCTGCAGGGGTTGAGCACGCCGCTGGCCACTGACTCGAAGCTGCGAATTATCCCGTCCATCGCTGGCGGGGTATCACCAACTTGCTGTCGTTGCGAGGAGGGCGGTAGCCCGACGAGGCAATCTCCCCACTGGCGGCGAATCCTCACCGCGGAGATTGCCCCGTTTAGCCGGAGATTGCTTCGCGCAGAATGCGCCATCGCAACGAAATTTGAAATCGGTGCCATATTGAATATGATAGTAGTTCCTGGAGCCTGAAGATGTTGCCTGTTTACCAACCCCAACTGACCCGTGAAGAAATCTTGCGCTACTCGCGCCATCTCCTGATACCCGAGGTGGGGATGGACGGGCAGAGGCGCTTGAAGAATGCGTCCGCGCTGGTCATCGGCACCGGCGGACTGGGCTCGCCGGTGGCCCTCTACCTGGCTGCGGCAGGTGTCGGACACATTGGTCTGGTGGATTACGACGTGGTTGATTCGTCGAATCTTCAGCGTCAGGTCATCCATGGCACCAGCCGGGTGGGGCAGCTCAAGGTGCACTCCGCCCGCGACCGCATGCTGGACCTCAACCCGGATATCGAGGTCACGACCTACAACGAGCCATTCACCTCCGAGAACGCCATACGCATCGCCAAGGAATATGACGTGCTGATCGACGGCACCGACAACTTCCCCACCCGCTACCTGACCAATGATGTCAGTGTCTTCCTGGGCAAGCCCAACGTCTACGGCTCGATCTACCGCTTCGACGGCCAGCTCAGCGTCTTTGACGCAACCCGCGGACCCTGCTACCGCTGCCTCTTCCCCGAACCGCCGCCGCCCGGTCTGGTCCCCTCCTGCGCCGAGGGCGGCGTGTTGGGCGTGCTGCCGGGCATCATCGGCAGCATGCAGGCCAACGAGGCCCTCAAGTTGCTCCTCGGCATCGGCGAGCCGCTGATCGGCAGACTGCTCCTCTACAACGCGCTGGATATGTCCTTTGACTTTGTAAAACTCAAGAAGAATCCGAAATGCCGCGTCTGCGGAACCGAAGCCGACGTGAAGGAGTTGATCGATTACGAGGAGTTCTGCGGCGTCCCCGGGCATGACCGCGACGAGGGCTCTGCCGGCGAAGCCTGGGACATCACCGCGCCCGAGCTGGCCGACCGCCTCCGACGCCCTGCGACCGTAGGGAGTGTCGAAGGGCGAACCCCCATCCGCCTCATCGACGTGCGCGAGCCGCACGAGCTGCAGATTTCCGCCATCCCCGGCGCGGAGAACTTCCCCCTCGGCGAACTGGCCGCCCATCTCTCCGAGTTGGACTCGGCCCAGGAGATGGTCCTGTTCTGCAAGTCCGGCAGCCGCTCCGCCCGCGCCCTCGAGCTGCTCGCCAGTGCCGGCTTCAAGAAGATGAAGAACCTGAAGGGCGGCATTAACGCCTGGGCCCGCGAAGTGGACCCCTCGCAGCCGGTCTATTAGTCAAAGGCTACGGCAGGTAATACTCGACGATGAGTTGCGGGCGATTCGAGCTCGTGATCGCCTCGCCACTGTGGAACTTGAGATAATCGGCGCTGGAATCGTCATTATCATCCTTGTTGAAGCGTAGCCTGAACTGCGTCCGGCCCGTTGTGTTGATGTAGGTCAGGATGCCGCTCGTCCAGATCTTTGAGTACCAGCCGCTGCTTGGCGTATTGGGAATCGTGCCAACTGCACTGAGGCTGGCCACCGCATTGAAGTCGTTCAGTTCCAGGGCTGTGCTCCCATCGAAGAAGCCCTTGCGGACGTCCACAACCAGGTTGCCATGCGTGGAAAACGGGCTGGTGCCCACGGTGCTGGAGCGTTTGATCTTCAGCGTGACCTTGGTGATGACGGCGCCATCCGGCAGGGATGACGTGTTAAACGACAGGATGCTCCGGTATTGCCTGTCCTGGGCATCATCGCCCACGTTGAAAGTGGTTGCGCTGGTGTTGCGCGTACCGCCCACGCCGCTGGTTTCACTCGATTCGAGTACCCACCCATCCTGTGATCCACTGGAAACGAACGTGGCGACTGCGGCGCTTGCCCCACATTGAGGAAACTTGAAGCTGCCGATGCGGGTCCGCCAGTTGGCTGAATCGGTTGTGGCGTAGTATTCGTTGGTGTACCAGAAGGTGCAGTCATCCACCGGGTCCACGGTCAGGTCGCTGTAGTCGCCCCAGCGGTTGCCAGTGAGCCTCTGGCTGCCCGTGCCCGCTAAGAGGGTCGCCTCGCCCTGCGCTAGGGAGTTGAGCGGATCGCCTGCCAGCCGCCCGGCGTAGCGGATCTCGGGGAAGATGCTGCTGGACGAGGCGCTGAAACCGATCGCCAGGTCGCCGCTGCCGTCCATGGCTGCGCTGCCCATCCAGCGCCAGGTGCTGTCCGGTTGATAGGTGCTCTCCTGGTACATTGTCACCGGTCCGTTGGTCACATTGCGCATCTCGAACCAGCGGATGCCCGCCACCCCGCCCGAGCTGACGGTGTAGTTGCCCACCACCGCCTCGTGGTCCCCGAAGTTGCGGTACGCGAGCCGGAACATCAAACGGTCGCCGAGCCCATCCAGCTTGTCCTCTGGAGGAAAAAACATGTCCTTCTGGGGAATGCAGCCGCTATTGCCTGGGCAAAGCTGGGTGAATCCGGCGGCCGGCACAGAAGAGAAGAGTGTGAAGCTCGAATTGGCGGGGGTGGCAAAGTCGACGTGGAAGTGCCAGACCTTTTGCACCAGGGGCGAGCCGCTCGGCCACTCCACGAACGAATTGGGTGCGCCGGCCGGCGGCATCGTGTTGCCGTCCAGGTCGGAAGGCAGGTAGGTCTCCTCGGTTGGGCCGCCCGTAATGCCCGGGGTGATGAAGGTGGCCGTACTGCCCCCGATCATCGCCGCCCGGTCGAACGCGAACGGTTGAGGACCGAGGAGAGATGTGCCCGCCGCATTGAAGACGTTCATGCTCATGTAGTAGGCGTCCGGCCACACGCCCAGCTTGGGGTAATCGAAGAAGTCGGTCCCCAGGTGGAACGCATACCGGTAGTAGCTGCCCGTGGCATCGCTGGTGGTCGAGACGGCGATGCACTCGTCTGTCGGCACGCTCGACCCGGCAAACTGGCTGATGACCCAGCGGTTGGCGATCTGGTCGTACAGCACCACCGGGTCGCCGGCGCCGTTGTTCTCGCACACACCCCCAAATCCGCTCCACAGGGTGCTGATGCCGGCAGGTCCAAACACGGATGCGCCGGTGCTCTTGTTGAACACCTGGAAGCCTTGGTTGACCATCTGGACGTACTGGGTCTGACCCACCTCGCCGTTGGTATCCGGTGGGGCGCAGTTGCAGGCCACCCCTGGGTACGGGATGCCGTCAAAGTTCAGAAGCGGGCTTGGCATCGCCATGGCGGCCAGGAAATCCTGGACCACTGGGTCAGGCTGGTCCTGGTGCTGACCCACCCGTCCCGGCTCGGCCTGCTCATGCTCGGGGATCGGCGGGAGGCGGGCGGGGACGATGTCGCGCACCGGCGGCGAGACGTCGTGTTTGTAATCTCGACCGACAGTGACCCTACCGGGTCCCTGCGCCGAGACGGGTGCGGTTCGATAATGCGTCAAACCCACCAGTAGCAGGATGACGGCCAGGCTCAAAGTACGAGGCAGTTGAGTACGCATATGTTTGCTTTTCATCGCTTCTCCTTATTGGGCGCTCTCGTATAAAATCTACTACTTTTTGGTTCTAATTACAATGGCCGTCAGCCCTACGTTGCAGTTCACCAGAAGCGTGGCGTGCTTAGTCGTCGGGGTGGCTGCTCCAGCCGCCGTCCTCACCTGCACTCCCTGGCACCGCCCGCCACCGTTCGTGCCGCGAGTACCGGCACGCCGATGCGAGACGGCAGGGCAGGTGTGCAGGCAGGCCGTCTCGCCCCGGCGGGCTCGCGGCCCGAACGGGGTGCAAGTGTCGCGCAGCACTCCCGTGGAGCCGCGGCGTCTTCATTCGACCAATCCCAGAACATTTGTGCTAAAATTGGCTAGACAGCCGCCCCATTCAGGTGACTCTCCGACCCCTCACCCGCTCGGCGATGGTCTCTGCGGAGCGCCCTGAAAGGGTTGCGGAGCACCCTCTAAGGGCCGACCCGGCCGCGACTTTGTCCGCTGCCTGCGTTCCGGCTCCCCCCTAGGGGTCGTGTCCCTCGTGGTAAATTCTTAAGCCTGCGGAGTTGACCCATGCTTGCCCCTAACCCCAACCAGCCTCCTCCCCCGCCCGGCAATCCTCCAACCTCCAGGCTCGACCTCTCTAATCTCCAATCTCGAGCCTCCACCCCCCGCCGCCGCGGCGGCCAACCCGGCAATTCCAACGCGCGGGTGCACGGCTTCTATGCCGCGCGTCCACGCGCCCCCTCACAGACGCCCGACCAGGAGCGGGTGGACCTCTTCCGCTCCATCCCTTCGCCGCTCTCCGTAGGGGGTAAAACTCATCCATCGCTGTTGGTGCCTGGGTCGGCTCCTGATTCTGACCTGCTCAGGGCCCAACTCGACCTCAACCGCCTCACCTTGGCCCGCATCCTTGTGATCACCCGCGGCCCCATCTCCGTGCCCGAATTCCGGGCCTGGGTTCGCCAGGTCATGAAGATCTCCTCCATCAATAGCACAATGGTGCACGAGATCAACCGGCTGCAGGGATACCCCGGCATGTTGTCCAGCCTCGCCTGCGACGTCCCCTGGCTGGTCCACCGCGAATTCGAGCGGCGCGGCATCCCCGAGCACACCCTATTCGTTCCTCTGGATCTGCGAAATTTCGACGCCAATTCATCTACTGGTGGACTCGTCCTGAGCCGTCGCCCTGCGAAGTCCCCGCAAAGCCCCCGAAGGCGGAAGGGGGAGCTTGCCATCTCGCACCGGCGTGCTCCCGGCACGAACGGTGTCGAAGGGGCAGCCGAAGGGCTTGTCCTCACCGATACCCAGTGGTCTCTCCTGGGCGAAACCCTTCAGACCCTCCGCGAGCAGCTCGACACCTCCCGCACCTACCGGCGGCATAAGCCTGGCCCTAACCCGCGCTTGCTCATGGAGGGGATCCTCCTCAAGCTGGCTTTTGCGGGCAGCTGGAGGGAACTTCCCGGGTTATTTCATCGGTTCCACCCGCACGCCGAAAGTCCTTGCGCATTTCGCAGGGGAGGTCTCCAAACGGGGGACGCGCCTGCGTTCCCGCTCCGTGCCGCCCAGAGGCTTTATCGCCAGCTCTACCTCTCAGGCCGCATGGCCGGCATCTACAGCCAGCTCGGCTGGCACCTTGCCGTCTATGGTGGCACCACCCCTGAGGACTTGGTCGAAATGGGAGTTTTCCAGCTAATCCCCGGCCGGACCCTCACTGAGCCTGGCCGCAGGGCCTGCCCTGAGCCTGGTCGAAGGGTCCGCCTCGCACCCGGGCAGCGCCTCACCTGGCAGAAATTTACCGCCCTGCTTCTCCTCCAGCGTGCCCTCTTCAACCAGCGCGCCTCGCGCCGCGGACAGAACCTCGAACGCCGTCGCCGGGGCAACTATCTCCGGCTCACTTCCCGGCGCCCGAAATCCCCCCGCAGGCAGTCCTCCCCCAATATCCAATCCACCGGTCTCCAACAACCTCCTTTTCGGCAGCCCTCCAGTTCTGCACCTTTCACCCCTGCCCCTGCCCAAGAGCCCCGCACCCCCATCCAGCCCCTCCAAGCCAGCCTCGCCTGGATGAAATGGGCTGCCCATGAGGGGGCTCACCAATGAGAAAGCTATGCCCACCGGCCCTCTCAGCCCTCGCGGCGCCCGCCAACTCATGACCCGCCCGCCTGACTTGCTTTCCTCAGTCGCTCATCTCGGATTACAATAGTCCCACATGCCGCTTTCTGAAAAGGATGCCTGTGGACGGAAAATTCTACCTCGGCCGACCCTCTGACCTGCTAACCGGAAAGACCAGCACCGAACCGGTCCTCTACGACCCCGCCGACCTGACCACCCACGCCGTCGTCACTGGCATGACTGGCTCGGGCAAGACCGGGCTGTGTATCGCGCTGATGGAAGAAGCCGCCCTGCAGGGTATCCCGGCTATCATCATTGACCCCAAGGGTGACTTGACCAACCTGCTGCTGCATTTCCCGAACCTGGCCCCGGCCGACTTCCAACCCTGGCTGGACGCTGAATCGGTCCGCCGCCAGGGCAAGCCGCTCGAAAAGGCCGCCGCCGAAACAGCAGCGGCATGGCAGCAGGGCCTCGCGGAGTGGGGCATCGGGTCCGAACGACTGCGCGCCCTCGCCAATTCCACCGGTTTCGCTGTCTTCACTCCTGGATCGGACGCGGGTCTCAAGGTCAGTGTCGTGTCCTCGCTGGAGGCCCCGCCGGTCCCCTGGGAGGGCAACCGCGAGGTGCTGCGCGAGAAGATCTCCGCCACCGTCATCGCGCTGCTCGGGCTGGTGGGGATGGAGGACATCGACCCCGTCCGCTCCCGCGAGCACATCCTGCTCTCCAGCATCTTCGAGCACGCTTGGAGCAGCGGCCTCAAGCTCAACCTCGACGAATTGATTCTGCAGACCCAGACCCCGCCCTTTCAAAAGCTCGGCGCCTTCGATGTGGACGCGTTCTTCCCGCCGAAGGCGCGCATGGAACTTGCCATGCTGCTAAATAACATCTACGCCGCGCCGTCCTTCGAAACTTGGCGCGAGGGGACACCCCTCGATATTCCTGCCATGCTCTACGATGCCGATGGCAGACCGAGGCACAGCATTTTCTACATCGCCCACCTCAGTGATGCCGAGCGCATGTTCTTCGTCACACTGCTGCTCTCGGCCGTCGAGACCTGGATGCGCACCCAGGCCGGCTCCGGCGCCTTGCGCGCCCTGGTCTACTTCGACGAAATCTACGGCTACCTTCCGCCCCAGTCCAACCCGCCCAGCAAAGCCCCGTTGCTGCGCATGCTCAAGCAGGCCCGCGCCTTCGGTGTCGGGCTGCTGCTGGCAACCCAGAATCCAGTCGACCTGGACTACAAGGGGCTCTCCAACGCGGGCACCTGGTTCGTGGGCAAACTGCAGACCGAGCGCGATAAGGAGCGGCTGCTCGACGGCCTCGAGTCCATCAGTGGCGGCCTCGACCGCCAGGCCTATGCGCGCACCATTGCCAGTCTCGGGAAGCGCGTCTTCCTGCTGCACAATGTACACGCTGCAGCCCAGGTCGTTTTCCAGACTCGTTGGGCGATGAACTTCCTCGCCGGCCCCCTCACCCGCGCGCAGATCCCTGCCCTGAACACATTGGCGGGTGCGGAGGAGTTCGTCGTGCAGACTCCAGGCACGGATGCTGCTCCGCAGCCCCCGGTCGGTCTCGGTGCGGCGGGGGATTGGCAGGCCGCCCCTCAGCCTGCTCCTGCTCAGCAGGCGATGACGCAGCCGGGCACGCCTACCGGCTCGAAGACCCCGCCCAGGGTCGTTTCAACGCCCGGTACGGCAACCCGCCCCGCTGTCCCCTCCCGCGTGGACGAGTTTTTCCTGCCCCTGACCTTCAGCCTGACGGAGGCCTTCAGGGCTGCCGGCGAGACGCCCGCCCCGGGTGCGGCGATGACCGGGGTCCTCTATCGCCCGACCCTGCTGGCCTCAGCGCGGGTCCGTCTCCAAGACCGTCGCTACAACCTGGATACCGAGCAGGAACTGGCCGCCCTGGTGGACACGCTCGACAAGCGCGGCGTTGCAGACTGGGACGAGGTGGCTTACCACGGCCCATCGCTCGAGCGTCTCGAGAAGACATCCGCACCCCAGGCGAGTTACGATGCCCTGCCTGCCGCGTTGACTGACGAGAAGCTGCTCGAAAACATACGCCGTGACTTCACGGATTGGGTCTACCGGGAAGCGAAGGCAGCTGTGCGCGTCAACCGCGCCCTGAAAGTCACTGCCGGGCCCGGCGTTTCGCAGGCGGAGTTTCTCAAGCAATGTGCTGAGGCTGCGCGCGCCGGTCGGGACGCCGAACTCGAAAAATTGACACCTGCGTTCGAACGCCGCCAGCGTACCCTCAAAGACCGCCTGCAGCGCGAAGGACTGGAGCTCGAGGCCGACCAGGATGAGCTTTCCAGCCGCAAGAGCGAAGCATTCGGCACCCAGGCGGATGCTGTCCTGGGAATATTCCGGCGTGGGAACATCCGCCGCCTGACCCGCATCAGCGAAAAGAACCGCCTCAAAGAGAAGGCCCGCGCCGACGTCGAAGAATCAAAGGTGACCATCGAGAATCTCAAGGAGCAGGTTGCGGCCCTGGAGGGGGAGCAGCAGCGGGCGGCGCAGGAGATTCAGGACCGCTGGAGCAACCTGGTCGACGATGTTGACGAGATCTCAATCACCCCCGGCCGCGACGACATCTTCGTCGAGCGATTCGGCGTGGCCTGGATGCCGTTCTACCTGGTGAAGGCCGGTGAGAATCTGATCGAGCTACCGGCATTCGGCGGGGAGTGACCCCTCCAAACTCTTACCCAAATCTAATAGCGCTTCCCTGCATTAGCCTTTAGAATTGATCCCGCATGGGAACATTCATTCTGATTCTTGCGTCTATCATCTGGGGCGCGGTGCATTCCGTGCTGGCCTCGCATGGCGCCAAGGATGCAGCCCGGCGCAGCCTGGGCGCCGGTTTCATGCGCTGGTACCGGCTCCTCTACAATGGATTCTCGTTGGTCACCTTTCTGCCATTGATCATGCTCACGGCGCTCCTGCCCGACCGGCTCCTCTACACCATCCCTGAGCCATGGATTTACCTGACGCTCACGATTCAGGCCGCGGCGGCGCTCTGCTTGCTGGTGGCTGTGCTCCAAACGGATGTGTGGACCTTCGCCGGCCTCAGCCAGCCCTTCCGCGGCGAGGGTGGCGCAGGGCAATTGGTAACCACGGGCATGTACCGCCTGGTGCGCCATCCGCTCTATACGACGGGCCTGGTCATTCTCTGGCTCGCCCCGCAGATGACCGTCAACCGGCTGGTGCTGATTATTTGCCTGTCGCTCTACATATTCATTGGCGCCTACTTCGAGGAGCGCAAGCTGGGCCGCGACTTTGGCCCTGTCTACGCTGAATACAAAGCTCGCACACCGATGTTTTTGCCTGGTCTGAAGATCAGACCTCCGGATTCACAGGCTGCAGGGAACTCCTGACTTCTCACTCATCCCTTCCATGACCACTATCCACGCCCGACCTGTCCAATCCCCGCCCAGCGCATTCGTTCAAGTCCTGACTGCGCTGGCCGGCGGTATTCTGCTCTTCTTCGCCCTGTTCGTCGGCATGCTTACGGTCTATGACGTCCGCTATTTTGGCCGGGTCTTTCCTGGCGTCTCTGTCGCCGGCGTGGATGTCTCGGGCATGAATCCGCAGCAAGCAGCGGTCAAGCTCAGCCAGTCGCTGGCCTATCCCAATGCCGGCAAGATACTGCTGCGCGACGGCGAGCGCATGTGGGTCGCCGCGCCCGTCCAAATGGGCATGGTGTTGGATGCCCAGGCCACCGCAGATAACGCCTTCCGGGCGGGGCGCAGCGGCGGGATCGTCTCCAGCCTTGGCACCCAGTTTCGCGCCTTCCGCTCGGGTGTGGACGTGGCTCCGGTGATGGTCTTGGACGAGCGTACGGCGCAGGAGTATCTCCAGGCCG
>Ga0315273_10004217_pt1 | contig 17551 bp, 14 predicted proteins | sample YL17G02_0_MG_FD_205753 | JGI IMG/M metagenome (GOLD analysis project Ga0315273, IMG submission 205753) | Sediment microbial communities from Yellowstone Lake, YNP, Wyoming, USA - YL17G02_0 | ecosystem: Environmental > Aquatic > Freshwater > Lake > Sediment | place: USA: Wyoming | collected...
CACCTGGCGGTACACGTAGCAGACCACCTTCTGATCGAGGGCGTTGGCGTTCAGCCGCAGCGTCGCGCCGTCGCCCAAGTCAGAGGCGTATAACACCTTCACCACCTCCGCCCAGCGGTCCGCCTCCGGCAACAGCTCGGTGAGCCGGTTGGGTGCCTGCTGGAGGAACTCGCTGTTGATCGAATTGCCCTCCCTGCCCGGAAACAGCGCCATGTACAAGACGTCCATCTCCACCAGCTCGTTGAAGAAGTGCGTGCCCAACGAGACGTCCGGCACGAGGTCTTCCCTCATGGCCACGACCTCACAGAGCACCGAGACGGTGTTGATCTCCGCGAACGACACGGGTACGCCCAGCGAGGGCGTCGTCGTGCCCCACCGGCCGGGACCGACGAGCATGGTGATCCCTGTGCCCTCTTTCGCGTTAGCGTGCGCCACTCGCCCGATCAGCCTGGCCACCAGCGGCTGGTGACGGGCAAAACGGAAATAGATGAGCTTGTGGCCGCGCTCCCGCGCAAAGGCACAGTAGGGGGTTACAAAAGGCGCGTAGTCCTCCACCGCATTGACCTGCCAGACGATGTTGTCGCCGGGGATCAGGCCCTTGAGCACACGGTCCAGTCCCACCAGCCCCGTGCTGAGTTGTGCATCCACTTGCGCCATGTGTTCACCGCCGGCGATACCGGCCGGTCATTGTTGGGCCTGCTTCGCCCCAGGCCTGCGTGCATGATACCAACTCTCGTTCAATTTCACCATCCACCCCGGCCCCTTGATAGCGTCAAGTATTGTGTGTAAGTTTGTTCTTATGCCATCCGGCGAGTTGACCAAAGACGGCAAACTGACGGTCGAGATTTGCGGCCTGGACGTGTACGACCCGACGATGGGGGAGATTCGCTCCTCCAGCACCGACGACATCGCCTACTAGTTCGGCGACACCAACTGCAACGGCGAGAGCTTCTTCGTGCGGCACGCCTACTTCACCGGGGCGGATGAACCGTACGAAAAGCTAGAGCGTGCCTTGCGGGCCGCGGTGGAGGAATCGGTCTGGCCGGCGCTGTACTCGAAAACTAGCCGGGCGTTAGAACGGCCCGAAACCGGGAAGATCACCATCAAGACCATAAACCACTAGGGCGACGAGGTGTTGAAGGTGTTTGAGGTGTGAAATGGCCAAGAGATCACCGGTGCAGGAATTGCAGGAGTTGGCAACTGACTCCAACGTTGACCTGACAACACTTCTCAGGAAAGCCTTGCTTGTGGCAACCAAGCTCAATCTGAAGGCGTTCCGTGATTGGATTGATTGTGAACTCAACGGGTATTTCGGCAAGGGCGATGTTCCGCCTTACAGGAAACTGCACGCGAAAGTTTGGCTGAAGAACCCGTACCACGGGCTTATTCCAGTGATGTTCCAGGATTCTCGGTCGGAGAATGCATTTTGCAGAATTGATGCCCGCGACCCAATTGAAGGGCTGAAACACATTCTCGACAATCTACAGCGGGGAGCGTCCTCTCCGATATTCCCGCTGACCCCTCACCAATCTACCCTTCTGTTGAAGCAACAAAACGGTCTTGGTCTACCTCCGGTCCGTACTGTCAGCGAGAATCAGCTTGCATCGATTCTTGATGCGGTGCGCACTACGATTCTGGAATGGGCGCTCAAACTTGAGCAGGAAGGCATCCTGGGCGAAGGTATCTCGTTCACTCAGGAGGAAGTAAGCCGCGCCAGCACAAGTACCCAGATTCGGATAGAGAATTTCCAGGGGATTCTCGGGAACGTACAAGACAGCACGGTTACGCAGTTACTTTCGATAAACGTCCAAAAGGGCGATTGGGGCAGCCTAGACGAGTACCTTCATTCTCTAGGGATCGAGGATAACGACATCTTGCACCTGAAGGAGGCCCTTCAGGCTGAACCCGTGCTTTCTGGCCAAAGCAATTTCAGTAAGCGCGTAAGTGACTGGGTAGGCAAGATGGTAGCCAAGGCTGCCAGCGGCGCGTGGCGAGTGGGCATTGCCACCGCCGGCAATCTGCTTGCATCAGCCATCCGAGCCTACTACGGCGGGGTGTGATGAGCATGGATGACAGATGACGGAAGCAGAAACAGTGAAAACCTCCGACGTGGCCAGCAGAGGGAACTGGGGCCTGTACGTCCGCCCAGGACGAATCGACCAGATCGAGATCACCGGCGGTCGGGAACCGCCGGCACACCTGACTGTCGAGTGGACTTGAGGGATAAGGCATCATGTCCACCAGCCTTATCAGCGGCAGAAAGGACCGGAAGGCCGCCGGTCCTTCGGTCGTCCTGTGTGTCTACACGGGCGCCAGCCTGGTCGAGAGTCGTTACACCGCCCCCTCCGCTCCAACCGTTCCGTTTCATTGCCCACAATGGTGAGATCAACACCCTCAGCGGTAACGTCAACCGCATGAAGGCCCGCAGCGAGGCGAAAAGCCCTTGACCGACCGCCGCGACGGGGTAAGATCAAGCTTTGCCAGGATTTCGCGGGCGTAGCTCAGTGGTAGAGCTCCACGTTGCCAACGTGGTTGTCGTGGGTTCGAGCCCCATCGCCCGCTTTTTTGACAGGACGCCGGCGGCAGCGGGCTGCCGTTCCGTGTCGGCGGCGCATCGTTTTCCGCCGTGCAAGGAAGACGGGCATTGAACGGATTGGCAAGGTTTTTCGTTAAACGATGCTTGGCCCTGCTGCCTGCCGTGGCGGTGGTTTTTTATGTCGGTTGCGCCGGGCCGGAGAATTTGGGCCAAGGTTCCAAGATCGCGGTTCCACGTCCCATCAGCCTGACGCTTCCCAAGCAGATTGCCATTCACCCCTTCACCGGCATCCGGCTTTTCGATGAGTCCGGCGGAATCAAGGGAGTAGATGTACGCATCCAGGCCCTGGATGCCTCCGGCGACAGCACCAAGGCCTTCGGGGATTTCCGCTTCGAGCTGTACGTCTTCCGGCCCAACAGCCTGGACCCGCGGGGCGAGAGACTGGCCGTCTGGGAGGTTCCCGTGGCCGATCCCAAGATCAACTCCTTGCACTGGGACAACATTACCCGCGCGTACAAGTTCAAGCTCCAGTGGGAGCAACCGATCCCCGTCGGGAAGCAGTACGTGCTGGCGGCGGTGTTCTCCAGCGCCTTCACCGAGCGGCTGATGGCGCAGCGGGTCTTCGTGGCCGGACAGTAGCGGGCCGGCGGCATGTGGCGAAGGGAGGTTGGGCAATATGACTCGCCTGACTGCGGCGATCATACTGGCTTCCGTCCTGGTTTCATCCGTCGGATGCACCCGGTTCACCCGGCAGAGATATGAGACAGTCTACGTGGGCCAGCCCGTCTCGGAGGCTCAGGAGATTCTTGGCGCGCCCGACTTTCGCAAGGATGGCGACCTGATCTACGTGAATTACAGGCCCTACCACCACACCATCATTCATGTCCAGGACGGCAAGGTCTCCGGCAAGGAATGGTCGGTGGACAAGTCCCAAAACCCCTGCGGATGCAAGTAGCCGATCCGGTGGGGGGAGTCTTCAGGACGCAGTTGCCGCGGAAGTTCATGCGCGCCGTGCCAACGGGGACGGACCAGGCAGGCGTCCTACTGGCATTCCTCGCTTGCCGTCTCGTCTTCCGTGGGTTGGGTAGTCGGCTGAGTGGCCGGCTCGGTTGCCGGCTGGGAGGTCGCTACGGCGGCGGTCGTGGGGCTGCCGAGATTGACGGTTATAATCAGCGGTTTGAATTCCTCCGCTGCCCCGGAGGTTTCCGTCGGGCCGATCTCCAACGCAGTTACCTCCCCGCGCCCTTCGCGCACGAGTAACCGGGTCTGGGGCGCCGGCCTGGATTCACTGCCGGCCTGACCGACAGGGGCCGCAGCGACGTTTGCATTCCCTGGTTGCCTGCCAAGAGCCTCCCCCTCCGCGGGGCCAGTGGTCGGCTGGGCCATTTGTCTGGCCGGTGTGGTCACGCTGAAGCGGTACTGGTTGAGTGCCTGCCCTTCCTGTGAAGGCAACCGGTTTGCCCGGATGGCCAACAGTTCATTCCGCAACTGGTCCATCTGTCGCGACGGAACCAACGCCGTGATTCGCACTTGATTCGCCGGGGACGTCGTGGGAAGGGATTCCTCCATCCGTTTGGGGGCGGTCTCCTGCATACTCGACGGTGACGCATAGCTCGTTGTAGGGGTTTGGGTTACGGTATTGGAGATCGCCGCGTTGGAGACAAGAAGCTTTTCCACTTGCTGTTGCATGGCCGACAGGTCGTCGGTGTAAAGGATGACATTCTGGGCGCCAGACCAGTCCTGGGCGTTGGCGTCTGCGGGGCTTTCGTAACTCAGGAATCTCTGGCCCGTCACTATCTCTTGGTCATTCCGCTTCCGTGCAACAGCCAGGTCCTTTTCCGCTGGAAGCGGTGGGGCGGCGAGTTTCTCCTCGGTTGGCGGGCCTGACAGGTCCTTGAGTTTCCTGTCCTGCCGCACTGCCGTCGCTTGCCGGGCGTCTTTAACCGAATCGGTCTGGCGATCCTCCGCCGGCGCGCGGGCGACATGCGACGCCTTTCCGTTCTTGGCCAGCTCCCCGTGGAACGTCGGCGCCGAGGCCAGGCGGATGGTCACGAGGATGCCCGCAACCGCGGCGATCAGGATCGCGGCGGTCGTGGCAAGCGAGGACCAACTGACAGCCCGCCTGGGCGATCCGGCGTGGGGTTGGCCGATGAGGCGCATCCGCTCGGCACGGTCCAGCACGCGGGCGGCGAAATCCTCCCCGGCATGGAAGGAAGGCAGGCGGCCTAGCAACTCCCGCGCCGCCCGCAGTTGGCGCAGTTCCGCCGCCAGAAGGGCGTCCTTCGCCACGGCCGCCTCGACCTGACGCGCCTGCTCGGCGCTCAACTCGCCGTCCAAGTAGGCTGAAAGCTGCTGATGGATGTCCTGGCGATCGCTCATCTCATTGCACCAGATCGATGAGTCTCTCTTTCAACAGGCATCTGGCCCGGTGGAGCCGACTCTTGACGGTCCCGATAGGCAATTCCAACACCGATGCGATCTGCAAATAGTCCATGTCCTCGATATCCCGCAGGATCAACACCACGCGGAACTCCTCGTCAAGCGAGTTCAGTTCCGCGGCAACCCGCCGGGCCGTCTCGGCCGAGAGGGCGGCCTGGTCGGGAGGCACATTTCGCCTCTGGGCCGCCTCCGCCAGGGCGGCAGCCTGGGGCGGTTGGGCCTCGGGGCAGTCCGACAGCGAATGGACGGTCAGCCGCCCCGCCCGGCGGCGATGCGACACCGCCAGGTTGACCGCAATGCGGAACAGCCAGGTGTAAAACTGGCTGTGGCCACGAAACTGGCCGAGGCGTTCCAGGGCCTTCAGGAACGTCTCCTGGGCCAGCTCCTCGGCGTCCGCTTGGCGCGGGCAGATTCGCCCAATCACGTTCAACAGGCGATCCTGGTATTTGGCCACCAGCAGGCCGAAGGCCTGCATGTCGCCCTTGCGGCAACGTTCGACCAGCGCCGCATCCTCAAAGGCGATCACGCCCCGCCGGCCGGTCCCGGCCGAATCGGTCGGCTGTTGGCTCCATACCTTGGACGCCTGATCCGTCACGGTGTTCCCTAAAAAAGAACGCTCCAGGGGCAAGCTCGAATATATCACGGCGACAACGTCCCGCCACAGGACAATCCGGGTTTCCCCACCGCCAAACCTGTCGCTGGGGAGGACAATTGGGCGCAAAAAGAAACCCGGCCGCAACCGCGGCCGGGAATAAGAGTCCCTATCAGGATGCCGCGTGAGCCGCGTTGCGACCAGAATGGGTTGGATGCAAGGAAGGGCGACGAAGCCGCACCGAAACGTGGTGCGGCGAGGAGTCCTGACGCGGCAGATGCCCGTTCTCGTCGCAACCGCAACGGACGCTGCGTCCTGCGTCGCATGCCGGCGTTGCTCAGGCTCGACGGCCCGGTTTCTGGGCCGTCCTCGCCCTCGCGCCTTGGCCCGCGCCGCAATCCGCGGCGTCGCGGCCACGGGTCATCCTGATAGGGACTCTAAGGTTTGCGGACGGTCCGCGACGAGGTTTCCTACGTCGCCTCGTGGACTTCCTGGAGCGTCTCCGGGCCGCTCTGGCGGCGGCCGACGCCCTCGAATCGCAGGAGCTTTTCGCCGCCTTCCTCCTGGCTGCCGACGGAGACGACGATCTTGGCAACGTCCTTGTAGACCCCGCGGAGGATGTCCTCGGCGACCGGGTCCTCCACGTGCTGTTCGATGGCCCGCCGCAGGGGCCGGGCGCCGAAGTCGGGGTTGTAGCCCTTGTCGATGAGGAACTGGCGCGCCTCCTCGGTCAGTTCCAACTCCAGCCCGTGCTCGTCGGTCAGACGCTGGCGAACCTTGCGAAGCTCGTAGTCCACGATGGTCACCAGGTCGTCACGGGACAATGCCTTGAAGACGATCACGTCGTCCAGGCGGTTGAGGAACTCCGGCCTGAAGTGGCGCTCCACCTCCTTGTGGAGCATCTCCTTCATCTTTTCATAGGTGGTTTGCTCGTCACGTTTGCCGAAACCGAAGCCTCCGCCGCTCTTGATGAGTTCCGCCCCGATATTGGTCGTCAGGATAAGCACGGTGTTGCGGAAGTCCACCCGCCGCCCGAAGGAATCGGTCAGGTGGCCTTCCTCCATGATCTGGAGCAGCGTGTTGAACACGTCGGGGTGGGCCTTCTCGATCTCGTCCAGCAGCACGACGGCGTAAGGCCGCCGGCGGATCTTCTCGGTGAGTTGGCCGCCCTCCTCGTAGCCGACGTATCCGGGCGGGGCGCCGATAAGTCGCGAGACGTTGTGCTTCTCCATGTACTCGGACATATCGATCTGCACCAGGGCCTCCGCGTCGCCGAACATGAACTCCGCCAGGGCCTTGGAAAGCAGCGTTTTTCCCACACCGCTAGGTCCGGCGAAGATAAAGCTGCCCATGGGCCTCCGCGGGTCCTTCAGCCCGCTGCGGGCGCGGCGGATACTCTTGGAGACGGCCTTGATGGCCTCGTCCTGGCTGACCACGCGCTTGTGCAGTTCGTTTTCCAGTTCCAGCAGCCGCTGGGCTTCTTCCTTCTCCAGGCGCGTCAGCGGAATGCCGGTCATCTTGGAGACGACTTCCGCAACGACCTCCTCGTCCACTACTCCGCCAACCTCCGTGTTGCGCTCTTTCCAGGCGCGGATCTGGCGTTCCTTTTCCGCTTTCAGCGTGTCGGCCTTGTCGCGCAGCTCGGCGGCGCGCTCGTAGTCGGCGTTCTTGACGGCCTCGTCCTTCTCGGCCTGGAGTTTCTCGATCTCGGTTTCCAGGGCCGCCAGGTTGGGAGGCTTGGTCATCGTCTTGAGTCGCACGCGCGCGCCGGCCTCGTCGATGACGTCGATAGCCTTGTCCGGCTGGACGCGCCCCGTGACGTACCGGCTGGACAGCTCCACCGCCTGCTCCAGGGCTCGATCCGTGATCCGGACACGGTGGTGGGCCTCGTAGCGGTCCCGCAGGCCCGTGAGGATGTCGCGGGTCTGCTCCTTGGTGGGGGGGTTGACGATGATCGTCTGAAACCGCCGCTCCAGGGCGCCGTCCTTCTCGATGTACTTTCGGTACTCGTCCATCGTGGTGGCGCCGATGCACTGGATCTCGCCGCGGCTGAGGGAGGGCTTCAGCACGTTGGCGGCGTCGATGGCGCCCTCGGCCCCGCCGGCGCCGACGAGGGTGTGCAGTTCGTCAATGAACAGGATGACGTTCTTGGCCCTGCGGACCTCGTTCATTACGGCCTTGATCCGCTCCTCGAACTGCCCGCGGTACTTAGTCCCGGCGACCATCATCGCCAGGTCCAGCGCCACGATCCGCCGCTCGTGGAGGATTTCCGGCACGTCGTTGTTGACGATCTTCTGGGCCAGGCCTTCGACGATGGCCGTCTTGCCCACGCCCGCCTCGCCCAGCAGCACCGGGTTGTTCTTGGTCCGCCGGCAGAGCACCTGAATGACGCGTTCGATCTCATCGACCCGCCCGATAACCGGGTCCAATTGCCCCTCGCGGGCCAGCTCGGTCAAGTCGCGTCCGAAGCTGTCCAGCGCGGGGGTCTTGCTCTTGGCGCGCCGTGCGGCGGGGACCTCGCCGGGCATGGCCGCGGGCTGCTCCTCGGACTGCTCCACCCCGGCGCCCAGCAGTTCCAGCACCTCGGCCCGGACCTCGTCGAGCTTCAGCCCCAGGTTCATCAGCACTTGTGCGGCCACCCCTTCCTTTTCGCGGAGCAGGCCCAGCAGCAGGTGCTCGGTGCCGATGTAGTTGTGGTTCAGGTTGCGGGCCTCTTCCAGGGCGTACTCCAGGACCTTCTTGGCCCGGGGGGTCAGGGGCAAGGCCCCCACGTTCACCGTCTCGGGGCCCGGCTTGACCAACTTCTCCACCTCGTGGCGGACCTTGGGCAACTCGATGCCCAGGTTCTTGAGCACGTTGGCGCCCACGCCGGAGCCTTCCTTGACCAGGCCCAGCAGCAGGTGCTCGGTGCCGACGTATTCATGGTTGAAGCGAATAGCTTCCTGGGTGGCCAGTGCCCGAACCTTCTTCGCACGCTCGGTAAGTCTTTCCCACATTTGCCTATAGCTCCAGGCCGCCAAGGGGCGACCAACGGCGATTGCCTTTATGCTTTGTTACGGGCCGGGGGCAACGGTTAGCCTGGCCCACGCAAACTCCGGGCCACAAACCGGGCCTATCCGCTCAATCCTATCATCCGCCGGCGGGGGGTTCAAGGCGCCGCCGGGGTGCCGCCTCTTGTAGTATCGGCTGAGGGGTGGGCAGGGTTCACCCAAAGGAAGCGGAAAGATCACGTTCGGGCGGCGGCGCGACACCTAAGGGCATTGGACCTTGCGGACTCCATCGGTTTCTGGTACGAGCCGACCTGTCAAGTCGGTATAGTCGCGCGGGCCTGGATTCCCCTGGCCGACACGCGGCGGCCGAAACAGAGGACGACACAGATGGCAGAGAACAACTATGCGGATGACCTGGCGTTTCTCAAACGCTACAGCGACATCGTGGAGCTGTTCGGCGAGGGCGAATCCCGCCTTGCCGTGGCCCCGGCCTACCAGGGTCGAGTGATGACCTCCAGCTTGGCTGGGGAAGGCGGGGCGAGCTTCGGGTGGATCAACCGGCGGTTCATCTCCGAGGGAAAGCCCAGCCCCGTCTTCAACAACTACGGCGGGGAAGACCGTTTCTGGCTAGGCCCCGAGGCCGGGCAGTTCGGGCTTTGGTTCGCCAAGGGCGAGCCATTCGATATGGCGCACTGGAAGACCCCGCCGGGGTTCGGCTCCGGGCCTTTCGGTGTGGCCAGCCAGGGCAAAACCTCCATCGCGCTGGAGCAGGAGTTTGAGGTGACCAACTACTCCGGCGCGACGTTCCGCTGCGGGTTGAAACGGGTCATCTCAGCCGTCGCGGGAAGCCAGGCGGCCAAACTGCTGGGCACGGCGATCGACGAGAGAATCCGGATGGTGGGCTTTGAGTCCAGGAACACGCTGACCAGTCTAGGCCCCGGCGACTGGACCACACAGGGCGGGTTGCTGAGCATCTGGATACTGGGCATGTTCAAGCCCCTTTCCGGCGGGAGGGTGATCGTGCCCTTCCGCGCGGGCAGCGAGAAGACCTTCGGCCCCCGGGCTACCACGGACTACTTCGGGCCGATTCCCGCCGATCGCTGCCGGATCGCCGACGACTGCCTCTCGTTGACCTGCGACGGCAAGTGGCGCAGCAAGATCGGCATCGCTCCGGCCCGCGCTCGGAACGTGCTGGGCAGCTTTGATCCCGATTCGTCCGTTCTGACCATCGCCCAGTTCAACCTGCCGTCCGACGCCGCCAACTTGCCTTATGTCAATAGCTTATGGAAGATTCAAGACGCCCCCTTCGCCGGCGACGCCGTCAACAGCTACAACGACGGCGAAGAAACTCCCGGCGGCGGGCAGCTTGGCCCGTTCTATGAGTTGGAGACTTCCAGTCCCGCGGCCGAGCTTGCCGAGGGCGGGAAGATCGCCCACATCCACCGCACTTTCCACTTTGCCGGGCCGCGCGAGGCAATCGGCCAGTTGGCCAAGAAGATTCTGGGCGTCGATCCGACAATTGCCCCGTGACGTTCCCTTTGTCGACCAGACGCGACAGGACACGGCCGGTGAGTCTTCCGGCCGTGTCCGCTGTACAACGATATCCTGCCTGTAACTGCTCAGACCTGCGTGAAGATCGACGGTATTCCGCCCACCAACGGCGGCACAATGCTGCCCAGCAGGTGATACTCGATGGCACCGCTGAGGTTCAGCGGGGTAGCGCCGAATTGCACTTTTCCGATGTTGTAGGCCCCGATCTCCGTGTTCTGGATGTGCCACAGCGCCCCGTTGCGCATGAGTCCCTTGATGGCCAGCGACCCCAGGGTGAACTGTCCGGTGAAGTCGCTGATGTTGCCGGTGATGTCGTTGCAGCCCAGACGGACCTCCGAGTCGACCAACATCCCGGCCGCCAGGGAACCCACACTACCGCCGGTCAAAAGGGTGAACGAATTGGCCTCGTCGGCGACCGACATCACCCCCAGCGTCAACTTGCCGGCAGGCACGTTCTGGCCGGCAAGGTTGACTTCCATGTTCCACAAAGCGCCGGCGATACCCGCTTTGGCGTCACCGGTGACCTTGAAGGTTCCCAAGCTGTCGGCGTCGATGGTGCCGGTGTCCCATTCCTTGACTTGAAGGGTTCCGATGGCGCCGGTGGCGCTGATCCATGCCTGGCAGACGCTGGCGGCAGTGAGGGATTTCAGGTTCCCGATTTCCCCGTCGCAGGTGTCGAGGCACCAGATATCGCCCTTGGCGGCAACGGTCCCGACGTCGCCGTTGATATCCCAGGTCAGAGAGTCCGGCATGTTCGTGCCGATGTTGCCGGCCACCTTCACGGCGCCCAGCGTGGGCTTGCCGGTAAGCACATTGGCGCCCTCGAGGAACAAGTCGGCGATGAAGTCGCCGGTGTTGCCGAGTTTATCTCCGGTGGTGGCGATGGTTCCGATGGAGTCCGCCGTAATGCTGCCGAACGCCCAACTCTTGGCAGCGATGCTACCCAGCAAACCATCGGCCTTGATATCGGAGTCGCTGACCGCGCCGGCCTTGAGGCTCTTGATGGCCTTGTCGGATCGGAGGTACCAGTTCGTGGCGTTGCCCACCGTCACGGCCCCCACGTCGCCGCCAATCCGCCAGCCGCGGGTGTCGGGCTTGTCGGCGGAGTCGGTGATGTTGCCCACCTTGGCGGCGCCCAGGACGGGCTTGCCCGGCAGAGCGGCCTTGCCCGCCAGCTCCAGCCTGCCGCGGTTGAAATTGCCCGCGACAAGGCTCTTGAGGGAATCGGCGCGGAGGTCGGAGTCGTCCCAGTCGCTCACGACGAACCCGCCCACTTCTCCGCCGGCGTTGATCTCGGAGTCGGCGAACCGTCCGGACTTGAACGACTTGATGTTGCCCACCTGGCTGATCTGCGACCAGCTCACCTCTCCGCCGATGACGACGGCGCCGAGATTCCCACCGGATAACGTCCACTCCGAGTCATGGAGGTTGCCGGCGATCTTGACGTTGCCCAGTGCCGCAACAGCCGCCCCGGCCGGGCCGAGCTTCAGCCCAACTTCGAAGTCTCCGGCGATGTTCTGCTTCTTGTCGCCCTTGACCGTCAGGCTTCCGATCCACGGGGCCGTGATCGTGCCATCACCCAGCCACTCCGTCACCGTCAGCGACTTGATGGGGATGCCGTGGGTGTCCAGCGAGCAGTCGGCCACCCGGTCCAGGGCGATAACCAATCCCAGCTTGGGGTCCACGGGCAGTTTCAGCGTGTTCAGGTCGATCATGTGGTCGTCCTGCACGTCGTTTAAGACCAGTGTGCCGATGGTCCCGCTGACCGTCAGGCTTCCAGTGATGACCACCGTCTTGGCGACGAGGCTCTTGAGCGACCCGTTGACCACGATGTCGCCGATCTCGGTGATCGCGCCCGCCGGGGCCGTAATGGTCAAAACGGAGTTGGGCGTGGTGTCCTGGATGGCCAGTTGCGTGAATTCGTCGCCGCCGATGATCTGTGCGTACCCCCCGCCGCTGAGGGAGAACTTCGTCACCACGCCGCTGTCGTCCGTTACCGAAAGGACGAAGTTACTGCGGGACCCGAACGTCCCGGCCTGCCAGATGATCTCCAGCGTATTGTCGCTGACATCCAGGTTGTTGGCGGTCTTGACCTCGTTGATGGCCGGGGACGCCTCCACCTCGGCGATGAGGTAGTAGTTGCCCGGAATGGCGTCGGGGGGAATCGTCAGACTGAACACGAAATCCCTGGACTGGTCCTGAGCGAGATTCACCGCGGCCGTGATGGTTCCGATATTCGGGTCGGAATCATCTCCGGACTTCTCGAGGGTATTGTCCGGCGACCCGTAGAGCCTCACCGTCACCGGTCCGACGGCCGTGTCGGCCCCGATATTGGTCACGGTCACCGGGATGCTCACCTTGTCGCCCGGAAGCCAGGTCTGCCCGGCGGGGAGTTTCACTTCCGCCGTCAGGTCCGGGTTGGGCACGGCACCCATGTCCTGTGCGGTGGCGAGCCTGAAGGACATTCCATTCACGTTAACCCAATCCCGGAAGTAGCTGACGTAGGCCGTGCCGACCTGGTCCACGTAGCAGGAGGTGTATTCGAAGGCCCCGAAATCTTCGGTATCGATCACACTGATCTGCCAGGCCGAACCGTCCCAGCGGGCATATTTGAGTCGCGGATTGGTGATCTGGGAGTTGGGGTCGAAGGGGTATTGGGTGTAACCGTAACTGATGTGGGGATAGCCCGACCCGTCCATGTCCATCGAGGCGTATTGCCCGACGATGCCGGCCGAGTCGAGGGTGATCGGAGTAGTCCACTTTGTGCCGTCAAACCGGACATACTTGAGGTCCTGGTTGACCGCGTCGTAGTAGGCGATGTGCGGGTGGCCCTGGCGGTCGAGCTTCATCGTGTTGTCCACGCCTACGTTGGCCCCGCCGCCGTCCAGCGTGACCGGGTCCGTCCAGACCTTTCCCGTCCATTGGATGTACTTCAGGGACTGGTCATTGGCGTCGTAGTAGGAGACATGCGGGTGATCGTCGGCGTCCACCGCGAGGCTGGCCAGCCGGTGGACGTTGGTGGCGCCCGCCTCGGAGACGGTCCCGACGGTGGCGATGTCTGTCGCATCCCAGGAATACTTCGAGACCGCCGAGGCGTACTTCAGCTTCCCGTTGACCGCGTCGTAATAGACGGCGTGGGGCACGTCGGCGGAGTCCACGGCCAACGATGTGTACTGGCCGGAACTGTAGTCCACGGTGATTCCGGCATTTCCCGATGACCAGACGGCGTCGCTTCGGACGTACATCGCCTGATTATCGGTCTCGTTCCAGTAGCTGACATGAAGGACGTTCTGGCTGTCCAGGGCGATGGAGCTGAATTTGCCGGCGTTGCCGGATTCCATGAGCCTTTTATGCCCGATCGAGCCGACTTGCCCCGAATACAGGGTCAAACCCGAGTACTCGAACATCGTGGTATCGTCGTAGCAGGTGATGAACACCGTCCCCTTGACCACCTTGTTGTTGGTGTACTCCGAGCCGGTGTCCTTCTCCGCCACGGCGATGGAGGTGTAACGCCCCATGTCCCATCCCTGGTCCAGTTCCGTGACGTTCCACGCTCCGCTGAGCAGCAGGCGTGGTTCGCAGGCCTCCAGGACAGGGGATGCGCAGCGCAACCGTTTGTCATGACGAATGGGCATGGGGTCCTTCCTTTTTTTTCTTGTTTCTTGCCGGCCGATGCGCTCGGCCGGGGGGCGTCGAAATGCTATACGTTTGGCGGTGCGGGCAGCGAATCGAAAATGAACCGGCACTTTCCGTGGCGGCTCCCGCCCGCTCCATCCGTAAACACTCGTATCGCCAAGTACAGTATTCTACCGACCAATGGGCCTTGCGCCTAGAACTGCTTTCATAACTGGGTTGCGCCGGAATGCCGAAGTCATAACCGTTTCATTTACAAGGTGTTAAGGATTAAGCTTTTCCGATATCGAGTGTCCAGTTTGTGAAACCGGTTCCGGTTTTTCCCGCATATCCGGCGCGTAACGCATGACGAGCACCGCATGGGCCGGTCTTGGAAGCTCCGTGCGCCGCACTGGGATGGTATCGAGGACACGGAAATGGTTCTGGAAGTATCCCCGGCTGTGCCGGGGGCTTCCCATCGCGGGTCAACGGAGACTGTCTGTAAGCCCCGTGCATCGCATGGGGAAAAAGATTGGCCGCGAGCCAGGCAAACTACGCGAAAACAAAACAAAGCTCTTGTTGCTTAAACCGCTTGGCGGCGTTGGCGATGTTGGCGGCCAACCAGAAAGCACGAACGAGTGGCCAGGTGTTGAGGTTGACTTGGGGAACCCCGGGGCGTACAGTTGTCGCTTGCCGCCTGCCCGTCGCCTCAGAAGAGTTACCAGGGCGGGATTGATACCTGCGTCGTCGGGGGCCTGCCGCGTCGGCAGGCCTGGTCGCGACGCGCCGGGCCTCGGCACTGGCCGCATAGGCCGGTCCCAGGCCCCCCAACAGGAAAGCAGACGCTCCCATGCCGGAGGAGACCTCCCAACCGCAGGACGATTCAGCCAAGACCCAAGGCCAAACCGACGCCCCAGAGCCTTCAGGAGCCGCCGCCGGAGCGGAATTCGGCGTGGACGTTCAGGACACGGGCGCCCTCAAGAAGAAGGTGACCGTTACCGTCCCCCGCGCGCGAATAGACGGCAAGTACGAGGAAATGTTCGGCGAGCTTGATCGCTCGGCGCAGATTCCCGGTTTTCGCGTCGGTCGAGCGCCCCGCCGGCTCATCGAGAAGCGGTTCGGAAAGGAAATTTCCGGCGACGTCCGCAACGCGATGGTGGCCGACTCCCTCGCCGCGGCGATAGAGAAAAGCGGGCTGAAGACCCTTGGCGAACCGGAGGTCGATCTGGACAAGATCGAACTGCCGGACCAGGGCGACTTGACCTACAGCTTCGAGGTGGAGGTAAGCCCCGAGTTCCAGCTGCCGCCGCTGGAGGGAATCAAGGTCAACAAGGTCTTGCTGGAGATCACCGACGAGCGGACAAACGACTTCCTGGAGCAGTTGCGCCAGGGCCGCTCCCATTTCGAGGCCGTCGAGGAGGCCGCCGCCGAGGGCGACATGGTGCTGGCGGGGGCCAGGATCAGCGGGGAGGGCATCACGCCGCTGGATCGTCCCGGGCTGAACCTCCGCGTTGCGCCGGGGCAAATCGAGGGCCTGCCGCTGGTGGACCTGGGCAAGGCCCTGGCGGGCAAGAAGGCCGGCGATAAGGCCGAGATGAAAGTCAAGGTTTCCGACGCGCATCCCAATCAGGACTGGCACGGCAAGGAGCTGACGGTGGAGGTGGAAATCTCCCAGGTTCGCCGCCGCATCCTTCCGCCGCTGGATGACGAGTTTGCCCGGTCGCTGGGCTTTGAGTCGCTGGAGGATCTCCGCGGCCACGTGGCCACCAGGGCCAAAAAGCGGATGGAGGATGAGGTCCGCTCGGCGATGCATGACCAGATATGCCAATACCTGTTGGACAACACCGCCTTCGACCTGCCCGAAGGCGCCGCCGGACGCTACGCCGAGAGGGTCCTTCAGCGCCACGCCGTTGACCTGCTGCTTCGGGGCGTTCCGCGGGAGCAGATCGACTCCCACATCACCGAGCTTCGCGCCCAGGCCGGAGAACGCGCCAAGCGCGACATGAAGCTTTCTTTCGTGCTTCAGAGAATCGCCGACGAAATGAAGCTGACGGTCGACGAAGGGGAGGTCAATGCCCGCATCGCCGCCCTGGCCGCCGAGCAGAAACGCCGACCCGAGCGGCTTCGCCAGGAAATGGCGGAGGAAGGGACCCTCTCCAGCCTGGAAGACTCCATCCGTCAGGAGAAGGTCCTGGAGGCCCTCCTGCAAAAGGCCGTGGTGACCGAGACCAAACCGCCGGAAGTTCCGCCCCCACAGGCCGGCGAGGCCGCTGCGGCCAAGGCGCAGCCCAAGGAGAAGTCCGCCGGAAAAAAGACGCGCAAAGGCGTCAAGGGCAAGGCCAAGACCGACGGCCCAGAGACCAAGGAGAAGAAATGAGGCATTGGCCCGATCCTCGGAATGCGGGTTACCGCGAATACACCGGCCGGCGGGAGATGACGCTGGAGGAGCGACTCGCCGATGCGCGGATCGTCTTCTTGTGGGGAGAAATCGTCCCCGCCAACGCCGGCGGGCTGATCATGCGATTCTTCGAGCTGGCCGACAAACAGCCGGGAAGCGACATCAGCCTGTACATCAACTCCCCCGGCGGGTCGGTGGACGACACCCTGGCCATCTACGACACGATGCAGTACCTCCGCTGCGACGTGGCCACCTACTGCGTCGGTCAGGCGGCCAGCGGGGCGGCGATGATCCTGGCGGCCGGGGCCAAGGGCAAACGATACGCCCTGCCGCACAGCAAGATCATGATCCACCAGCCCTGGGGCGGGATCACCGGTCAGGCGGCCGACATTCAGATCCAGGCCGAAGAGGTCCTCAAGGCCAAACGCCTGATGAACGAGTTGCTGGCCAAGCATACCGGCAGGGACGTCAAGCTTATCGAGCAGGAAACGGAGCGAGACCGTTACCTCAGCCCCGTCGAGGCCAGGGATTACGGCATCGTGGACGAGATACTGGAAATCGCCAAGCCCGCCCAGAAGCCCTAGCCCTGGGCATCGCACGAGAAAGACCTTGCCATGACAGCCAATCAGCATCTGGTACCCATCGTCATCGAAAAGACCGGACGCGGGGAGCGAAGCTACGACATCTACAGCCGCCTGTTGCGGGACCGGGTGGTTTTCATCGGCGGAACGATCGACGACGAGATGGCCAACCTGGTCGTCGCGCAACTGCTGTTCCTCAGCAACGACGATCCCCATGCCGACATCAATATCTACGTCAATTCCGGGGGGGGGAGCGTCTCGGCCGGGCTGGCGATCTACGACACGATGCAGTTCGTCCGCTGCGACGTGGCCACCTATTGCGTCGGGTTGGCCGCCTCGATGGCGGCGATCCTGCTGGCGGCCGGTCGGAAGGGCAAACGCTACGTGCTGCCCAACAGCCGGGTGCTGATCCATCAGCCGCTGATTCACGGCGTGTTGACCGGACCGGCGACCGACCTGGACATCGAGGCCCGCGAGATCATCCGCTTGCGGAAACGCATCTACGAGATCCTCGCCACGTGCACCGGTCAGTCCGTCGAGCAGATTGAGCGGGATTGCGACCGCAACAAGTGGCTGGACGCCAACGAGGCCATCAACTACGGCTGCGTGGACCAGGTCATGGACCGTATGATTCCGATGCCCAAGAACTCCAACAAGCTCGATAAGGTGGAATGATGCGACTGGCCGGCTGGCTCATCGCGGCGGCGACGGTGGCATGCTGGGCCGCTCCGGGTTGCGCCCCGATGGTCCCGGCGGCCGACTACGACCAACTGCACCAGCAATGGCTGGACAGCCAGCAGCAAAGGGACGACCTGGCGCGGCAGCGCGACGGGCTCCAGAAGGAAAACAAGG
>Ga0315273_10004218_pt1 | contig 17550 bp, 17 predicted proteins | sample YL17G02_0_MG_FD_205753 | JGI IMG/M metagenome (GOLD analysis project Ga0315273, IMG submission 205753) | Sediment microbial communities from Yellowstone Lake, YNP, Wyoming, USA - YL17G02_0 | ecosystem: Environmental > Aquatic > Freshwater > Lake > Sediment | place: USA: Wyoming | collected...
GTTTGATATGCCCAGAGTGCTTATCAGGTCAGAGATCTTCTGCCCCACTTTCTCCATAGGCATTGGAACGCCTATGACACCAGTTGAACAAACATAGACCAAGGAGGGTTTTATCCTGAATGCACGAGCAACGAGGGCAGCCGTCCTGGCGGCGTCACGTGCTCCCTGTTTACCTGTGCATGCATTGGCATTACCGCTGTTTATGACAATCGCCTGACCCCTGCCTGACTTGATTTTTTTCATATCTAACCGAACCGGCGCAGCCTTAACCCTGTTCGTTGTAAACATGCCGGCTATGTTTGCCTCTCTCTCAGAATATATGAGAGCAAGGTCTTTGCGGTTAGGGTATCTGATCGCAGCCTCTGCGGTAGAAAAGAAAAAACCTTTCGGAATCATATTCATTATCTTCAAAAATCCCCCTTCAATCCCCTTTGCTAAAGGGGGACCGGGGGATGATTACATTATGGAAATAAAGCGACTGTTTCAAGTGCAGTTTTTTCATCAAAGCCCATCATGATATTCATGTTCTGTACAGCCATTCCTGAGGCACCCTTCATGAGATTATCCATAGCGGTAACAATGATAAGCGTATTTGTCCTTGTATTCACGGCAAGCCCGATATAGCAGTGGTTTGTTCCGCGTACATGTTTAACATCGGGGAATCGTCCCTCTTCAAGAACCCTGATAAAGGGCTCGTTGATGTATACTTTTTTATACATCGCCAACACTCTTTTCGTATCTGACGGTTTTGTGAGCCTGGCATATATCGTTGAGAGTATTCCTCGGTCGAAAGGGGCGAGGTGTGGTGTGAAGTTAACCCTTATGTTCTTCCCGGCAATTACAGAAAGTTCCTGCTCTATCTCCGGTGTGTGCCTGTGGGTTGCGATAGCGTATGCCTTGAATCCTTCATTTACCTCACAGTACGAGAAAGCAATTTCAGCTTTTCTTCCCGCACCACTCGTTCCTGATTTCGAGTCTATAACGATTGAAGTAGCATCAATGAGGTTGGTTTTTATTGAAGGATAAAGCCCGAGAATTGCGCCTGTCGGGTAACAACCCGGATTTGCTATGAGGTGCGTCTCGGGAATCTTTTTTCGGTAAAGTTCAGGAAGTCCATAAACAGCCTTCCTGAGTGTTTTCTGAAACTTGTGTTCTGCTTTGTACCATTGCTGGTATATTTTCGGATCTCTTAGTCTATAGTCTGCAGACAGATCAATAACCCTTTTGCCCGCCTTGAAAAAGAAATCAACAGCCTCTTGAGACTCTCCGTGCGGAAGAGCCAAGAAAAAAACATCTGCTTTATCAAGGATGTTCCCAGGCCTTAATGGTTCATACGTTAGGTCCGAATATTGATGGAGGTTTGGGAAGAGTTCAATGACAGGTTTTCCTGCAGATCTTTCTGAAGTTATTGCAGTAACAGTAATTAGGGGGTGATTGGACAGGATGCGAAGTAATTCGCCGCCTGTATATCCACTGCCACCACAAATGGCAACACGAATCATAGTAATGAGTGACAAGTGACGAGTAACGAGTAAATGGAGAACCCATCAAGAACTATCAAGAAGCAATTGCTTTTCGTTAAGCAGCGATCGCTCATCATAATGTTACCGTTTGGAGAACTGGAATCTCTTCCGTGCGCCTTTTTGACCGTACTTTTTTCTTTCTTTTTCCCTCGGATCTCTTGTGAGGAAACCTTCCTTCTTGAGTCTCGGACGGAGATCACTGTTCATTTCAACGATTGCCCTTGAAATACCATGTCTCACAGCACCTGCCTGTCCCGTAAGCCCGCCGCCATTCACTGTTGCTGCAATGTTGTACTTTCCTGTAATGCCAGCAAGTTCTATTGGTTGCCGGAGCATCATCCTCATCGTCTCTTTGGGAAAGTAAACTTGAACCGGTTTCCCATTGATTGTTATTTGACCGTCCCCCTGGGTAATGGTCACCCGTGCTACTGATGTTTTTCTTCTCCCTGTTGCGTAGTATTGAATCTCAGGCATCTATGACTCCTTTGTAATTTTACTTAAGGGCAATATTTCCGGCTTCTGGGCCTTGTGGGGATGTTCTGGTCCCCTGTATACCTTAAGTTTCTTTATCATTGCTCTCCCAAGTCTTCCCTTTGGAAGCATACCCCATACTGCATCAATGATGATCTTTTCAGGCTTTCTGCGTAAAAGGTCTTTTGCTGTCTCGGCCTTAAGGCCACCTGGATAACCTGAATGACGGTAATACATTTTGTCCTCAAGCTTTTTTCCCGTGAGTTTTACTTTGTCAGCATTAATAACAATAATGAAGTCCCCGGTATCGATATGGGGTGTAAATATCGCTTTATTCTTACCACGAAGATACGTGGCTATTTTCGTTGCAATCCTTCCCAGGATGGCATCTTCGACATCGACGAGGTACCATTTTTTCTCAACATCATCCCTTGTGGCAAACTGAGTTTTCATGTTTTTTACCTTCTTTCATCAGCGAATTAAATAAAATAATATAAATATTGTAAGATTGTCAACGTGTTCCTTATTCGAGGTGAGGTACGGAAGCTGCGAAACGTTTGAGGATATCAGAGAGAATGCATATTCACGAGAGAGAAATTTCAAACAACAATGAGATTTTTGATCAGTGCAAAAAATTTTCAGGTGCAACGACATGATTCGAAGGATTGGTGTTCATACCTCTATTGCTGGTGGATTGCATCTCAGTTTAGAAAGGGCGAAGGCACTGAGGTGTAATACTCTGCAGATATTTTCCCACAACCCGAGAGGATGGGCTGTAAAATCAGTCTCCGAGGAGGAAGTCTCGATGTTTCAATCTCTCAGGTTCCGGTTCGATATGACTCCCCTCTATATCCATGCTTCATATCTGATCAATATGGCATCGAGCGACAGAGATTTACAGAAGAAGTCCATTGCCCTCCTTGTTGCGGAAATGGACAGAGCTGACGTCCTTGGGGCTGAATATGTCGTACTTCACCCCGGAAGTGCATCAGGGGTTGACAAACGCAGTGCAAGGAAACAAGCAATTGATGCATTAAGAGAAGTTGCATCGATGGGGCACTGGAAGGCAGGGCTTCTGATAGAAAATACTGCAGGTGAGAGAGGAGATATATCATCGAAAATGGCAAACCTTTCAGATATTATGAGTGACATGAGAGGATCCCTGATAGCAGGTATATGCATTGATACCTGTCATGCCTTTGCAGCAGGATATGACATTGGCACTGAAGAAGGCATTCAGAACATTTCAGTGGAAATAGGAAAATATATAGGTCTTGATCATGTAAAACTTTTTCACCTGAATGATTCGAAAGAGCCCCTCGGGTCCGGAATTGACAGACATGAACATCTCGGTCTTGGGAAAATAGGCACACGAGGGTTCAGATTGTTCCTGCATTATGTTCCTTTCAGGAGTATTCCTTTGATACTTGAGACACCGAAGAAGAGTGAAACTGATGATCCTCAAAACTTGAAGAGAGTAAGGAGACTGGTAAAAACATAGACGTTTACGATTTTAGAACAATTGTTCTAAAAAATGAATCGTTTACTAAAATGCATTATTTGTTCTTAAATATGATTTTTTTTGTTGACAAATAAAAAATTATCTTATATAACTGTATACAGGTGAGCAATGTTAAAGAGTTTATTCTCATCATCAATAAGGGCAGATGTCCTCTCACTCTTGCTGAACAGTCCGGACGAGCAATTCTATATTCGGGAAATAGCGGAACTCCTCAGAAAAAATCCTTCCGGCGTCAAGAGAGCACTTGACAATCTCGAAAAGATGGAAATCGTGATTAGTGAGAAGGTTGCCAATCTGAAATACTTCAAGGCGAACAAAGACTCACCCCTGTTTTCTGAGCTTAAGAACCTGATAACGAAGTCTCTTGGTTTACCAGGCGCACTCAAGGCAGTCCTGAGGGCCTCCGGTGCCAGGGCTGCTTTTCTTTACGGTCCATATGCAGAAGGTGACGATATCGATACCGTTGATCTTTTTGTCATTGGCGCAATGTTGTCTCTTACGAAAGAACTGAAGGATATTGAAAAAAGGTTTGACAGAAAGATTAACTGTACGATCATTGATGAAGACGAATACAAACTGAAAAAGAAGAAAAGTGACGCAAACCTGAAAAGACTTTTATCAGGAAAAAGGATAACTCTTATCGGGAGGCTATAGCTCAGAGTACCCCGCGCGTGCCAGCTTTAGGCGGATAAATGCGGGGATGAAAGGGGGTGAGTATCTGATGGCAGCAAAAAAGAAGGCAGCAGCGAAGAAAACAGCGAAGAAGACCGCAATGAAGAAGAAATAGTCCTGCTCAACTTGCACACACGCTTTAAGGCTGGAGGAGAAATTCTCCAGCCTCTCTTTTTGCGGCCTTCCCTTTAATAATGAAACCTAATTTGCGGAAAAATGCAAGTAGATTTTATAACTTGTTGAAAAATAAGGAAGTTTCCGCATAGGCGGGGGATGGCTGGGATATCTCTGAGACTATTTCCCAGCAATTCTGGTAGGAAATAAGCTTTTTAAGAAACTTCAGGTTTGCTGTATGGCCTGACTTATTGGCGATAATATGGCCATAAATGGGAAATCCGATGAGTGAAAAATCACCTATCAGATCAAGCATTTTATGGCGCACAAACTCATCTTTGAACCTCAGGCCAGAAGCATTTAAGATACCGTCGCTCCCAAGGATTATCGCATTTTCGAGAGAACCGCCTTTTGCGAATCCATTTGCCTTGAGATACTCGACATCCTTCAGAAAACCAAAGGTTCGTGCAGGAGCAATCTCTTTTACGAAATTTTCCTCTGAAATTTCTAAACTCAAATTTTGTTCTCCGAGAAGGTGGTGATTAAAATGAATTCTGTATGTTATGCGCCTTCCATCGTAGGGAAAGGCTGAGATCTCAGCCTGGCCGTCAGCAAAAAACACCGGGTTTGTTATTCTGAGGAAAGGCCTTTTCTTTCCCTGTCTTGCGATCCCGCTATTCAGGATGAGACTGATGAGTTCTATGGAACTTCCATCAAGAATTGGTATTTCAGGTCCGTTCACTTCAACGATCAGGTTATCAATACCCAGACCGGACAAAGCTGCAAGGATATGTTCAACAGTCCTGATTTTTGCCCCATTATACCCGAGGGTAGTTGAAAAAGCAGTATCTGAAACAGAACCCATAGATGCCTTTAATGCTATATCCTTGTCTGTTCTTGTAAATATGATCCCGGTATCTCTCGGTGCCGGTTTAAGGCGCACTTTTGCATAGCGTCCGGTGTGAAGTCCGATACCCTCAAAAGATGTTTCCTGTTTTAGAGTTCTTTGAAAGCGCATGGTTGCGGCAGTTCCTGCAGCAATTATAGTGCCAGTTATTTTATGAGGATTCCCGTACTTTCAAGTTTATCACACACTCTCTGCTCAGGTGCTTCTTAACTGATTTTATAAAGAGTACCCAAGTTGCTCGATGAATCCTCAGGAGAAATGAAACATAAAAAGGTGTTGTTTATTATCTATAGATTGAGGAGTATTTGACACAGTCTCATATTTTGCCTCCGACTACTATCTCAGGAATTCTTATTGTTGGCATCGCATCGGAGACAGGGACACCCTGCGCATCTTTCCCGCAGGTCCCGATAGCAAATCCTAAATCAGAACCGACCATATCAATGGATTTTAAGATTTCAGGACCATTGCCTGCAAGAGTTGCACCTCTCACAGGTTCTTCTATTATTCCATTGTTGATTCGGTAACCCTCCTGGACATCAAATACAAAATCACCTGAGACGGTATTAACCTGTCCTCCCCCCATTTTTTTAACGAGGAGACCTTTATCCACGGAGCTTATAATCTTCTCCGGGGGAATATTACCAGGTGCAATAAACGTATTGCTCATTCTCGGCATCGGTCTATGCTGATATGATTGTCTCCTGCCATTTCCTGTTGAGGTTACCCCATCCTTCATTGCCGTTAATTTGTCGTACATGTAGTTTTTCAAAGTGCCTTTTTCAACGAGGACATTTTGACGGGAAGGAGTGCCCTCATCATCGAATCTGAAAGAGCCTCTTCTTTTCTGAAGTGTCGGATCGTCTATTACCGTTATGTAAGGAGAAGCGACCTGTTGTCCGATTTTCCTTGAGTAGACGGATAATCCCTGCTGCGCCAGATCTGCTTCGAGACCGTGGCCTATAGCCTCATGGATCATGGTCCCGCCTGCCTCAGAAGAGATGATAACAGGCATTCTTCCACCCGTCGCCCTGCAGGCAGTCAACATCATCAAAGCCCTTTTTGTTGTCTTCAGGCTTAGCTCCTCAATATCTATCTCATCAAAGAGTTCAAAGCCGATAAATCCGCCGATAGATTCATAACCTGTCTGAATTATGCTGTCGTCTGCAGCGATTACCTGGATTACAGCAAGTGTATGAACTCTCTCATCCTCGGTAATTGTCCCTTCCGTTGTCGCAATCTGGACTTTCTGAATAAAGTCATGATATATGACGCTGACCTGTCGTATCCTTTTATCATAGCTCCTTGCCGTGACATCCGCTTTTCTCACAACGGAGATTTTTTTCTCTATGGTCACATCTTCCGGGAAAAGCTTTATAGGGAAAGAGACAGAAGGGTTTTTGATCCTCAAGTCGATAACCGGGTCAGTGATCTTGTTCGTTGCAGCTTTGCTCACTTCAGACGCAGCCTGCAAAAGAGATGCTTCTGAAAAGTCATTGCTATATGCATATGCAGATTTACCATTGGAAATAAGGCGTATACCCAACCCGGAATCAACACCTGTGATTACTTTTTCAATTTTCTTATCTTCAAGATGAATGGAAACAGGCTTCTTATGTTCTATAAAAACCTCTGCATATTCTCCCCCGTGAGAACGGGCTTTTTTCAGCACTTTCAAAAGAAGTTCCTTATCGAGCATAGTTGCATTATATCAGATGCCGTAGAGGTTTAGCTGTCACTATTTCCCTTAATCTGTTATTATGTATTATCTACGTAAATGTCTCCTAACAGGGTATTATATGTCATGCTGAACTTGTTTCGGCATGACATATCAATGTATCATGAGACCCTGAATCAAGTTCAGGGTGACAGAAACTCATGAAGTATCTGGGAAAGGGATGAAATGCCGAAGATAGGGGTTATCGGGGGAAGTGGCCTTTATCAAATACCAGGCCTTATGATCAAAGAATATAGAAACCTTACAACTCCCTTTGGATCCCCTTCAGATAGTTATATGATTGGTGTGCTCTCCGGAAAAGAAATTGTGTTTCTTCCGAGGCATGGTTTAAAACATCACATCCCGCCGCACAGAATTAACTACAGAGCAAACATCTGGGGCTTTAAAGAACTTGGTGTGGAACGGATTATATCTGTTAGTGCTGTAGGAGGAATAGGGTTCGACATAAGGCCGGGAATGATAATTATCCCCGATCAGATTATAGATATAACAAACGGGAGGGACTCCACATTCTATGACGGGGACGAAGTAGTCCATATAGACTTCACAGAACCATATTGCCCTGAGTTAAGGGATGCTCTTTTTAGGGGAGGAGAACATTCGGGCATAGAACTGAGGAACTCAGGAATATATGTCTGTATGAATGGGCCAAGATTAGAAACAAGGGCGGAAATAAAAATGTTTTTGAACATGGGTGTTGATATTGTAGGAATGACAGCGATGCCCGAGGCAGCTTTAGCACGGGAAGCAGAGGTCTGTCTTGCCGGTGTTGTCGTGGTCACCAATTATGCTGCAGGAATTGCAAACAAAAGGCTTACAACAACAGAGGTCAAAGAAACGATGAGAGAGGCAATAACCCGTGTGGGTAACCTTCTGCTGGGAACCTTTCATCTGATACCCGGCAGGAGACGCTGTCCCTGTAAGGATGTTTTGAAAGAATCGAGGATGTAGACATGGAGACTATTCTTGTTGTGGAAGACAAAGAATCAATGGCGCAGATGTTAAAGGATACCCTTGAGTCTAAGGGTTATAGAGCTATCTTTGCCCGAGATGGTGCGGAGGGCGAAAGGTATCTCAAGGAAAACAGAATAGACCTTGTCCTGACAGACCTTAAGCTGCCTGTGAAAGACGGTTTAGCAATCCTCAGAACGTCAAAAGAAGAAAATCAGCTTGTTCCTGTCATCATCATGACAGCCTTTGGATCAGTTGAAACTGCTGTGAAGGCAATGAAAGAAGGTGCCTTTGATTTTATTACAAAACCATTCGATATAGACCATCTTCTCATGCTGATACGAAGGGCACTCGAGACGCAGAGAGTCCTCACAGAAAATATCCTTTTAAAAGATGAATTTGCATCAAAACTTGGGCTTCCGAGGATTATCGGCAAGAGCGTGAAAATAACGGAGGTTGCGCAGTTGATACAGAAAGTTGCACCTACAAAGACAACGGTTCTTCTCCTCGGTAAGAGCGGGACAGGGAAGGAACTCTTCGCGAGGGCTATACACAACCTGAGTCATAGAAGGCATTATCCATTTGTACCGATCAATTGCGCAGCAATACCAAAAAATCTTCTCGAGTCTGAGCTTTTTGGCCATGAAAAGGGGGCTTTTACAGGGGCAGATGCAAGGAAACTTGGTAAATTCGAACTTGCCGATGGAGGTACTGTATTCCTTGATGAAGTTGGTGACATGGATCTTTCACTTCAGTCGAAGCTTCTGAGGGCGATTGAAGAAAGTGAAATAGAAAGGGTAGGGGGAGTAAAAACTATTAAAGTCGATGTAAGGATTGTTGCTGCAAGCAATCGGGACATTGAAAAGGCTGTCGAAGATAAGAGTTTCAGGGAAGACCTCTATTACAGACTGAATGTATTTCCTGTTGAGATACCACCATTGAAGGAAAGAAAAGAGGATATCCCCCTCCTGGTTGAATATTTCATAAACAAGTACTGCCTTGAGTTGAAGACAGCTCAAAAGGATATTTCAAAAGATGCCCTCAATATCCTTATGGGCTATCACTGGAAGGGTAATGTGAGAGAGCTTGAAAATACGATAGAGAGGGCTATTATTCTCTGTGACGGAGATATTATTACACCTGACCATATCTTTCTTACACAACGGTCTGTAACTGATTCCCCGGAACAATTGCTGTCTGAAGGAACCCTTGAAGAGGTTGCAAAGAGGGCATTGAAGATTGCAGAAACGCATCGGATAGTTGAAGCCCTCAGGAAGACGAGAGGGAATAAAAGCAAGGCTGCCGAAATCCTTCGTGTGAGCTACAAGACACTCCTGACAAAAATTAAAGAATACAGGATAGAATCTTGACAGTGTAATTAGTGTAGGATTATCATAAAAGTAGCAGTAGTAATAATGTTTTCACTGATAAATACAGCTGACTACCTAATAATCATTAAAAATTCAATTGCCGTTTGGATTTAGAATTTTAGCTTTACGTTATTTAATCATCCGTAGCAGAGAGCACAAGATTTTATATCTGGAGGGTCACTATGTCTGGACATTCGAAATGGGCACAGGTCAAGCACAAAAAAGCTGCTGTTGATGCGAAGAAAGGAAAGGTTTTTACGAAAATTGTGAAAGAGATTTCTGTTGCTGCAAGGCTCGGTGGCGGAGATCCTGACGGGAACCCGAGACTCAGGACCGCATTTGAGAAAGCGAAAGAGGTAAACATGCCCCAGGACAATATCAAGAGGGCAATTATGAAAGGGACAGGAGAACTCCCCGGGATGACTTTTGAAGAAACTGTTTATGAAGGATACGGACCCGGTGGAACGGCTATACTTTTAGAGGTTCTTACAGATAACAGGAACAGGACAGTTTCAGAGATAAGGCATATCATGACCAAGCACGGAGGGAACTTAGGTGAAGCGGGTTGTGTCGCCTGGATGTTTGAGAAGAAGGGGTATATCCTTGTCGAAAAGACGAACATTGATGAAGATTCCCTGATGTTAATTACTCTTGAGTCAGGTGCGGAGGATATGAAGAATGATCCCAGAGAAGATAGTTTCGAGATTATTACTGCTCCTGAGGACATGAATAAGGTAAAAACTTCTCTGGAGGCAGCAGGGGTTCCTTTCTCCCTTGCAGAGATTACCATGCTTCCCAAGAGCTATGTTTCTCTCGATGAGAAGACAGCAAATCAGATGATCAGGTTGATCGAAGCCCTCGAAGACCATGAAGATGTGCAGAATGTCTATACTAACAGTGATATTCCTGATGAGGTGATGGCTAAGGTTGGCAGGTGAGAGAGTAATTTCGATACGTGCTACCTTCAAGAGGAGATTCCTTGCAGGTCTCCTTGTATTGATTCCTATCATAATCACCTTTCTCATCATAGCATGGTTCTTTAAATTTGTTGACGGTCTCCTCGGCCCCCTGTACGATAATATCCTTGGATACCATGTCACAGGCCTTGGTTTTGTCTCGACGTTGGTTCTTATCTTTGTCGTAGGTGTTATTTCGACAAATGTCTTTGGCAAAAAAGTTATTGAATCTTTTGAGAAAATAATGCTCAGGATTCCTGTATTCAAGGGTATTTACACAGCAATAAAGCAGCTTGTTGATGCCTTTTCTCCTGAAAGCCAGACGGCATCTTTCAAGAGATTTGTGATTGTTGAATACCCACGGGCCGGCGTGTATTCCTTCGGCTTTCTTACAAAAGAGTATGTCATTAAAGCTGAGAAGGACGGAGGGGAATATCCCCTGAGGGCTGTATATATCCCTACAAACCATTTTTATTTTGGTGAAATAGCACTGTTTGGTGAAAAGGATGTTTATTATACTGACATCCCGATAGAGGAGGGAGTTAAGATTATCCTCTCTGGCGGTATCGCAACACCAGCCAGGATTTCAGAGGCAAAACAGTGAAATTAGCTGGAGTCATCCTATCTGCAGGTCTCGGAAAAAGAATGAATTCGTCTATACCGAAAGTGCTCCATAAGATTTACGATACACCCATGCTCCAGTGTGTTTTGCACAGGATACATGAACTGAAACCACAGAAAGTTATTGTAGTCGTAGGGAGACATTTTAAGGAAATAAAAGACGCGGTAAAGGATGCTGATTCAATCTCTTTTGTACACCAGAGAGAGGCAAAAGGAACAGGAGATGCGCTCCTGAAGGCTAAGCAGGCTCTTCAAGGATTTCAGGGAACAGTTCTCGTCATCAATGGTGATACTCCTCTTATTCGTCGGGAAACCCTCAAGAAATTTTTAAGCCTCCATCAACAGAAAGGAAATGCCATTTCCGTGCTCTCCTTTATAGCACCGGACCCGGGTTCCTATGGCAGAGTTATACGAGATGATTCTGACAGAGCCGCATCCATTATTGAAGACAGGGACGCAACGATTATCCAGAAAGGTATAAGAGAAGTTAACAGCGGGATATATGCTATCGAGTCTGAGGTCTTGCCTCTTTTAAAAGGAATAAAACTGAATGAATCAAAGGGTGAATATTACCTGACCGATGTGATCAGCATTGCTTACGATAAAGGGGTCAGGGTAGATGCTTTCTGTATTGGTTCCGAAGATGAATTAATGGGTGTGAACACTCAAGGAGAGATCGAAAAGGTTCGCCGCATCATGAGGGAGATGATAGCGCAGGAGTGGCTGAAGAAGGGTGTGAATTTTATAGACATCGATTCTGTCTTTATATCTCTAAATGTAACTATAGGAAGAGACACACAGATTTATCCCAATGTTTACCTCGAAGGGAGCACAAAGATAGGGAAGGGATGCACAATATATCCAAATGTGCGAGTCCTGGACAGTACCATAGGGGATGGAGCAGTTATTAGAGATTTTACCCTGATCGAGGGTTCTGTTGTAAAGGAAAGGGCCTCTGTTGGACCATTTGCCCGCATCAGGCCTGGTTCTCAAATTGGAGAAGAAGCGAGAATAGGTAATTTTGTAGAAGTTAAAAAATCAGTTATAGGTTCCGGTACCAAAGCTGGTCACCTTTCGTATCTCGGTGATGCAAAGATCGGGAACAATGTCAATATTGGTGCAGGCACGATAACCTGCAATTATGATGGTCATAAAAAATATATCACCGTCATCGAAGATGATGTTTTTGTCGGAAGCGATTCCCAGCTTATCGCTCCTGTTAAGGTAGGAAGAGGTGCGTTTATTGGTGCTGGTTCTACAATCACAAAGGATGTGTCTTCAATGGCCCTTGCTATCAGCAGGGTCAAGCAGAGGAATATAAAAGGCTGGGTAACCAAAAGAAAGTCAAAAACGAAAAGTGAGAAGAACAAAGAGCAGAGAGCGAAGAGCGAAGAGCAAAGAGCAAAGAATTAAGATTAGAACTCTTAGTTCAATGCTATATGCTTTTTGCTGGTGAAGATATGTGCGGGATCATCGGATATATCGGTAAAAGGAATGCAGTCTCAATAGTTCTTGAGGGTTTGATACGCCTTGAATACAGAGGGTATGACTCTGCAGGGATTGCCTTTTTTTCTGATAAAGGCATCGAAATCAGAAGGTGCACAGGGAAGATAAGAGAATTAGCTTCATTGCTTGAGTCTGAAAAACCATCCAGTAATACCGCGATAGGTCATACACGGTGGGCTACACATGGAAGGCCATCAGATGAAAATGCACATCCGCACAGATCAAACAGCATTGTCCTGGTCCATAACGGGATCATAGAGAATTACCTTGATCTCAAGGCAGAGCTGATTGAGAAGGGCTATGAATTCAAATCAGAGACAGATACAGAGGTCCTCTGCCATCTTATTGAGGAACAAACAAAAAAATATCCCCTGGAAAATGCTGTAAGGGAAGCAATGAAAGAAGTGCGAGGTTCCTATGCTCTCGTTGTTGTCAAGGAAGACGAGCCTTTTAAGATGGTGGGTATACGGAAGGATAGTCCCCTTGTTGTCGGATTAGGTGATGGGGAATTCTTTCTTGCATCAGATGTCCCGGCTTTCCTGAATTATTCAAAGGATGTGATTTTTCTCGAAGATGATGAGATGGCTGTCCTGACAGACAGAGGACTTTCGATTATGGGTCCTGACAATACACCTCTTCAGAAGGAAGTCAAGTCTGTCCCATGGAGTCTCTCCATGGCTGAGAAGGGCGGGTATAAGCATTTTATGCTCAAAGAGATTTATGAACAGCCGAGGGCAATAGGAGATACATTGAAAGGAAGGCTCTCTCTTGAAGAGGCAAGCGTGAACTTGGATGAATTTGGATTCAGCAGTGATGATCTGAAGAAGGTCGAGAAAATTTTTATCGTTGCCTGTGGCACATCCTATCACGCAGCCCTTGTCGGCAAATATATGATAGAAGAACTCACGAGGGTTCCTACCGAAGTTGATATAGCATCAGAATTTCGTTACAGGAAACCAGTCGTGAAGACAGGCGACCTTATGATAGCCATAACCCAGTCAGGAGAGACTGCTGATACCCTTGCAGCTCAGAAGGAAGCAAAGAGGCTTGGGGCAAAGGTTTTAAGTATATGTAATGTTGTCGGAAGTACATCTTCAAGAGAGGCGGATTTTCTATTCTATACCCATTCCGGACCGGAGATAGGGGTTGCCTCGACAAAGGCATTTACAGCCCAGCTTGTAGCACTTTACCTTTTCGCCTCTGCCTTGGGGAAGGCAAAGGGTATGATATCAAGGGACTACGCAATAGAGCTATTAAGAGAGCTTTTAGTACTCCCTGGAAAAGTTGAGAAGGCATTATCTGCAGATGAGGACATAAGAAAGATTGCAAAAGAAGTTTTCAAGGCAAGAGGATTTCTCTATCTTGGCAGGGGTATCAACTATCCTATTGCCCTTGAAGGTGCATTGAAGCTGAAAGAAATATCGTATATCCATGCAGAGGGATACCCTGCTGGTGAGATGAAGCACGGACCCATAGCACTGATAGATGAAGAACTCCCTGTAGTGGTACTTGTCCCTTTCGATAACCTCCATGAAAAAATAATTTCGAACATCCAGGAGGTAAAAAGCAGAGGGGGGAGGGTGATAGCCATTACGGACAACCCCGGAAGTGCGGTTTTCAGGGTTTCAGATAAATGCATTCTTGTGCCGGCTACGAACCCCTTTCTTACACCTGTCTTGATGTCTGTGCCGGTTCAGCTCCTTGCATATCATGTAGGGGTTTTAAGAGGATGCGATGTTGATCAGCCAAGAAATCTTGCAAAGAGCGTTACTGTGGAATGAAAATTATTTTTCTGTATCCTGAGTTTCTTGAATTTTATGTAAGGAGGTAAATCCAATACGTATGTGAGTTCAAGACACGATAAAATAAAGGGGGAGCATAGATTTAAGTAGCAAATATCTGTTAGTCTAAGGATGGGGAAGATGATAAAAGAAATTCTCACGCAAGATTTAAACCCACAGCAGAAAGAGGCTATCCTCTATACAAAAGGTCCCTTATTCGTACTGGCTGGTGCAGGGAGTGGTAAGACAAAAGTTATCGCCCACAAGTTTTCTTACCTTGTGAAAACAAAAGGACTTCACGCGGATTCTGTCTTTACTGTTACCTTTACGAATAAGGCAGCTGAGGAGATGAAAGCAAGGATACGCAGTCTCCTTGAGAAGGATATGAATTCCTGCTGGATTGGTACACTCCATTCACACTGTAACAGGATATTGCGGAAGGACATCAAAGTACTTGGCCATTCGAATAGTTTTTTCATTTATGATGAGGATGATCAGTGTAATCTCGTACGGCATATCTTGAAGGAATTCAAAATCCACGAGGCCCTTTACAAGGGTATTGTTTCACGAATAAGTTCTCTCAAGTCTTCACTCATAGGGCCTGATGAGTTTCTTTCCTCAGGCGATGGCTTCGGATTTGATGAGAAACTGGCAAGGGTTTATGTCAGGTACCAGGACGAACTCAGGAAGGGCAATGCCCTTGATTATGATGATCTCATTATGCTGACGGTAAAGCTGTTTGAGAAGAATCCGAAAGTACTCGAAAAGTATCAGGATATGTTCTCTTATTTCCTCGTTGATGATTTTCAGAATACTACCCATGCCCATTACCGTCTCCTGAAACTCCTCATGTCCAATAAGAAACAGGCATGTGTTGTTTGTGATGATGACCAGTTCATTTATCGGATGAGAGGGGCTGATATTCATAATATGATGAGTTTTGAAAATGACTTTCCCGGGATGAAACTTATCAAGCTTGAAGAGAGTTACCGGTTTACCCAGAACATACTCAATGTTGCAAGTGCTGTCATTACACAGAATCACGCGAGGAGATCAAAAAATCTATGGACAAAAAGAGACGGGGGTGAGAAAGTATACCACTGTTGGTTCAATACCTGCGAAGAAGAGGCAAAATACGTTGCCAAGGTTATAAAGGAACTCTATCTGAAAGGAAGATATGATTATAAAGATTTTGCCATTTTTTACCGTGTCAACTTACAGGCGAGAGTCATAGAGGATGCACTCTGCCATGAAGGTCTCCCTTACCGTATCTTTGGTAATATCAGTTTTTATCACAAGAAAGAGATAAAGGATGTAGTGGCTTACATGCGTCTTTCCCTCAATCATGGAGATAATGTAAGTCTGAGGCGAATCATCAACTGCCCGTCACGCGGAATCAACAGTACAATCCTTTCAAAGATAGAACAGGAGGCAAAGAGGAAATCGACATCACTCTTTGATGCAATAAGAGCAACTTTGCGTACTGACAGTCTTCCCCCTGTTGTAAAGGACAGACTCACAGAGTTTGTCAAGCTTATTGAGCGGTTCTCTTCCCAGAAATACAGGTCTGCAGCCGAGATGCTGAGAAACCTTGCTGATAAGTCTGGTTGTGCAAAGACCCTTGACGAGGACAGGGTTAGAAACGTTGAAGACCTCATCGCCTCTGCCGAAGGGAGAGAGGTAAAAGAATTTCTCGATTATATATCGTTATGTACGAGCATGGACGAAATAGCCGGAGGGGACTATATTTCCCTCATGACTCTGCATAATGCAAAAGGCCTTGAATTTCCTGTTGTGTTTATCATAGGAATAGAAGAAGGTGTTCTTCCTTATTGTAAAGCCATTGAAGGGAAAGATGAGATCGCTGAAGAACGAAGGCTTTTCTATGTGGGGATGACGAGATCAAGGGACATCCTCTGGCTAACAGGTGCAAACAAGAGGAAACTCTATGCGAAAATACAGGACCAGGAACCCTCAAGGTTCCTTAAAGATATTCTTAAGAACTGCTGCCAATGGATCGAGACGATAACAACTTACCCTATGCCGAAGCAGGAAACCGTGAAGAAAAAAGTTGTTCCTAAACATGCCTTTGCATTATACTCCGCCGGCTCCAGGGTTAAACATCCGACATGGGGCGTTGGAGTCGTGCGTGACTGTTATGGAGACGGAGATGATCAGAAGATAACAGTAAACTTTCCTATCATTGGTATAAAAAGGATTGCCATTAAGTTCGCAAATCTGCAAAAAATATAACAGGCAGAGTAGTGAGGATATCTAAAGAAGATATAGAGCATATTGCATCATTGGCAAGACTGCATCTTACGGAGGGAGAAAAGGATCTCTTTGGTTTGCAACTGAGCAGTATCCTTGATTATATGGAAAAGCTCAATGAACTCGACACGACAGACGTTGAACCGACATCCCATGTCCTGCCCCTCAGTAATGTGATGCGGGATGACGTATCCGGGCCTTCAATCCAGAGAGAAGATGCCCTGATGAATGCGCCGGATCATACTGATAAATTCTTCAGGGTGCCGAAGATTATAGAGTAGGGTAAGTGCTTGCCATCTCAAGCGCTATCTGACAACTCAATGTTTTAGCATCTTAATCTTGAGAGGCTAATATGAGTTTTTTTGCAGGCAGGCTCGTTATTTCAAGTTCCGACAGATTAAGAATTTTGCTCGCGTTGTCTATATCCAAACCTACAATATTATTCTCCGCATCAAAATCTACCACGATTCCGGGTGCAACTTCCTGAGATTCCACACTTGGTTTCTCGCTTAGATCAATATAGAGAGAATCTGTATCCGCATAATATTTTAACTTCATAAATTTCCCTCCTAAGGTTTAAAATCCCCTGTCAATAAACGCATTATGAATTGTAACACCGTTATCAAGCTGTTGTATATTTTTAGCTTAGAGACTTGTCATCAGAAGTTATGCAATTTGAAGCTTCTTTTCCATTAACTTAAGTACATCTTTAAACATTTGGGATGCCTTAAACAGCTCTACTCCAATAAGGTTACCATTGCTATCAATTTCCATGTTAACACCCGGGGAAATTTCTATAACCTCTTTTTCTTCTCCCTCTTTTGCAAGATAGAGAATATCTTCTTCCTCATCATAAAAGACTTTGAAATCTTCCATTATATTTTCCTCCACCTGCCTGATTTTATTCGACTTTCTTTTTGTCCCTTTTTCAAAGGATGTATTGTGAGTAGTATAACTCAAAGATAGGTAAGCCACTGGTTTAACCAGTGAGACTATAAAGGTTTGACCTTACAGTATTAAGTAAAATATTCCTCCTGGTGGCTTGACGGCAAAAAACACCAGGAGGAACAAATGGAAAATTACAAAAGTTTAGCACACTCACGATATGATTGTAAGTATCATGTAGTGTTTGTGTTGAAGTTCAGGA
>Ga0315273_10004220_pt1 | contig 17549 bp, 14 predicted proteins | sample YL17G02_0_MG_FD_205753 | JGI IMG/M metagenome (GOLD analysis project Ga0315273, IMG submission 205753) | Sediment microbial communities from Yellowstone Lake, YNP, Wyoming, USA - YL17G02_0 | ecosystem: Environmental > Aquatic > Freshwater > Lake > Sediment | place: USA: Wyoming | collected...
ATCGCTGTCGCTGTCAGCGAAGTGTTCGAAGCCCAGACATTTTCCAATTTCTTTCGTTTCCCGATGATCTTCCTTTGCGGGCTTTTCTTTCCGATCGCAAAACTGCCGGTGTTTCTTGTTCCCCTGTCATATGCGATGCCCCTTACCTACGGCGCGGATATCCTTCATGGGGCAGTGAATGCACGGAATACAATGTCCTTCACGCAGGATTTCCTTATTCTTATTGTCTTTTGTATCGGTCTCTTCGTTGTGAGCCTTCGGAACATCAAACGCAGATGGATTCTCTGATCTCACTCAATGCCAGAGCTGTTTTAAGTCTTTATAACAAAATTAATTCCAATATCGGTAGATATCATCCCGGATCTTTTAACCCTGCATCGTCACAGGGTCTCTTCATGTCTATAAAATGCTTTTTTTATGCAGTAGTTGTCCCCGGAGCTCGATTTGCTTCAACGCATTCGGGGTGTTATTATTGAGGTGAAGAGATGCAAGGGTGAGTGGCGATGAAACGCTGGCAAGCGGTTGTTTTATTTTTATACGCTCTATTGGTAGGATCCGTGCTGTTGATCATGCCCTGGACGAGACTATGGGAGGTTTCGGTTTTTGCGCACTTGAACGGTTTTGCCGGCGGCGTGTACAGGTCATTTTTTTTCAGACTTGTTACGGCATCGCTCGGCGCAGCCACGCTGATTGCATCCGAGGAAGTCTATAAGAAATTTATCGGCCAGAAGGGTTTTTTCGGCCGTCATCAATAAACGACCCTTAAGGAGAGCAAAATGCCAACATTGCTGGAATCGGCATCGAAAAGCGAGATGAGGGACGAGTTCGTGCAGGTTGCCGGGGATGAGCATTACCCGCCCGAAGTGATCATGCAGCGCGTCGCCTCGGGCGAAGTAGTAATAACGAAGAATTCGAAGCACAAGATAAAAAAAGTGGTAGGTATCGGGAAGGGACTGCGGACAAAGATAAACGCAAACATCGGCACATCCCAGGACAAGGTGGATATTGACCACGAGCTTAAAAAAATTGAAGTGTGCGCGAAATACGGCGCGGATACGGTTATGGATCTCAGCACAGGCGGAGATATTCATTCCATTCGAAAGACATTGATGGAGAATTGCCCGCTTCCGATCGGGACCGTTCCGATCTATGAAGCGATGGTTATGAACTCCCGCGAGAAAAAAAACATAACGCAGCTCGATCCTGATTTTATCTTTAAGACTATCGAGCGGCACGGCGAGGACGGCGTGGATTTCATCACTGTTCATTGCGGCCTCACGCTCGACGGGCTCTATCACCTGCGCGACCAGGGGCGGATCACCAACATCGTGAGCCGTGGAGGCTGTTTCATCGCGGAATGGATGATATCGCGAGACGAGGAGAATCCTCTCTATAGCGGCTTCGACCGGCTTCTCGAAATTGCGAGGCGCTATGATATGACCCTGTCGCTTGGCGATGGATTGCGCCCCGGCTGCCTTGCCGATGCCACCGACAGAGCGCAGATACAGGAACTGATCGTCCTCGGCGAGCTGGCGAAGCGGGCGCGCGAGGCGGGAGTGCAGGTTATGATCGAGGGTCCGGGGCACGTGCCCCTCGACCAGATCGAGATGAACATCAAGATACAGAAATCGCTCTGCAACAACGCGCCGTTCTATGTCCTGGGACCGCTAGTAACCGATATCGCCCCAGGATATGACCATATCACATCCGCGATCGGCGGCGCAGTGGCGGCAATGGCGGGGGCGGATTTCCTCTGCTATGTAACGCCGGCGGAGCATTTGAAGCTGCCGGACCTGAATGACGTCCGGGAAGGGATAATCGCATCCAGGATTGCGGCGCATGCTGCGGACATCGCGAAGGGGATTCCGATGGCACGCGAGGCGGATGATAAGATGGCGCATTTCCGAAAAGCGCTGGACTGGGAGGGGATGTTCTCCGTTTCGCTGGACGAGGAGAAAGCCCGGCGCTATAAAGGCACGCTCCCGTCAGAAGATAAGGAAGCCTGTTCAATGTGCGGCGAGTTCTGCGCCATCAAGGGGATAAACAGGATTTTCGAGGAAAAATTTAATAAAAAGACAAAGCGCACTTTGTCATAAGCAGTGAGGTCATTATGCCCAAAGAATCGAGATTGCTGATAATCGCCGGCTTCGACCCATCCGGCGGAGCGGGGATCGTTGCGGATCTTGAGACGATTCACAAGCTTGGAGGGAAAGCGGCGGTTGTAATTACTACAATCACAGTCCAGAACAGCAGGAGATTCGAAGGGTTCGCCCCTCTGCCAGCTGAGGGAATCAGTAAGCAGATGGAGGCGATATATGACGAGTTCCGCATAAGCGGCGTTAAAATCGGGATGCTCGGGAACAGGGTGAATGCGGATGTGATTGCCGGTTTTCTTGAAAAACACAATCCGCCTCAGACGGTGCTCGATCCGATCTACAAATCCAGCACAGGCTCGGTTTTAAATGACGAAATTACATTCGAAGTGATGAAAGAAAAAATCTTCCCTTATGTTTCAGTCGTTACTCCTAATATGGCTGAGGCGCTTTATCTGCTGGGAAAAGAAGATCAAAACATCTCACCGGCAGTGGCGGCCGTTCAGCTTCGCGATAAATACCACTTAAAGGCAGTCATAATAACTGGCAACGAGGGGAAGGGAAGCCTCTTTGACCTTGTCTATGACGGAGACAACGCCAATATAATCCAAACCAAGAAGATCAAAGGAAAAGACCTCCACGGCACCGGTTGCCGGTATTCTTCAGCTTTGATGTACTATCTTTCAAAAGGGATATTCCTGAACGAATCAGCGCTTTTAGCAAAAGACTACATATTGGATTATCTGAGCGGAACCAGGTAAGAATCAGGATCAGACTCAATACTTCTTCACGGATATATTTGTCATTATTTATGTTCGATTCCCTTCTGCAATCATTTGAGCATATATTTTCGCCTTTTCTACGCCTCTCTTGACTTTTGATTGAAAATGTGTTAAATAGATTACAGTTTCAGAGGTAACGAGGGTGCAATATCTTACGGATATAGAATTTAAACCATCGGTTTTCACAGCGAGTGATTTTCTCAAGCTAAGATCTATCGGAAACCTCAATAAATACAGAAAGCACGAAACTATCTTTTTTCCGGAGAGCCCTTACCGTTTCATCTATGTGCTGAATAGGGGAAGGGTCAAGGTGTATCGAATCTCCAGGCGCGGCAAGGAGACAATAATACGGATACTTCAGCCGTATGATCTGTTCGGGGAATATGCCGTCCTGGGGGATTACCAAAGCAGGGAGTCTGTGGAAGCGATGGAGGAATGCGAACTGTTGTTGATTTCGCGAAATGATTTCATGCAGGTTATAACGACAGATTCCGATCTTCTAATGAAGTTCAACAGAATGCTTCTCGAAAGAAATTACGATCTTGAAACTTACCTTGCGGATCTGTCGTTCCGTGACGTTCATGTCAGGATGATTAAAAAGCTTATCGAGATGGCGCGAAAATTCGGAAAACCATCCAGCGACGGGTTGATTATAGATATCAAAATCACCCAATATGAACTGGGAAACCTGATCGGGGCGACGAGAGAGACGACATCCACTGTCCTCAACGACTTCAGGAGAGACGGCCTGATAAATTTTAACGGCAGAAAGATCGTCATAAGCGATCTGGACGCTCTCCTTGAGAGGGTATCGGACGACGAAGTGACCCTCCATGAAGAAGACGAGAAAGAAAACAAAAAGACGTCGTAGTTTTTCCTCCGCCGATTTTCCGCTTAAAATTCTCGAGATTGGATGTCTCTTATCAATTCAGTTTGAATTCCTTTTTCCGATAAGCGAAACCCGAAATCAATATAAAGATTACTGTCAGGATCAACAGCATTGTGATCGAGGTTTGAACGGATGAAGGTTTCGGGTTGAGGAGGGATAAAAATTTGTTCGTCGCCGCCGGATGCGGGAAGATGGATTGAAGCCAGTGGAGGAGCGTAAATTTATTGATGAGAGCAGGTATATTTACGACCGTATTTTCCCAAAGCAGGGTGAATGTCAGGCCCCAAAGAACGGGTTTTTTCAATAGAATCGAAGCCATAAGCATAAGGGCACAATAAGCCGCGGCGCCGAGAAGCATTACAAGGAGGTCAATGCCAAGAATATCCAGATTTTTTATTATATCTGCAGGGCTGTCTGCAGCCATCAGAACTAAGTAAGGGGCCGCCGTGGAGAAGACAAGGAAAATTGCGGTGATCGCGAACGCTGAAAAATATTTTGCAAGCAGCAGGCTCCAACCGGAAACAGGCCTCGATTGCAGATAAACGAGAGTTTTTCTGTCCAGCTCATCGCTGAAGACGGTAGACCCGTAAAATACCGATAGCAGCAGCAATATCCCCCTTATCTGGAGTGTTCCCATAATGTAGGCAAAAAAGGCATAACCGGAAATGCCCATGTTATCGGATTCCCTCAGCACAAGATAAAGCAATGCGACGAGGAGGGTGCTTGAGGATATCAGGAACATAAAAAGAGTGCGGCGCGTTTTGATAATGTTATTCACCGTCATTCGGAAAATAATAAACGCGGTATTGAGCTGCTTTTTGTGGGATAGCCTTACTGCTTCTAACATTTTTACTTCACCAGATATTTAAAAACAGATTGTAAATTGTCATCGGGGGAATCTATATACGTAACGTTGAAACCGTTTTCGACGATTACTGCGACGAGGTTCTGATAGAACTTTTCCGGTTCCTTGCTTTGAACCTTGAGGTGGTTCTGTTTGTCGTCAATATTGATATCAATGACATCATCATAACCCAGAAGGTGCGATGCCATCTCTCTCGGGCGGTCGGTATGAATGATAACATTGTGCGGATACTCGTCTATCAGACCCCTGATTTCCTGCACTATTCCTTCCGCTAGAATCTTGCCATTGTGCATCAGGATGATCTGCTGGGTCATTGCCTCAACCTCGTGCAGGATATGACTGGAGACGATAATGGTCTTTCCGGCGCTCGAGAGTTTTTTTACAAAGTCTATGGTCTCGTTCCTTCCTACTGGGTCCATTCCGTTCATCGGTTCATCGAGATAGAGGATTTCAGGGTCGTGGATCAATGCCTGGGCGAGTTTTATTCTCTGGCGCATACCCTTGCTGTATGCCGCCACAGGTTTATTCATATGTGTAATGAGGTTGTGTCTTTCAAGAATCTCCATCGAGGCTCGTTTCGCAGCTTTTCTCTCGAATCCATGGAGCTGCGCCATATAGGTCATGAAATCAAGTCCGCTGAGTTTTTCATAATATGCATCCTGCTCCGGCACAAAACCATAAAACCGGGTCAGCTTGTAATTGTTGCGCGGGTCTTCTCCAAGAACCCTGACTTTTCCCTTTGAAGGTTTTAGTCTTCCGGTAACGAGATTAAGAAATGTGGATTTTCCCGCTCCGTTCGGGCCCAATAATCCTGTAACGCCGGGAGGGATGTTTATACTGATGTCGTTAAGGGCGATCACTTCCCCATACCATCTCGAAACGTTTTCAAAATTGATCAGCATTGTCACTGTATCACCTCTATCCTGCCGACTCTTTTTTTGATCACGAAATAGCAGCAGATACAAAGAACGATGAGAATGGCGGCTCCGTAATATGGATCAGCCATGTTCTCGGAATAGTCAGGAATTTTTGCGGCATGCTTGCCGAAGAAGATGCCGAACAAGCTATAAATATTATTACTTATTGAAATATTCAACAATGCGCCAACTCTTCTCAGATGATACAGCAGGTCGGCGACGCCGTCAGTGAAAACCAGGATGATAAAATATGTGATGGTGCTGAACCGGCTGTTGGTTGTAATCGCGGAGAGGCATAAGATGAACAAGGAATGTATCACCGAAATCGCAAGTGATATGCCAAGAATAGCCGGAATTACCCAAAGATTTTGAACGAACCAGCTTTTATCATATTTTATCAGGACGCGCAGGATAAAGAGCAGGATGGCGGGAACAATAGTTATTGCCAGGTTAAAAAATACCACGATTGAAAGTTTTCCGAGGATATAATCCAGCTGCGTCAGAGGTTTCGAAAGATAAAGCTGCAGAGCGTTGGACTGATAGTCCCCGTTGATGAGATTGGCGCCGGACCAGATTGTCATAATAAAGATGAAAGTTGTCTGAATCCATAAAAAATGCGCGAAAAATGACGGGTTGACTTGCAAAAATTCGGCGGTGTTCTCCATGTTTTCCGGAACCAGAGCTCCTATGATCAGCCTGATGGCGAACACAAGAAAAGGCACCTGGCAGCCTATGAAGAACAGGAGAAACCTTTTCTTTTTAAACGTTTGCTTGATGCCCATTTTAGTTATCGGAAACCATCGGATTCCGGCGGTCCTGAGAGTACCCTCCCATTTTCTATAGGTTTGTTCAAAGATTGGCATCGAGGTCTCCATTATTGTTTCTAACAGCTTCCATGAAAATTTCTTCCAGGCTTTTTTCGCTCCTGCTCAGGTGTCGAATCTGAACCTTCCTTTGATAGGCGATCTCGAAAATCCGCTTGAGGGGTGTTTTTTCCGGAAGCCACACCTTCAGATTATCCTTATCTGTTTCCACTCTGCAGTGCTTGAGCTTTAAAGCTTCAATGAACGCGAGGACATCGCCTTTCACTCGGAGACGATAGATATTTTCGGCTTCCTGCTTTAGGGTCTTAAGGTCACCGCTCACCCGGAGCTTTCCTTCATTCAGAAGTCTGATGTCTTTGCAAACCCTTTCCACATCCTGCAACAGATGTGAGCAGAACAGAACGTTTTTATTGCGCTTGTATGCCAGGTCCGAAATGAGGACCAGCATCTCTTCATGCCCCTCCGGGTCCATCCCATTCGTCGGCTCGTCCAGCAGTAAAATCTCAGGGTCATGAACGAGCGCTCCAGCGAGTTTTATACGTTGTTTCATTCCGGTTGAGTACGTCTGCACCTCCCGATAGCGAGCTTCTCCCAAGCCGACATAAAACAGAATTTCATGCGAGCGTTGAAGAGCATCGAGACGGTGCATCCCGCAGAGCTGCCCCATATATGAAACCATTGAAACTCCGCTGATTCCGGGTATAAAACAATCCATCTCGGGCATATACCCGACCCGGCGGCGGATTTCCATCTGTTTATCCTTGATATCGAGCCCAAGGACACTGGCTTTTCCCTCGTCTGATTTTTGAAACCCGAGAAGCGTGCGCAGAAGAGTCGTCTTTCCCGCGCCGTTGGGGCCGAGAAGTCCGACTGCCCCTTCACCGATAATCAGATCGACCGTATCGAGGGCCCGAAGCTCGCCGTATTTGACGGTTAGTTCATTCGTTTCAATTATCAATTCAAGTCCACCCTCAAAATGTAAAAACTAATTGCCTTTCGGAATAGGTCGGTTAAGACCGGCATCGTTTAAGTATATATTCAATATTTCAAACCTCAAGTGCGAAAGCAGTATTTTTATTACGACTTTCAATATATCAAACGGTTACAGCGCCTGAAAGTTTCCTCGAATGGCCGAAAGCTGTAGATTTTCCTTGATATTTCATTTGTGAAATGTATAATAAATTTCCCCGGAAAAGGATTTTTGTTGAAAGTGGGTTGCAGCCCACTTTTTTTATTACGATTATAGTCGGGTGTTGGATGATGGAACAAGGTGAAGGTAATAAAAAGCTTGCTGACGTTGTTAAAAGCCTCACAGAGAGAATTCTAACTTCCGAAGGGATGGAGCTTGTGGACATGGAATTCAGGCAGGAAGGCAGAAAATGGGTGCTTCGCTTGTTCATTGACCGCGAAGGCGGAGTAACTCTGGACGACTGCGTCAACATCAGCAGGCAGGTCGGCGTGGCCCTGGATGTCGAGGATTGCATTGACCGAAGGTACTTGCTTGAAGTCTCCTCGCCCGGGATCAACCGTCCCCTAACCAGAGATCAGGATTTCATCAAGTATGCCGGGAAGAAAGTTCGGATAAAAACCGAAGAGCCGGTCGAAGGCAGTAAGAATTTTTTCGGGATACTTGCCGGATATAACGATGGAGTGGTTTCATTGACCACGGATGAAAAAAAGACGGTTCGGATTGAAAGAAAAAATATTATCAAGGCAAAGCTCGATATAGATATAGTATTTTAGTTTGAGGTGCAAATGGTCGAAAAAATATCGCAGACAATTGATATTATCGCCAGGGAGAAGGGCGTTGAATCCAAAAGGATTGTCCTCGCGCTTGAAGACGCCATGGCAACGGCCTGCCGGCGGTTTTTCAAGGATGATGTTCGGCTTCTCGCGCACCTGAACAAAGAAAAGGGATTATTGGAGATTTTTGCAGTAAAAACCGTGGTCGAAGGCAAAGCTCCTGATCTCACCGATGAGATTTCTATTGAAGCAGCGAGAGAGATCAATTCATCCGTTAGCGCGGGAGATGATATAGAGGTTCCGCGTTCGACGGATAACCTCGGGAGAATCGCAGCTCAGATATTCAAACAGGTCATTTTCCAGAATATCAGAGAGGTCGAGAGAGATAACATTTACGATGAATATATTGACAGGGTCGGTGAGGTTATACACGGCAAGGTGAAGAGGTTTGAAAGAGGGGACATAATCGTTGATCTTGGCAAGATAGAAGGAGTGATACCAAAAAGAAACCAATCCCATCTCGAGCACTTCAACCTGGGAGACCGGATCAGAGGAATCATTGAAGATGTAACCAAGAGCCTTAATCAGCCTCAATTGGTGATCTCCCGCTCATCGTCTGAATACGTCAAGAAACTCTTTGAAATGGAGGTTCCCGAGATATTCGACGGAACTGTTCAAATCAAGGGTGTTGTAAGAGAAGCAGGCGAGCGAACTAAAATTGCCGTCGTGTCCAGGGATTCCGATGTAGATCCTGTCGGCGCGTGTGTCGGCGTAAAAGGGATAAGAGTTCAGAATGTAATAGCCGAGCTTCATCGGGAAAAGATTGATATCATCCAGTATAGCGATGATATATCGGAATATGTCCGTCAGGCACTGAGCCCGGCGAAGGTGGAACGGATCAATATCTTGGGTAAGGATAGAATGCAGATCGAAGTGATCGTCGAAGACCGTCAGCTGTCTCTCGCTATCGGTAAGAAGGGCCAGAATGTGCGCCTTGCTTCGAAGCTTGTCGGCAGGGATATTGACATCAAGAGCGAAAGCCGGAAGCGCCAGGAGGTCAAGGAAGTTTTTGATCTATCCATACCTCCGGGCGAAGAAGAGGAAAAAGTTGTAATCAAAAAAGAAGTGAAGGGCGATGACGGCGAGATTTACGAAGAGATCATTGAATATGAGGAATTTGAGATAGAAGGCGTTCCGGAGGAAGTGATTGAAAATCTGATTGACTCGGGATACGATACGGACGAAAAATTGCGGAAAGCGACTGTTGAAGAGCTGGTCAAGATTCCATCTATTGATGAACAAATTGCCCGGAAGATACTCGACGCTGTCCGGCAAACGGAGGATTGATGATTAAAAAGAGCGTCAGGGAAGTAGCGGAAGAGCTGAATCTTACGATCGAACAGGTTATGGAGAAGCTCAAATCGCTGCATATGATCGCAGATTCTCCCGAATTCCAGCTCGATGACAACGAAGTCATAAAAATCAAGGCATTCATTAAAGTGTCCTTGTCCACTTCCGGACCGCTTCCGGCCGCGGATAGGCCGAAACCTAAAACCCCTGTAAAGGCGAAAACGGATTCCAGGAAAGAGAAGCCTAAAAAACCAGAGCCAAACAAACAGAAAGCAAAGGTTAAAGATACAAAAGAAGCTGCGGAAAAACCAAAAGCGAAGCCTCTGAAGAGCGTTTCCGCAAAGGAAGAGACGGCAGCCGTTGCAGTTGATCAAAAAGCATCGGCGGAAGGGATGAAAAGCGGCGCTCGCCTGCTTCCGGCAGATAAAAGCGGAGAAGTCGCTGACACCGATAAAGGCGGCAGACCTGAAAGCAAAAAACGAATTAAATATACGGCCGCGGGAAAGAAAATCAAAGCCATTACACCCGGCGAGGAGAGTTTTTTCTCCATTGAAGATGAAGAGCATCAGGACGCCGAGACAATTTTGAATTATAAAGCCTCGCCCACGATCTCTGAAGTGATCAGGGAGCAGGAACAACGTCCCAGGATGTTCAAGGTTAAGAAGATAAAACGAAGAAGGATAATGGCGCCTCCTCCAGTGCCGGTTAAGACCGCCAGCCAGAGAAAGAAAGCTTCCTCGGAGCCGACCGCAGACAAAGAAAAAATCGTATCCCTGTCCGAAGCGGTAACCGTTAAGGAATTCGCTGATAAACTTGGTCTGCGGGTTAAAGATGTTCTGAAAAAATTTATGGACCTGGGATACTTTTTCAATCTCAACCAGGTTCTCAACAGCGATCTTGCCGTTAAGGTTGCGGAAGATTTGGGATACATGGCTGAGATTGTAAGTTTTGAAGAAGACCTTTCGATCCAGGAAGAGGAGCAGCACGACTCCGAAATAGTTTCCCGGGCTCCGGTGGTCACGGTTATGGGGCACGTTGACCATGGCAAGACGTCCCTGCTCGATGCGATCAGGGAGACGCATGTTGTTGATAAAGAATTTGGTGGCATAACCCAGCACATTGGGGCTTACACCGTTCAGGTGAAAAACCGAACGATCGTCTTTCTCGACACCCCGGGTCATGAAGCCTTCACCAAGATGAGGGCAAGAGGCGCGCAGGTTACCGATATCGTCATTCTTGTGGTCGGGGCCGATGACGGCGTCAAACAGCAGACCATAGAAGCGATAGATCATGCGCGGGCAGCGAAGGTCCCGATATTGGTGGCGATAAACAAAATGGACAAGCCTGATGCCAATGTGGACAGGGTGAAGCAGCAGCTCTCGGAACTCGAGCTTGTTCCTGAAGATTGGGGTGGCACGACCGTAATGTGTCCGATATCGGCGAAGAAAAAGATCGGCATCGAAAACTTGATGGATATGCTGATCCTGCTTGCGGATATGCAGGACCTGAAAGCGGATTTGAAGCGCCGGGCGCAAGGCTATATTATCGAGACGAAGATCGATCCCGGAAGAGGGCCTGTCGCAACGGTGCTCGTTCTTGACGGCATTCTGCATATAGGCGATTCCTTCATCGCCGGAAATTCCATTGGCAGGGTCAGAGCGATGTTCAGCGATAAGGGGGAGAAGCTGGAAGAAGTAAAAGCATCCGCCCCTGTCGAAGTCCTCGGGCTGGAGGATTTGCCAAAGGCCGGGGATAAGTTCCAGGTGGTCGAAGGCGAAGTGAAGGCACGTAAAATTCAGTCGCTCCGCGAGCGGAAAACCAAGGAAGATGCCGTGGTTCCGGCCGGACGGATTTCGCTCGAGGAATTGTTCGACAGGATAAAGCAGGGAGAGATCAAAGAGCTTAATCTGATCATCAAAGCGGACGTTCATGGTTCCGCGGAGGTTTTAAACAGTTCATTGTCGGAGCTGAGCCATCCCGAAGTGAATATCAATGTTATCAGGAACGGTGTCGGGGCGATAAGCGAATCGGATGTCCTTCTCGCGGCTGCATCCAATGCGATAATCATCGGGTTCAACATCAGGCCCAGGCCGGAAGCGGTTAAACTCGCCGCAAAAGAAGATGTGGACATAAGGCTGCATACGATTATCTATGAAGTTATCGATGAAATAAAGGAAGCCCTTGAACACCGGCTGGCTCCTCACCTTGAGGAAACTTTCCGCGGCAGAGCGGAGGTCAGGGAGACATTCCACCTCCCGAAGGGAAAAACGATTGCCGGTTCACACGTCGTGGACGGAATTATCTCCAGGAAGGATCAGGCGAGGTTGCTGCGCGATGACGTGATAATACATACAGGAAAGATCGCCTCTCTCCGGCGTTTCAAGGATGATGTGAGCGAAGTTAAAAACGGTTTTGAATGCGGGATCGGCCTTGAGGATTTTAATGATCTGAAGGTCGGAGATGTTGTTGAAACATTTACGATAACGAAGACATCCGCAAAATTATAATAATGTATGTATGTCGCCATCTGCCAGATTGAATTACGAATACCTTCCGCTCATTCCCTTAAGGAGAAAAGACAGGTTGTTAAAAGTATCCTTGACCGTTTGAAAAACAGAAACCTTTCCGTCGCTGAAACAGGCTTACAGGATTTTCACCAAAGGGCTGAGATTGGTTTCTCGATGGTCTCAAATGATAAAAATGTCGCTGAGAATATCAGCCGAAATATTGTGGATTTTATCGAGGATCACTATCCTGTGGAAATAGTTTCCGCGCAAATGGAGATACACTGATTATCAGCGGGTTCTTTTATTGAAATATAGATTCCAAGTAAAAGTATCGGATTTTAGAATGAGAAAGAAATTCTTATTTGTGCTTTTAGCTATTTTCTCTTTTTTGATTTTTGTTGTATATCTGATATTTTTTTCGGGGCGGGTTTCCGCCGGAGCATTCGACTTTATAGATAATTTTGATCATGCGGCGTTTCTGACAAAAAGCGGAGGAGAGACAGCTTCTTTAGGTCATTTCGACGGCGGAAAAGAATTAGACCGTCTTTTGGCGGAAAGGTGCAGCCGTCCTCTGCCGCAGAAGCTCAGAGCAGAGATAAGCAGGCATCTTTCATTCGGCACAACTCAACTTGCAAAAGACTTGGCAATTATAAACTCCGGCAAAGACGAAGCAAAAGGTTCTTTCATCTTGTCACTAGCTTTTTCAAGCTCGATGTTTAAAAAAATGAGCGCCGTCAAATCAGGCGACTATAAAATAATAATCCGTTCCTCAGGCGGCAAGGCGGAATATTCTTTAGTATTATATGATACGAATCCTGTAAAAATCGAGATCCGTTATCGCGCGAAAGGGAGAGAAAAGATAATTGACGCTTTTAGTGTTTCCGGAGGAAATGACACTGTAAAACTCTATATAATGTACTTAAAAAATAACATTGCTGTTTTCACCGAAACCGGTCTATGGAGCTATTTTAAAACCCCTGACACAGGAGAGATCGGTGAAGTGAAACTCATATCCCTGAGCACCGGAAATCTCCCTTTTATTAAATCGGCCCGCATTAACAGGTTTACAGATCAAGAAATGAGTGCAATATTTTCAGCAATGACACGCAACCGGATTGTTCCGGATGAAGACCCTTCGAAAGGGTTTTCCATATGGAACGAGCTGGAATATGAAGACAAGCTTGGAGGTGCCGAAACCAGGGATATTCATCTACGCCGTCTGAAGCTTGGCCAGGAAACACGCAGAGCGGTGGTATTTTCGGCGGGCGATTCGTTTTCATTCAAAGATATCAGGATTCCGCGCGACGCCGTCCTCGAATTCGCGGCTGCCGTCCACCCCAACCGTTTCGAGGAACGCAAAGATATTAAGTTCGTTATCGAGCTGTCGAAGGATGGCTCTCATCCGGACAGATTTGTAAAAAAATATGATACAAAAGGGACAAGACTCTATCAATGGCAGGATTCGCAATGGGACATTTCGAAATATGCCGGGGAAACTCTGGATATAACCTTCAGAACGGTTGTGCCAGATGATATGGAAAATCCCGAGGGAGCGCTCGTCGCCTGGGGGGATCCGGTGATCCGCGTCTCTGCCGGGGAAGATTACAAGAACGTCATTTTAATATCCCTCGATACGCTTGGCACAGATCATTTGGGCTGTTACGGGTATGCCAGGAATTCGTCTCCGGTGATAGATAAGTGGGCTGAAAACGCAACTTTCTTTTCCAACAGCATTTCCAATTCCTCCTGGACGCTTCCCTCTCATGTAAGTATTTTAACATCCTTGTATCCCGGGGAGGCGGGAATAGAAGTATGTGATAACCAGGAGCACATCAACCGTTCCCGGCTGGCTCCTGGCATTCCGTCGCTTGCGACTTACCTGCGGCTCGCCGGCTACAATACATATGCCATCACAGGCGGGGGATACGTTTCTTCCATCTTCGGATTTGACCGGGGATTCAATGTTTACAGGGAAGACCCGGTGCGCAAAGATTTCAGGCGCGATGTAAACGAGGCTCTGGAATTCGCCGGCAGGAACCGCAACCGGAAATTTTTCCTGTTTCTTCATACGTATGAGATACATGCACCTTATCGGCGATCGTATTTTCTAACCGATAGCTCAATGAAAAAGGATAAGATTATCGCCGCCTATGACAGCGGGATCTTTTATGCGGACTTTCATTTCGGGCGGCTTATCCAGGGACTTAAAAAACTTGGTTTGTATGAAAAGACAGTCGTGATACTAACAAGCGATCACGGTGAAATTTTCGATCATATAACTACTGAAAAAAGCAATTTCGGATCGCACGGACATTCCCTAAGCGAGCCTCTAATCCGCGTCCCTTTGATAATCGGCGGGACGGAAGAGTTCGAATCCGGCAGAAAGATCAAGACCCTCGTTTCAGGAGTGGATATAACCCCGACTGTTCTGGATTTCCTCGGGCTGGACTATAAACCGGAAGCGATGCGCGGAATGAGTTTGCTTCCGCTGCTTAAAAATGACGTGTTCGTGGATCGAAAGGGATATTCATCGAACATACTCGGCGGGAAAAAAGATATGGAAGCCTTGAGGAGTGCCGGTCATAAGCTTGTCAGCCACATAGATGTCTCAACCGATGATGAAATCCCCGAAGAAAGCGAGTTCTATGACCTGACCAAAGATCCTGATGAAAAAATGAATATCACCCGGCACGCGGTAAAAAAACTTTTCGAGGTTGAATTGAGGTCGTTACAAAAAGATATTTCGGCACGCCGCTCATTGCTCAAGAAGTTCATCAGCTCCCGCGGTAAATACCGGGACCTGTTGAATGCGCTTAATATCGGCGGTTATGTATCCGCAATATCTTATTGATGAAACTGCCGCAATGTATGTTCAGATCTTGGCGGGCTGTCGCCCAAATAAAAATGAGTCGTCATGCTCGGTGTTACTTCATAAGGCTGCAGCCGGGCATCTTCATTATTAATTGCTGGGCGCGGTCTCAGCACCGCGCCCGACGAAATAATGGGGGTTCCTTCCCTTGAATCCCTTCGAAGCAACACTTAGGATGACGTGCTTTTTTGCGGGAGCGGATGTCCTTTATGGCACCTGCTCCCATGAGATGCCTATCCGCGGCGGTTCAGGTGCGGACCCTCTGAACCCGCCCGAGAAATGCACTAATACGAAGATTATCCGCCGTCTAACCTTCCAAGAATCCCGGATAATGACAAACATTTTCTTATCGCGGGGCGTCAGGCTGTGTCGCAATCATAAAAAAGTCATTCTACGGGATACTTCGAAGGGCAACGACAGGGAAATCCGAAGGATTCTGTAAATCCGAAGGATTCTGTAAATCCGAAGGATTCTGTAAATCCGAAGGATTCTGTAAATCCGAAGGATTCTGTAAACCCGAAGGATTCTGTAAACCCGAAGGATTCTGTAAACCCGAAGGATTCTGTAAACCCGAAGGATTTTGTAAAATGCGGAGCATTTCTGCAAATCTTCATTAGTAAATTTGAATTATGACACAGTCTGTGTGGCCCGCTCCCACATAAATAATGCCGTCATGCTCGGGGATGCTTCATATGAGGCGCATTGGTTCCTTCCCTTGTATCCATTCCAAGAATCCCTCAGGATGACGGATAGCGATTGGTTCAATTGCGGAGAATTGAACCCGCATCAATCGCCGGGTGTTAACGGCTCCCACTCAGCAAAAAAGCTTTTCAGATCTGCGTGGGTTTCGCGCCCGGTCTCTGCCGCTGCTGCAGATGGGCGTTCACAACCAACAGGGCGTTATTGAGCCGGGATATCCGCCGGTTCCTTTTCCTCAAGAGGTCTATCTCGTGCAGGGGAGGCTGCTCCGAGCGGATTTCGTTCAGCAACTTCTCCATCTCGAACTTGAAGTCGCGGATTTCATTCGGGGCCATTCTTTTAAGATGATGCGCGTTCAAGAGAAGATACCCCTCGGACACCTGGCCCGCCATGCTGAATGCGCTGCCGCCCATAAAATTTCCCATTTTACGCCTCTTACTTAAAATATTTCATAACCAAAGGTTAAGCCTTGCTCGATGCCAATTATTCTACCCTATTTATTTTCCAGGGGCAATAATAGAATGCAAGACCCGGATTATCGCACAAGGGCAAAATTGAGATTATGAGTATTTATTTATCCTGAGCCTTCAGAGGTAAAACATAGATTCAGGAGGGTTATACAATATATACATTTTGAAAAGATCGAAACAGCTCCCCAAACCGCTTCCACCAGGAAAAGCCATGCCCCTGATTCCTGGGCGGCTTAATATAAAAACGAAAGGAACTCTTCTAAATTTACAGAATGATTTGCATTTCAACTATAAGAGGGATATTTTCTACTTGACATCAAAGAATAATTATATATTAATGGTTTCATAAATAAGTGGGGTGCAATATGAAATATAATTTTTTCAAACAATTCTTTTTCATTTTCCTTATAAGTTTGGTATTCATTACAAACACTTCTTCAATTATAAATTCAGCAGAAAAAAAACATATCAAGGGCACTTTACAAAAAGGAAGACCAGCTAATAATATACGTCAAGCTGGAGGTCCCGATTGCAATGGGTATACATATATAGATAGCTCAGAGGCTGGTGGGCCCTTCTACGATTTTGAAGATATTTCGATAACTGGCAATGAGGTTGTGTTAACTGATGATGATCTTAGCCCTGCCTGTCCTGTTGATTTTAATTTTTTCTTTTATGGGAAGTATTATAGTAATATTTATACCTGCTCAAATGGTTTTATAACAGTTGATAGCAGTCAGGATTTTTCGGAATCTTGGTACAATACCCCTCTTCCAATGCCTTATGAACCTTTCGCTCTAATAGCGGGTTTATGGGTAGACTTAAACCCTGAAGTGGGCGGCAATATACATTATCAAACACTTGGGACATCACCGAATAGACGGTTTATTGTTCAGTTTACAAATATTGAGCATTATTATAATGGGAATCCGGTTACATTTCAGATCAAAATTTATGAAAGCACAGGCAGTATTGAAGTACACTACCAGTCTGCGCCTACTGACGGTTCATATCGGACTGTTGGCATCGAAGATCTGGAGGGGCAATGTGGACTTGAGTATTACTATGGAACCGCCAGCTTGACCACGCCTTTAGCAGTTCGCTTTGACCCACCGGCAAGAGAAATTAATATTAGAGAAGGCAGCGTTAGTATTCCCGATGGAGATACATATAATTTTGGTGATCAACCAGTTGGTAGTAACACATTAAAGACGTTTACTATTGATAACCTTGGAATAAGCAGTAATTTAACACTGACAGGTGGACCTTTTGTTACGATCGATGGTCCTGACTCTGCAGAATTCAATATTGACTTACAACCAACTTCTCCAGTTCTGCCTGGAAATTCAACAAATTTTATAGTCAGATATTCGCCAACATCGCCTGATATTAAATCTGCCACCTTGCATGTAGAAAACAATGATAGTGACGAAAATCCTTATGATATTAATTTAACCAGCGGTGGAACCCCCGATATTGAACTATATCAAGATATTTTTGGACTACAAAACAACGATGTTTGGTGGACCACAGAAACTCCA
>Ga0315273_10004221_pt1 | contig 17544 bp, 12 predicted proteins | sample YL17G02_0_MG_FD_205753 | JGI IMG/M metagenome (GOLD analysis project Ga0315273, IMG submission 205753) | Sediment microbial communities from Yellowstone Lake, YNP, Wyoming, USA - YL17G02_0 | ecosystem: Environmental > Aquatic > Freshwater > Lake > Sediment | place: USA: Wyoming | collected...
GCCTTCGCGGCTGAAGACGAGAAAACGGTCGACCGGCTCGGCCAGCGAGCCGTCCTTCAGATACTCCGCGCGCCGGTGCGCGAGCACTTCGTCGCCGTTTCCACGGCCCGATCTGGCGAGCGTCCAGGCCTGCTCGTCGTCCCAGACCGAGAGCCGCGCTCGCTCCTCTTTCTGTGCCGCCCGGGCGACGTAGTTTCCGAATCCCGCGAGCTTCCGCTCGCCGAGCGTCGGCGCCACGAGCACGGCGTCATCGGCGAGCCATTGGAACGGCACGGGCGAGAGCTCGAGATCGAGCCCGAGGCGCGCCGGCGCTGAGCGGGGGGCCCGCGCCTGCGGTGCTCCGCGGCGGATCGAAGCGCAAGCCGCGGTGACGACGAGCAACGCCAGAACGGCCGCCGAGGCGGTTCTAGGAGTCGGGCGCCAAGCCGCAAGCATGCGGCGAGCGTAGCAAGCAGGGAGGCGAAAATCGACGCGGCCGGAATGCCTCGGGCAAGAACTCAGCAAAGCCATCGCAGAACGGTCAGCGCGCGTGTTTGTGTTCGATCCGAGTACGGCTCGAACACAACCGCCCGCGCGTTCCGTGTTACCGAAGCGTTCGCAGGCAGAGACCGAGGGGTTACCGCGGCCCGTGGACCCGCCGCGTGGCGCCTGCTACATGCGGTGGGGCGACCGGATGCTCGACTGGATCCTCCAATTCCTCCATCAGCTCTACGACGTCCGCGGCCTCATCGAGTGGGGCGGGCTCGTCATGCTCACCGGGATCGTGTTCGCCGAGACGGGCTTGCTGTTCGGCTTCTTCCTGCCGGGCGACTCGTTGCTCGTCACGGCCGGAATCTTCTCGGCCGCCGGCGCGCTCGACGTCGTCACGGTGATCGCCGTCTTGAGCGTTGCTGCGGTGAGCGGCGACCAGCTCGGCTACTGGATCGGTCTCACCACGGGACCGAAGGTCTTCTCCCGCGAGGACTCGATCTTCTTCCACAAGCGCCACGCCGAGCGCGCGCAGCAATTCTACGACCGCCACGGCGGCAAGACGATCATTCTCGCCCGCTTCATCCCGATCATCCGCACGTTCGCCCCGGTGGTCGCCGGGGTCGGCAAGATGGAATACCGGCGCTTCGTCGCCTACAACGTCGTCGGGGGCGTCGCGTGGGTCTGGGGCTTGACGCTCGCCGGCTACGGCCTCGGCAAGACCATCCCCAACATCGAGAAGAACATTCACCTGGTGATCGCGATCGTCATCTTCCTGTCGATCCTTCCCGGCATCATCGAATTCGCGAAGGCGAAGCGCGGCGCCGCGGCCGAGTCGTAGGGGGCTCACGGGCCGCCATCCGACTCGAGCCGCTCGCTCGGATCGACGTGCAACCAGCAGAGGGCGGCCACCAGGTAAAGCACCGCGACGCTGAAGAGCGGGGCCTTCCACGAGCCCCAGCGCTCCAGGCAGACGCCGACGATCACGGGGCTCAGGGCGCCGCCGAGGTTGCCGAACGTGTTCATCGCGCCGCTCACCACGCCGGCGTGCACGCCGCCGATCTCGGTCGACACCACCCATGCCGGGGCAACGCCGAGTGCAGCCAAGCCGGCGGCGGCGGCAAGAAGAAGAGCGGACGTGAGCGGGTCGGCGGCGCTGACTCCGATCGCGGTTGCGAGCGCCGCGAGGGGGAACCCCACGAGCCCCGGCGCGCGCCTTCCGCTCCGCGCTCCCCATCGTGCGGCTAGCCGGTCGCTCAACCAGCCTCCCGCGAAGACGCCGCCGGCGATCGCCACCAGCGGCAGCGCCGCGAGGAAGCCCGTCTGACGCAGGTCGAAGCCGCGCGCCTTCAGCAAATACGTCGGCAGCCACGTGATGTAGAAGTACCAGCCGTAGATTGCCGAGCCGTACATCGCGCAGAGCGCGACGAGCGATGAGTTGCGCGCGAAGGCGCCCCACGGAACGATCCCGCGCTCGCGCTGCTCGGCCCCGCCCGCGGCGATCTCGACAAGCTCCGCGGCGTTCACCGCCGGGTGCGTCGCAGGATCGTCACGGAACCACCGCCACCACGCGCCCGCCCATACGATTCCGACGACGCCGAAGATTGCAAACACATGTCGCCAGCTCATCAGCGCGAGCAGCGTCACGACGAGCGGTTGGGTGACCGCGCCGCCGAGCGCACCGGTCATGATGGCGAGACCGAAGGCGCGGCGGCGCTCGGACTGCGGGAGCCAGCGCGCGTAGGCGCGCGCGGTGGCGGGGAACGTGCCGGCCTCGCCCATACCAAAGAGCAGCCGGATGGCCACCAGCGAGGCGAAGCCGGTCGCGAGCCCGGTCGCGGCGGTCATCGCCGACCACCAGACGACGATGCGGGTCAGGGTGAGCCGCGCGCCGAATCGGTCGGCGAACCAGCCGCTCGGCACCTCGAACAGCGCATAGGCGAGCGTGAAGGCGCTGAAGACCAGACCCATCTGCGAGTCGCTGAGCCCGAGATCGCTCTCGATTGCCGGTGCGGCGGTCGAGATGCAGATGCGGTCGAGATAAGCGACCGCGACGAGCGCGAGTGTGAAGCCGACGAGCTTATGTCGTCCGCGCGTCGGGGGCGCCGACGATCCAGCGACTGCGCTTTCGGCCCGGCCCCTCATCGCGAGGTCGCGACACTAGCGAGTGAGAGGCTCCGCCGTCCAGCCACGCCGGTGATGGTCGGATCGGAAGAGAACAAGAGAGCTCTTTCGCGCGTCCTGCCAACGCGCGTCCCATCGCTCCCGAGGGGTGCCGAAGCTTCTCGCGCGGCCTCCGGAGGAGACCTCTTTCTTCAGTCCGCCTTCGTGTTCGCCTCGGCCTCGTCCGGCGATTTCTTGCTCGTCAGGAATTCGATGAAGCGCTCGGCGGCGGGAGAGAACTGCTTTCCCTTCCGATGGATGATGGCGAGCGGGCGAGAGAGCTGCTCGTCGCTGAACTGCACGACCGTCAACGTTTCGCTCTTGACCTCGGACTGAACCGCCGGCTCGGGAACGATGGCGACTCCTTGGCCGACTTCGACGAAGCGCTTGATGGTGTCGATGTTGTCGACTTCCGAGACGTAGCGGAGCGCCACACCGCGGGCCCGCAGCGCACGATCGATCGCGCGCCGCGTGGCGATGTCGCGCTCGAAGCCGATTGCCGCCTCCCCGTGGATCCTCTGCATCGAGATCTGCTTGTAGGAGGCGAGCGGATGCTGCGGGTGGCAGATCAACACCAGGCGGTCCTCGCGGAAGGGCATTATGACGAGCTGCGGGCGCCGTGCCGGGTAGGCGACGATGCCGAAATCGATCGCGCCGCGCAACACGTCTTCCTGGATCTCGCTGGAGCGGCTGTAAGCGAGCTGGACCTTCACCTGCGGGTAGGCGCGCAGAAAGCGCCGCAGCGGCGATGACAGCTCGTAGAGGCCTACGCTATAGACGGTGGCGATCCGCAGCGTGCCGCCGACGCGATGATTCAAGGACTGCAGGCCGCCCTCCATCTCGAGATATCGCTGGACGATCTCCTTGCTCGCTTGGTAGACGATCTCGCCCGCCGGCGTGACCCGCAAGGCGCCGCGCGTGCGCTCGATCAGCTTGCAGCCGTACTTGGTTTCGAGGGCGCGGATCTGCTGGCTGACCGCCGATTGCGTGATGAAATTCTGGGACGCGGCGGTCGAGAAGCTGCGCGTCTCGGCCACGTCACAGAAGACCTTCAGGGTCTCGATGTGCATGAATAGTTTTTTGTTGGATACCGACTCTGAAACTAGATTAACGTGAACCGCCAATGCAAGGGGGAGTCGCATGATCCGACCGGGTAAGCTCCATCATGCAGCGCTACGCGTCGCCGACTTCGAGCGCTCGAAGGCGTTCTACGAGGGGGTGCTCGGGATGAGCACCGTGCCGCGTCCCGATCTCGGTTTCCCAGGGGCTTGGTATGGTCTCGGCGATGGACAGCTGCACCTCATGCAGTGCCAGAAGTACGGCGAGGGGCCGATCGATCCGACCGAGGCGCACGTGGCAATCGAAGTCGAGGACTACCAAGCCACCAAGGCGACGCTTCGCCAACGCGGCGTCGAGTTCCTCGAGATCGGGCCTCAGCTGTGGATCCACGATCCCGACGGCTACACCGTCGAGCTCCGGCAGAAGGGGAAGCGGCCTTCCGCTCGGCCGGTCGACTTGGCCCGCGGGATGAGGAACAGGGGCAAGCACTGGCTCTTCAAGACCGAACCCTCCACGTACTCGTTCGCTCAGCTCCGCGCCGAAGGTCGGACCACCTGGGACGGGGTGAAGAATCCACTCGCGCTGAAGCATCTGGCGAGCGTCGCCGACGGCGATTCCGTGTTCATCTACCACACGGGGGACGAGAAGGCGGTCGTCGGAGTCGCGCGCGCCGCGAGCGACCCCTACCCCGACCCGAAGACGAAGGATGCGAAGCTCCTGGTCGTCGATCTCACGCCGCTGCGGGCGCTGGCAGAGCCGGTTCCTCTGGCAGCGATCAAGGCGAGCAAGCGCTTCGCCGGCTTCGATCTCGTGCGCCTGCCGCGATTGTCGGTCATGCCCGTTTCCGAAGCGCAGGCGGACGAGATCGAGAGGATGGCCAAGGAGCGCTCGATTCGATAGAAGCCCTCTTCTTCCCGCGCGGTGGGGGGACTCTGCGCGGCGGCGTTTGGGGTGAGGCCCGATGGAATCGCGCAAGCTGAAGTTCGGCGTCACGCTGCCGCAATGGGGGGCGACCTGGGCAGAGGTGAAGGAGATCGCGCTCCTCGCCGAAGAAGTGGGCTTCGACTCCGTGTGGGTGGCGGATCACTTCCTCGGCGTCGGCTCGGAGGATCCGCTCGAAGCCTGGACGGAGATGACGGCGGTGGCTGCACTGACGAAGCGGATCGAGATCGGCTTTCTCGTGCTCTGCAACAGCTACCGGCCGCCGGCGCTGCTCGCAAAGATGGCCACCACGTTCGACGCCATCTCCAACGGTCGTTTGATCGTGGGTTACGGCGCCGGCTGGTTCGTCCAGGAGTACGAAGCCTACGGTTACGAGTATCCGCAGATCCGCACTCGCCTCGAGCAGCTCGAGGAGGGGCTCGAGATCTTGAAGCGCATGTGGACGCAGGACGCGCCAACGTTCCACGGCGTGCACTACCACGTCGAAAACGCGCGCTGCTGGCCGAAGCCGGTTCGCAAGCCGCACCCGCCGATCCTGGTCGGCGGCGGTGGCGAGAAGATCCTGCTGAAGCTCGTCGCTCGTTATGCGGACATCTGGAATAACCTCGGCGCGTTCCACGCCGACGTCGGCCGGAAGCTCGCTGTCCTGCGGTTGCACTGCGAGAAGGTCGGGCGGAGCTTCGAAGACATCGAGGTCTCGCAGCAGACCATCGGAGCGATCGGGCTCGACAAGGAACAGGCGCGCCGGCGCACCGAGGCGGTTCACCAGGAAGTCGGCTTCCTGACCGGAGCGCCGGCGCTTTGTCCGACCGGAACGCCGGGCGAGATCATCGAGCGCTTGCGTAAGAGCGTCGCCATGGGCGTGACGACCTTCATCATCAGCTTCGGCCGCCACGTCACGGCGGAGAGCGTTCGGCTGTTCGGCAAAGAAGTCCTGCCGGCGCTCCGCTCGTGAGTCGGGCCGTGCGAGCGAGACGTGTGTGGCTCGCGTTCGCGGCCGTCGTCGTTGCGGGATGCCGACATTCGCCCTCTCCGGAAGTGCCGCGACCGATCGAGCGGCCGGAGCGGTTCACCTGCTGCAACCTCCCGTACAGCTCCGAAACGATCGGCGACGCGAACTACTGGACGGGAACGAAGCTGCCCGCGGGCACCCCCGTGCGGATCGAGCGGCTGACCGACGATTCGGTGACGTTCTCGGCGGGCGAGGTCACGCTCACGCTCACCCACGAGTACGGTACGAAGCAGGAATCCTTCCAGCAGTATCTCGACAAGGTGCTCGTTGCCGACGACCCGCGACCGCGGATCGCCGTCTATCCCCGCGCCGTGCGCCGCGCGATCGGCAACGCCAAGGTCGAGCGGGGAATGACGCGTGAGCAGGTGCTGCTGTCGCTCGGCTATCCGCCCACCCACCGCACGCCGTCCCTCCGGGATCGCGAGTGGACGTACTGGTGGAACCGCTCTCTCACCTACACGGTCGTTTTCGACAACGCGGGCAAGGTCGCCGACGTGATCGGGCGGCCCGCCCCGACCGCCGAGGTGCCGATCGCGAATGCCGATCGACCGCCTCCCAAACCCGGTTCAACCAAGGCCTCGAAGAAGCACAAAGGGCAGTAGTCGGCGAACAGCGGCCGGGACCCTTTTCCGAGTCGCGGGCCATTTTGGGATCTGCACGAATGGTGGCTTCGATTGCCCAAATGACCCACTCCCCTCTTTCGGGCAATCTTGACTTGGTCGCCGACATTGAGGAAGGAATGTTCGGTTATTTTCACGAGACAACGCTGAAAGAGATTCTAAGGAGGATCGCAATCATGGGTCTACTCGATGGCAGGGTCGCGCTGGTCACCGGTGGCGGGCGCGGAATCGGTCGCGAAGAGGCGCTGCTTCTCGCCAAGCACGGCGCGGCGGTCGTCGTAAACGACCTGGGCGGCGGCTTCGACGGCAGCGGCAACGACGTCGGTCCCGCGCAGGAGGTCGTGAACGAGATCAAGAAGGCGGGTGGCAAGGCGGTCGCCAACGGGGACAGCGTCTCGGACTTCAAGGGCGCCAAGCGCATGATGGATTGCGCGGTCGACAACTTCGGTTCGATTGACATCGTCGTCAACAACGCGGGAATCCTCCGCGACCGGATGATCTTCAACATGTCGGAAGAAGATTGGGATGCGGTGATCGCAGTGCACCTGAAGGGCACGTTCGCGGTCACGCGTCACGTCGCCGAGTACTGGCGGAACAAGAACAAGCAGAGCGGTCAGCCGCTGAACGCCCGCGTCATCAACACCTCCTCCGACTCGGGGCTGCTCGGCAACCCGAGCCAGTCGAACTATGGCGCGGCGAAGGCGGCGATCGCGGCATTCTCGGTGATCGTCGACCACGAGCTCAAGAAGTACGGCGTCACCGTCAACGCGATCGCGCCGGTCGCGCGCACCCGGCTCACGGTCGATGCGACGCCGGCGACCGCGGCGATCATGGGCCAGAAGCCCCGAGAAGGCGAGTTCGACATCTTCCATCCTGCCAACGTCGCGCCCCTGGTGGTTTGGCTGGCGACCGACGATGCCAAGGACGTGCACGGAATGGTGTTCCGCGTCGGCGGCCGGTCGGTGTGGGTCATGCAGGGCTGGCATTCCGCGGCGCAGGTCAAAGCCAGCGGAAGGTGGGATCCGGCGGCGCTCGGCAAGGCTCTCAAGTCCGAGCTCGGCAAGGTCAAGAAAGAGACCACGAACGACATCTATGCGGGAGGGCTGTAGGACCCCCTTCCGCCTCGCCCAACCTTGGCTTCGGGCTACGGGCTGCGGGAAAAGACACCACGGCGCTTTTCCTGTAGCCTGTAGCCTCTATGAACGTCCTCTTCGTCTGCCACGCCAATACCAGCCGCTCGATCATGGCGGAAACGCTGCTGCGGCAAATGTTGCAAGAGTGTGGGCTTGCCCATTCCATCAAGGTCCACTCCGCCGGCGTCGCACCGTTCGCCCGCGACGGCGCCCTCGTCTCGCTCGATACGCGCTTCGCCCTGCGTGACCACGGGATCGAGCTCGCCGAGGGGAAAACTTCGACCGCCCTCCAGCGCAATCTCCATCTCCTGGAGACGGCTGACCTCGTGCTCGCCATGACGGCCGAGCAAAGGTCGATGGTGGAGCGCTATCCCCAAGCGGCGGGAAAACTGATTCACACGTTGCGAGAGTTCGCCGGCGACGGCGGCGACGTCGCCGATCCGGCGAGCCGCGACGAGAGCTTCTTCCGCGAGACTTGCGCGCTGATCAAGCAGGCGCTGGAGCGTTCGCTCCCTCGCCTGCTTGCGGCTACCGGCCACGGACTACCGACGATCGCAGCGAAACCGTGAAGTCTTTGCCGGCAGCCGGCAGCCGGTAGCCGTCTTTTCCTCCGTTGGCTTCGGTCTGTCGACTCTCTCTTCAGGCGCTGGTAAATGTTTCTGTTCAGCGTGGTCGAAGGACGGAGCATCGCCGATATCGTCTGTGCTCTCGCCGACACGGGAGTCGCTCCCCCCCGGCGGACGCGGCTCTTCGGCCTACGCGGCGGAGCGCGCGCGTACCTCGTGGCGCGATTCCTGACCGCGCGGCCGAGCCCATCCGTGGTGGTCGCTCCGTCACTGCGAGACGCCGAGGGATGGGTACGGGCGCTCCGCTTCTTCCTCGGCGACGATGAAGGCGCGTCGCCGCTCGAGCGGCGCGTCCATTGGATGCCTCCTTGGGATGCCGAGCCGCTGTCGAGCGCATCGCCGACCGAAGAGATCGTCGCCGAGCGTCTGTCGACGCTCTATCAGCTGAATCAGGCCAAGGCGCCGATCGCCGTGACGACGGCCGAAGCGCTGCTGCAGCGGGTTCCACCGCGAGAGATGCTTCTCGAGCTCTCGCAGTACTGGGTCGAGGGCGAAGAAGCCGGATTCGAAGGTGTCGCCGAGCGCCTCGGGCGCGCCGGTTATCAGCGAATGCCGCAAGTCGAGGACCGGGGCGAGTTCGCGGTGCGGGGCGGCATCATCGACGTTTTCCCGGCCGTGGTGGCCTTGCCGCTCCGCCTGCAGTTCGACGGGGACGTGCTCGAGGCGATCCGTACGTTCGATCCCGCCACGCAGTGCTCGCTCGGCCGCGTTCCCGAGGTGCTGATCACGCCCTGGCGTGAGTATCCGCTCGAGCGTTGGCGCGACCCGGCGGTGCGTCGCACGGTGGAGGCTCGGGCGCAGGATCTCGATGTCGCCCGCCCCGAGCGGCTCGCCGCGCTCGATCGCATGGAGGCCGGCCTGGCGTTTCCCGGCAGTCCGTTCTTGCTGCCGTTCCTCCATCCGGCGCTCGACACGTTCACCGACTACTGTCCCGCGGGCGCGCTCTTTTGGATCGATCAACCGGTTGCGGTCGAAGCCGGCGAGGAGGCATTCGCGCGGAGTCTCGCCGAGCACGCAGCGATGGCCGCCGGGGCCCACCGCCTCGTGCCGCGCGTCGAGGAGCTCTATCTCGAGCCTTCCGTCGCGAGGTCACATCGCGAGTCGTTCGCCCGGGTAGAGCTCGACTCCATCGATTTGCTCGCGGGCGAAGACGCGCGGCAGGGGGTTCTTCGGGTGAAGAGCTTCACGACGGGCGATCTCGGCGTCGTGACGAAGACGGGCGGGCGTGAGACATCGATCCGCCCACTCGTCGACCGCATCCAGGGATGGGAGCATGACGGCGAGCGCGTCGTGCTCGTCGTTCACGACCGCGCCCAGGCCAATCGCCTGAAAGGACTCTGCGCGGTTCACGAGCTCGAGATGCCGATTCTCGATCGCAAGTTTCCCGACCTCCCCGCGGAGATCCGCCGGGCGATCCTGATCGGCGAGCTGGGAAGCGGCTTCCATCTGCCGATCGATCGATTGGTGATCGTCTCCGAGGAAGAGATCTTCGGCGAGCGTCGCCGCCGGCGGGGTCGCGTGGTCGACGTCGGCAAGTTCCTGGCCGGCCTCGCGGAGCTCAAGCCCGACGATTACATCGTGCACATCGATCACGGCATCGGCCGCTACAAGGGCCTGCGGCACTTGACGGTCGCAGATACCGAGGGGGACTACCTGCACCTGGAATACCAGGGTGGAGACCGACTCTACGTGCCGGTCGATCGCATCAACGTGGTCGAGAAGTACGTCGGCGCCGACGGCTCGGCGCCGGAGCTCGACAAGCTCGGCGGTACGTCGTGGGAAAGGGTCAAGGCGAAGACCCGCGAGGCGGTGTTCGCGATGGCCCACGAGCTGCTCGACATCTACGCCGCGCGCGAGGTCATGGAGGGGCACTCCTTCGCTCCGCCCGATGACTATTTCCGCGAATTCGAGGCGCGGTTTCCGTTCGAGGAGACTCCCGACCAGGAACGAGCCATCGTCGACGTGCTCGCCGACCTGCAGAAGTCCCGTCCGATGGACCGCCTGGTGTGCGGCGACGTCGGCTTCGGCAAGACCGAGGTCGCGCTGCGCGCTGCCTTCACCGTCGTCATGGAAGGCAAGCAGGTGCTCGTGCTGGTGCCGACCACGGTGCTCGCGCAGCAGCACTTCGAGACCTTCCAGAAGCGGTTTGCCGGCTTTCCGGTGCGCATCGAGCTGTTGTCGCGCTTTCGCCGAGGCGAGCGGGCGAGGGCAGTGCTCCGCGCGATGCGGCGGGGCGAGGTCGACATCGTGATCGGCACGCATCGGCTGTTGCAGGAAGACGTCGAGCTCAACGACCTCGGGCTGCTCGTCATCGATGAAGAGCACCGGTTCGGCGTGACGCACAAGGAGAAGATCAAGAAGCTCCGCAAGCTCGTCGACGTGCTCACGCTGACGGCGACGCCCATCCCGCGCACGCTGCACATGGCGCTGTCCGGCATCCGCGATCTGTCGATCATCGAGAGCCCGCCGGTCGACCGGCAGGCGATCCGCACGTACGTGACCCGCTATGACGAGGGGCTGATTCGCGAGGCATCGCTCCGCGAGCTCGCTCGCGGCGGTCAGGTCTTCTTCGTGCACAATCGAGTCGAGACCATCGACAAGGCCGCCGCGCGCCTGCGCGACCTCGTTCCCGAGGCGCGCTTCGGCGTCGCCCACGGACAGATGCCCGGGACGGCGCTCGAAAAGGTCATGCTCGATTTTCTCGAGAAGCGGATCGATGTGTTGGTCACGACGGCGATCATCGAGTCCGGCCTCGACATCCCGAATGCCAACACCATCTTCATCGACCGCGCCGATCACTTCGGCCTGGCGCAGCTCTACCAGCTGCGCGGCCGCGTCGGGCGCTCGCACCAGCGCGCGTATGCGTACCTCCTGCTGCCGGGAGAGACGCTGATCGGCCGCGACGCGCAGAAGCGGCTCGAGGTGCTCGCCTCGCTCGACGACCTGGGCGGCGGTTTTCGACTGGCCGTCCACGACCTCGAGATCCGCGGCGCCGGGAACTTGCTCGGCAAGCAGCAGTCGGGTCAGGTCGCCGCCGTCGGCTTCGAGCTCTACACGCAGATGCTCGAGCACGCGATCCGCGAGCTCCGCGGCGAGCGGCGGCGGGTCGAGGTCGAGCCCGAGATCCAGCTCGGCATCTCGGCGTTCATTCCGGAAGACTACGTGGCCGACGTGAGCCAGCGCCTCGCGGTTTACAAGCGCATGGCGCGCGCGGAGAGCCGGGAGGAGCTCGACGAGCTCCGGGGCGAGCTCGAGGACCGATTCGGGCCCGTGCCGGCACGCGTCGTCGCGCTGATCGCGGTGATGGACCTGCGCCGGCACTTGAAGCGGGCGATGGTCGTGCGCCTGCGTCGTCAGGCGACGAGGCTCGTGCTTCGCTTCCACGAAGCGAGCGAAATCGATCCCGCTCGTCTGGTCGAGCTGGCCCGCTCCCGCCGCGACGTTCGAGTGATGCCCGACAACGAGGTGTCGATCCCCGTGCTGCACATCGATCTCGAGGGCATCACCCACGCCGTGCTCGCCCTACTTGGCGAGCTCGGCGTCGGGGTAGAGGACACGATGGACAGGGACGAGAAAAACCGACAAATGGCACCCCTGGAGGTCCGACAATGAAATCGACATGGATGCTCGTCGCGGCCGGATTGGTCCTCGCGGCGGCGCCGCTCCGCGCGGAGGTCGTGAACCGCATCGTCGCCAGCGTCGACGGCGATCCGATCACGCTCTACGAACTGAATCAGTACGAGGAAAAGCAGCGGGCGTTGATGCCGAGCATGCGGATCCCGGGCCAGAACGACGCGCTGCAGGCGCTGATCACGGAGAAGCTCCTGGCCAAAGAAATCGCGGCCAAGGGAATCCACGTGCGGGACGAGGACATCGACCATTACGTCGATCACATCAAGGAGTCGAACCATCTTACCGACGATCAGCTGAAGGAAGCGCTGAAGCAGCAGGGCGTGGACTACGCGAAATACCGCGATCAAATTCGTCAGGAGATCGAGAAAGTGCAGCTCCTGAACCGGGAGATCCGCGGCAAAGTGAACATCTCGCCCGAAGACGTCCAGCGCTATTACGAGGCGCACAAGAAGGACTATGAGCGCCCTGCCCGCGTGAAGGTCCGTCAGATCATGCTGCGCCTCGACCCCAACGCCCCCAGTGAGATCGCGCAAGCGGTCACGCAGCGGATCGAGGGTCTGCGAGGGCAGATTCTCAAGGGAGAGGATTTCGCCAAGGTCGCCAAGCAATACTCCGAGGGCCCCGCCGCCGCCGATGGCGGTGATCTCGGCGAGGTCGAGCCGTCGAAGATGCTGCCCGAATTCGAGGCCGTGCTCACGAAGATGAAGGAAGGCGAGGTGAGCGAGCCGGTCCGCACCAATATGGGAGTGCATCTGCTGAAGCTCGAGAAGCGGATCGCGGTCGGCTACCAAGCGGAAAGCGAGCTTGCGGCCGAGATCAAGGAGAAGCTCTACAGCGAGGCGCTCGACGAGCGCTACAAGCGTTGGCTGCTCGAGGACATCCAGAAGCATCATTACGTCGAGACCAAGCTGTAAGTGTAGGGGGACGTTTCACAGTTTGTGCAGTTTTGGATGGGTAGCGAGGGCGGCAAAACTGAACAAACTGTGAAACGTCCCCCTCTCCCTCTCATCGCGGTGACCATGGGCGATCCGGCCGGGATCGGGCCCGAAGTGGCGCTACGCGCCGCGGCGCGCCTGCGGCGTCATGCCCGCTTCGTATTCGTCGGCGATCGAGCCGTGCTCGAGGCGGCGGCGCGCAGGCATCGGGTCGGCGGCGAGATCGCGGTCGTCGAGGTGTCTTCGCTCTCCGCCGCAGAACGTCGCCCGGGAAAGCCGTCGCCGGGCGGAGCCGCGGCCGCATACTCCGCCGTCCTCCGCGCCGTCGAGCTCGTGCAGCGCGGCGAAGCCGATGCGATCGTCACGGCCCCAGTGAGCAAGCGCGCGATCCAGTCGCTCGGCATCGACTTTCCAGGCCACACGGAGGTGATCGCGCGACTCGCGGGGGATGCCGAGGTGCGCATGATGCTGGCCGGCGCAACTCTCCGGGTCGTGCTGGTGACGACGCACATCCGGCTCCGCGACGTGCCGGGGGCCGTCACGACCGCAACGGTCGTGCGCACTGCAGAGATCGCCGCCCGTTCCTTACGGCGCCACTTCGGCTTCCGCCGCCCGCGTCTAGCGCTCGCCGGGCTGAATCCCCATGCCGGTGAAGGCGGCGCGTTCGGGGACGAGGAGATCCGCACTCTCGCTCCCGCCGTTCGGCGCGCGCGCACACACGGGGTGGATCTCGACGGACCGTATCCGCCGGACACCGTCTTTTTTCGAGCTCGCGCCGGCGAGTTCGACGCGGTGATCTCGCTCTACCACGACCAGGGTCTCATCCCGTTCAAGCTCGTCCACTTCCGCGATGGGGTGAACGTGACGCTCGGGTTGCCGTTTCCGCGCACCTCTCCCGACCACGGCACGGCGTACGACATCGCCGGGCGAGGGGTGGCGCACTCGTCCAGCATGGCGAGCGCGATCCGTCTCGCCGCCCAGATGTCGGCGCGCCGGGGCGGGGCCTGATGCCCGGAACGATCCGGATCCAGGGCGCGCGACAGCACAACCTGAAGAACCTCTCGCTCGAGCTGCCGCGCGACCGGTTCATCGTGATCACGGGGCTCTCGGGGTCGGGGAAGTCGTCGCTCGCCTTCGACACGCTCTACGCCGAGGGCCAGCGACGCTACGTCGAGTCGTTGTCGGCGTATGCGCGTCAGTTCTTGGAGCAAATGGAGAAGCCCGATGTCGATGCGATCGAAGGCCTGTCGCCGGCGATTGCGATCGAGCAGAGGGGGCTCGGGCGAAATCCCCGCTCGACGGTCGGCACCGTCACGGAGATCTACGACTTTCTGCGGCTCCTCTACGCCCGGGTCGGCGATCCGCACTGTTTCCAGTGTGGCAAGCCGATCGGTGCGCAGACGATCCCCGAGGTCGTCGACCGAATCCGCGAGCTGCCCGAGGGAGGCCGCATACAAGTGCTGGCGCCGATTGCGCGTGGGCGCAAGGGCGAGTTCCGTCGAGAGCTTCAAGAGCTCCGTCGCGCGGGATTCGTGCGCGTGCGAGTCGACGGCGAGGTCCACGATCTCGAGGAAGAGCTGACGCTCGCCAAGAATCAGCCGCACACGATCGAGGTGGTCGTCGATCGCCTGGTGTTGAAGAGCGGCGTGGAGCGCCGCCTCGCCGACTCGCTCGAGGTCGCCTTTCGCTACGGCGAGGAGTTCTGCCGAGTCGTCGTCGGTGATGGCGAGGGCTCGATCGAGACGGTGTTCAGCCAGCGCTTTGCCTGCCCGGATTGTGGGGTCTCATATCCCGAGCTCTCGCCGCGGCTGTTTTCCTTCAACAGCCCGTACGGCGCTTGCCCGAGTTGCGGAGGCCTCGGCGCGCACAGCGATTTCGATCCGGACCTGATCGTTCCCGACGAGCGGCTTACGCTTCGTCAAGGGGCGATTGCGCCGTGGGGCCGCAGGGCATCACCCTATCACCTGACGCTGCTCGCCTCGCTCGGCCGAGCGCTCGGGTTCGACCTCGATACCCCATTCGGCGAGATCCGCGCCGAGGTGAGGAAGGCGATCCTCTTCGGAACAGGGGATCGCGACGTCACCTTCGAGCACGAGCGAGACGGGCGGAGCTTCACCTTCACGCGGCCGTTCGAAGGCGTGATCGCGCTCCTCGAGAAGCGCCGGCGGGAGGCGAAGCCGGAAAACGACGAAGAGGATTTCGCTTCGTACCTCACCGCTCGGCCCTGTCCCGTCTGTAAGGGCTCGCGGTTGCGGCCCGAGGCAGAGCACGTGACGGTGGGCGGGCGGTCGATCGTCGAGACGACGCGGCTCTCCGTGGGCGAGGCGCGTGGCTTTTTCGCCGATCTCGCGCTCCCTCCGCAGAAGCGCGAGATCGCGCGCCGTCTTCTCGACGAGATCGGCGCGCGTCTCGGGTTTCTCCTCGAGGTCGGTCTCGATTATCTGACGCTCGATCGGCCGGCGGCGACGCTGTCTGGAGGCGAGGGACAACGGCTGCGCCTCGCCACCCAGATCGGCTCGAGCCTGGTCGGCGTCCTCTACATCCTCGACGAGCCTTCCATCGGCCTCCATCCGCGCGACAACGCTCGACTGCTCGGAATCCTGCGGCGGCTTCGCGACCTAGGCAACACGGTGCTGGTCGTCGAGCACGATCGCGACACGATCCTGGCGGCGGATCACATCGTCGACATGGGCCCCGGGGCGGGCGAGCGCGGCGGACGAATCGTCGCAGAGGGGACGCCCGCCGCCGTGATGTCGGCCCCCAGCTCGCTGACCGGGCAATATCTGTCTCAGCAGCGGCAGATCCGGCTGCCGAGCGACCGCCGCCGGGGAAATGGTTGGGCCCTCCGGCTGCTCGGCGCGCGCGCCAACAATCTTCGCGGGGTCAGCGTCGAGATCCCGCTCGGCACGATCACCTGCGTGACCGGGGTCTCCGGATCGGGCAAGAGCTCGCTGATCGTCGACACGCTCTATCCCGCGATCGCCCGCAAGCTTCACCAGGCGAAAGCGCGCGCGGGCGAGCACGACGCGCTCGAGGGCTGGCAATTCCTCGACAAGGTAGTGGACGTCGACCAGTCACCGATCGGCCGCACGCCGCGCTCCAATCCGGCCACCTACACGGGCCTTTTCATGGTCGTGCGCGAGCTCTTCGCCGAAACCCCGGATGCCCGCGTACGCGGCTATGGGCCCGGGCGCTTTTCCTTCAACGTCAAAGGCGGTCGCTGCGAGGCTTGCCGCGGCGACGGCCTCCTGCGCATCGAGATGCATTTTCTTCCCGACGTGTTCGTCGTCTGCGATCAATGTGGGGGCAAGCGCTACAACCGCGATGCGCTGGAGATCCATTACAAGGGTCGGACGATCGCCGAAGTGCTCGACCTGACGATCACCGAGGCGCTGGAATTCTTCTCGGCGATCCCCGCCGCAGCGAGCCGGCTCGGCGTGCTGCAAGACGTCGGGCTCGGCTATCTGCGGCTCGGCCAGCCGGCAACCACGCTCTCCGGCGGAGAAGCGCAGCGCATCAAGCTCGCGCGCGAGCTCGCCCGCCGCTCGACCGGCCGCACGCTGTACATCCTCGACGAGCCGACGACGGGCCTCCACTTCGCCGACGTCGAAAGCTTGCTTGGCGTGCTGTCGCGCCTGGTCGACGCCGGCAATACGGTTCTCGTCATCGAGCACAACCTCGACGTCATCAAGACCGCCGACCACGTGATCGACCTCGGCCCCGAGGGCGGCGCACGTGGTGGAGAGATCGTTGCGGTGGGGACTCCCGAGCAGATCGCGGCGGACGAGCGATCGCACACCGGGCAGTTCCTGCGCAACGTCTTGTAGCGGCTTCCGGCTACCGGAAAAGACTTCGCTGTCTCTTGCGGTTTGCGGTAGCCGGTAGCGTCTCCCCCTCGTTGACAGCGTCCGTCGGCAGCTCTATACAGGACCAGAGTGGTCCGGTTAGTGCCGGGCCACTCTATGGCTTGACCATGGCTAGGGCGATTTATATGGACTACCACGCGACGACGCCCGTGGACCCGCGGGTTCTCGATGCTATGCTCCCGTTTTTCAAGGAGAATTTCGGTAACGCGGCGAGCCGGAACCACCCCTTTGGATGGCAGGCTGAGGCGGCCGTCGAGGCGAGTCGGGAGCAGCTAGCCAAGCTCTTCGGGGCGCGAGCGAAGGAGATCGTGTTCACGGCCGGAGCCACCGAGTCGAACAACCTGGCGCTCAAAGGGGTACTGGACTTTTACCGCGAGAAGGGAAACCACATCGTCACCTGTGCGACCGAGCATCGCTCGGTGATCGACACGAGCCGCTCGCTCGAGCGGAAGGGTTTGGCACGGATGACGGTGCTCCCTGTCGATCGCTACGGCCGGGTCGATCCCGATGCCGTCGATCGGGCGATCACGGCCGACACCGTGCTCGTCTCGATCATGGTCGCCAACAACGAGGTCGGCACGATCCACCCGATCGGAGAGATCGGCAAGATCACCAGACGGCGCGGCGTGCTCTTCCACACCGACGCGACCCAGGCCGTCGGCAAGATTTCGGTTGACGTCGGGCAGATGGGGATCGATCTCCTGTCACTGTCTGCGCACAAGATCTGCGGGCCGAAGGGCGTCGGTGCGTTGTACGTTCGCTCCAAGGATCCGCGCGTGCGACTCGCACCGCTGATCGAGGGCGGAGGACAAGAGCGCGGTCTGCGCTCGGGAACGCTGAATGTGCCGGGGATCGTCGGCTTCGGCAGGGCGTGCGAGGTCGCCGGCGAGGTGATGGCCGAGGAGGCGCACCGGCTCACCGCGTTGCGTGACAGGCTCGAGCAGATGCTCACGAGCGAGCTCGATCGCGTGACGCTGAACGGCCATCCCCGCGAGCGTCTGCCCGGCAATCTCAACTTGAGCTTCGCCTTCGTCGAGGCCGAGTCGCTGATTATGGCGCTGAACCGGGAGGTCGCTCTCTCCACCGG
>Ga0315273_10004223_pt1 | contig 17543 bp, 17 predicted proteins | sample YL17G02_0_MG_FD_205753 | JGI IMG/M metagenome (GOLD analysis project Ga0315273, IMG submission 205753) | Sediment microbial communities from Yellowstone Lake, YNP, Wyoming, USA - YL17G02_0 | ecosystem: Environmental > Aquatic > Freshwater > Lake > Sediment | place: USA: Wyoming | collected...
TGGAGACGAAAATCAGGGCTGTATTATCTTCAAACTGGTCGGTGAAAGCCGGAGTTTCGGGCGCAAGGTCAAACATACATCTTCAGGGATGTATCTCCTGGTGGCACCTGATACTTGGGTCCCTGCTGATTCCTCCTGTTTTTCGGAAGAAACCCTTTCAATCCCGTCCTATCGGGCTTGGTTCTTTGTCTCGGAAAATTCTACTGGCAGAACTCTGGTTTTCAATGACCCAGACGGAAACCCTGTTGGACTTCCTGTCAAAACACAGCAATTTTTCCTGACGGGCAATCAGCTTATTGATGCGGGTGAATTCGGGGGGCCTCTTTTTGGAACCGCCCCCCCCTGTATTCAGAAACCGGGTGAACAGACCTGGAATGAAGTTGACACGATTATTCTCGGTGAAGAAGGTCCAGGAAGAAACCGCTGGCGAATGGAATTTCAACCCCGGCAGGATGATATTGTTCAAAAACTGCCTGCTGATCTCCTGAAAAGGAATATCGGCTGGTATTTCTTGCGGTTTTATAATTCGGAACAGGATCTGATCGAAACCCTGGATTTCAGGTATGTTAGAGATATCAGTAATATTAAATTGCCACAATTTCAGGTACCAACCGAAAAGGATGGATACATGCCTGCAGTTGTGGAAATAACCCACAGCCAGAATTGTTCTCTTCTCTGTTCTGAAGAAAATTCAAAAGAATTTCATATCGATATCCTCCCCGAAGGAAGCAAAATAGCAATATCCCCGAATCAAGGTGACGATAAAAGTCGCTGGCTGGTTGAGTGCCCGGATGGCAAAATTGAATTGACGATTTTAATTGAACACATATGGTGGGGGATCTCAGAGAATAATACTTCTCCCTCAGAATGGATGGATAAACCGGTTTCATTATCCCGGAATGATATTTCTGCCGTATCCTCTAAAATGTTATGGATCAGATTTCCAGAAAGAAACTGGTGCGATGGTGTATCTGTTGGATTCCATAAAAGACTGGCCGGGTATTATCCACTGGCGGGGATGGAAGGTATTCTGAGTATCCCGTTTCGTGTTTTCAGCGGTGTTGAAGAACGTAATCGGGCAGGCTCCTGGAGGCTTAAAGTCTGGGTTGATACTCCTGAAAAATCTCATGAGATGACTGTGGCAGATCTGTCAGTATTGATGATCTGCAAACAATGCAACAATTCCATTCCGGATTCGGATATTTCATCACATCTTTCAGGCCATCTTGACGATATTATCCGGCCGTTGAATTATGAGGAAATGCGGAAATTTCTGCCTCATCTGCCAAAAATGATCTATAAATGTTCTTATTGTAATTATTATGCCGGTGATAATGAAAGCCATATCACCAGTGCGATGGAACAGCACATCGAGTTATCCTGCAGGAAGGTGAACAGGTCTGGTGGCCCGGCAAAAATCGCATTCTCGAAAATAACCAATCTTGATGAGATTCGCGATAATTACGATCGCAATCTTCCTCATATTTATAAATGTAAAGAGTGTGGCCAGATTTTCTGTGATGTACCCGATGCTGAAAGAAGTGATCACCTGATTCAAAAGCACGGGAATTTGCTGGTTCGATTTCAGTAGAGAAAATTGAAACATGAACAACATGGATCTGACGCACAGGATCGAGTCAAGATATCGCCGTTATCTTGAGACCTTGTTCAGCTTCCGGGATCCTGAACTTCGTGAGTCATTCAAAAAAGCTCTGAATTCTGGGCACCTGAGTAAAGGACCCTATCTTGAAGCGACCCCCACGTTCAAACTTGCCTGTACACCCGGGGAATTGATCCGTAACCTGTTGGGAAAATTGCCGGAAGAGAGTTTTATCAGGGGGATGAGAGGCGATGAATTCAGACTCTATCAGCACCAGGAAGAAGCGATTACTAAGGTTTTCAACGGTCGCAATATAGTTGTGGCTTCAGGCACGGCAAGCGGGAAGACAGAAGCCTTTATTTATCCGATTCTGCTTCATCTCTATCAGGAATATCTGAAGAGAACCTTGTGCCCCGGGGTGCGTGCGTTGATACTGTATCCAATGAATGCTCTGGCAAACGATCAGAGGGAACGGCTCGGTCAGATAAGCGGTCAATTAAATAAGGTGAATTCACCTTTTCAATTCACCTTCGGCCAGTATATCGGGGAAACCCCGGAAAACGAGAATGATTCAAGACGATATGCGCAGGAACACAAATCACGTCGTCTACACGGCGAAGTGGTTTTCCGTTCTGAAATGCGGGATACCCCGCCTCAGATTCTCCTGACGAATTATTCCATGCTTGAATATTTATTACTTCGTCCGGATGACTCGCCCCTTTTTGACGCTGGAAGGGCAAAGTGGTGGACCTTTTTAGTTTTGGATGAGGCTCATCAATACCGCGGAGTCAGGGGGACTGAAATGGCGATGTTGATCAGACGCCTGAAGCAGAGGCTCAAAGAAGGGGGCCAGAATTCGCCTTTTCGTTGTATCGCGACCAGTGCAACTCTGGTCGGCGGGGAGAACGACAGGAAATATGTATCCGATTTTGCCGGTAAACTTTTCGGGGAGCAATTTGTCAAAGAGGATGTGATCCTGGGAAAAACAGATACCATACCGGACCCTGGGTGCAACAGTCTTTCTGTTGAAGATTATTCCCTGCTTGAGAAGACGCTTGATTCCAGGGATGGCAGTAATCTAACTGCCCTTGGTGCGGTAACTGAAAAACTTGGGCTTCAGCCGCAGACTCCCGGGGATCTGGAAAAGAGCATCGGGTACCTTCTTCAACATGATTGTCGCGCCTGGAAGCTTCGCACGCTTCTGGTTGCAGATCCCCGCCTCGCCGGGGAAGTGGCCTCCACAATATTTGAGGAATTGCCGGAAGTTGCACGATTGCCTGCCTTGACCAGGCTTGTGGAATTGCTCATCCGTGCCAGGGATCCGCTGTCAAATCTACCTCTCCTGTCTGCACGCTATCATCTTTTCATCAGGTCTCTTGAAGGAGCCTTTATTTCCTACTGGCCGGAGAAAAAAATCATCCTGGATCGGAAAATAAACTCCACTGAAGAGGGTTGTTCGTTCGAAATTGCCCTGTGCCGGGAATGTGGACAGCAATATCTGGTCGGAAAAATTGACTCAAAAAATGGAAAATTCCTGGAGGCGATCCGCGATCCGGGTCTGGACGATTTTGGTGCCACCTTCCTGCGTCCCCTTGACGGCACCGATGACGCAATCATATATGATGATGATGGGCCGGATGAAGAACAATCAACCCGGATATTAAACCTCTGTGTACGCTGCGGTCAGTTATCAGACGATAAACCCGAATGCGGGCATGCTGATTTCATCCGGGTAGTCAGGGAACCATCTCCGGCTGGAAAAGATCTTGCTGCGAAACAGGATCGGGCCGATCAGATGGCCAGGTGTGGAGTTTGCGGATACCATGCTGCCGGGAATGATCCTGTCCGCGAGGTTGTTTATGGTGCTGACGGTCCTCATGCGGTCATTGCCACAACCATCCATCAGAATCTGCCGGCCAGTCGTCGAAAAATACTTGCATTTGCAGACAGTCGCCAGGAGGCCGCATATTTCGCCTGGTACCTGGAAAATTCCTATAAGGATATTCTGGCCCGTAATGTAATTTTAAAAATCCTTCGGAGTTTTGACGATTTTCCCTCTGGCGGGATCAGTCTGGGGACGATCTCAGATACGGCATTTCACAGGTATATTGCATATTTCCGCCGAAAAGAGTCGGATGACGAATTGACTGTCCGCAAGAATATCTGGAGGGCACTCTACCGTGAAATGCTGACCGAGGAACAGCGCATTTCTCTGGAGGGAGTTGGATTAACACGCTGGTCTGTCGTCTGGCCCGGGTGGCTTGAAATCCCTGGTGTTCTGAAACAGAGCCCATGGTCTTTTTCTGATAGGCAGGCAAGGGATTTAATGTTCCTGCTGTTCGATTCCTTGCGAATTTCCCAGGCTGTTGATTTACAGACCACAAAAAATGTTTCCCTTTCATGGGACGACCTGGATCTCCTTGCGTCCCAGAGGCAGGTTCGTGTTGGCACGCCGGGAGGCAGATACGGCATGCAGAGCTGGGATGGAAAAAATGCCAGACGCGCCCGGCTACTGGTGAAGATATTAAGAAATACAGGTCTTTCAGAATCAGACGCCATGGAACAGGCATTGTTTGCCCTCAGGTCTGTATGGGAGAACGTAAATGAGTTTGATGAAAATGCACCCTCATCTCAGGATCGTCTGCTTGTCAGAACCGATGATGCCCGCAGGATAAATCCATCCTGGTGGCGTTTGCAGCCGAATAAAATCGATGACATGGTCTTTAGATGTGGCACCTGTGGTCGTATTCAATTCGTCTCGATTTTCGGATTATGTGCAAAGCACGGCTGTGAAGGCAGGCTTGAGGAGGTATTCATTAAAGATCTTGTGCCGGATCATTATCGGGATCTTTATCAGGAAGATTTACCCGACTCTCTCGTAGTTGAGGAACATACTGCCCAGATTGATCATGAAAAAGCGCGCGAGTTCCAGAAGAAATTCAGAGACGGCAAAATTCATGTTTTGAGCTGTTCAACGACTTTTGAGCTGGGTGTGGATCTGGGGGATCTTGATGTAGCCTTCTTGCGCAATATTCCACCGGAATCCTTCAATTACACCCAACGCGTGGGACGGGTGGGGCGGCGGACCGGAATTCCTGGCTTTGCAGTCACCTACTGCCGGAGAAATTCCCACGATATATATCATTTTAACGATCCGATCAGGATGATCAGAGGCAGGGTTTTTCCTCCGGCTCTGGACCTTCATAATGAGAAGATCCTGTCCCGTCATATCACTGCGATGGCTCTGTCTTCATTCTTCCGGAAGAACCGGGACAGGTTTAGATCCGTTGAATCATTTCTGATCGACTGGGATGAGCCAAGAGGAATTTCCGATTTTTCCGCTTTTCTCAAAGAAAACAGGCTGTCGCTGGAAAATACACTGTTGTCGGTACTTAAAGATATTTCAGAAAAAGTCGGCGTGGATGATGGCACCTGGATCTGCAGGATTTCGGGTAAAGAGAGCCGGTTTTCTGTATCTGAGCTTCAGGCATCAGATGACTTCAAAATTGTGAAAGAGGTGCGAAAAAAAGCCCAGGAGAAAAATGACGATAAAACATATACCTGGGCCGGTTATAGAATGAAAACAATTGCTGGAGAGGATATTCTTTCTTTCCTGTCCCGCAGGGCAATCATACCCAAATATGGTTTTCCTGTTGATGTGGTTGAGCTGGATACCCAGAGTACAAACCAGAACCAGGCCGGCTCTGATGTATCCCTCCAGAGGGATCTCAGCATTGCTATTTCTGAATTTGCTCCGACCGCTGGATTGGTGGCCAATAAAAAACTCTGGACTTCTTATGCTTTGAAGAAAGGTGTCGAAACAGAATGGGAACGCTGGTGGTATGCACGCTGTAGTGTCCATGCCCGTTTTGAACGGAAACCCTGGCGGAAGGAAAGACCAGTTTTTGAAAAATGTTGTGATCGCATGGTTGTTTATCAGTATATAGAACCGGCATTTGGATTCATCACTGGCCGGGAAAAACCAGAAGAACCCGGCGGAAGACCGGCAAGGGTTTTTACGACGCGACCCTATTTTGCGGGATTTAGAGATAAAGAGGGTGATAAACTGAGATTTGGATCCATCGACCTGACAACCGTATCTCCTGGCTATATGGTTGTATTGTGCGAGGGAAAACGGGGCGAAGGATTTTTTATTTGTCCGAAGTGCGGTGCCGGGTTCAGGAAATTTCAAAAATCGCACGATACTCCCTATGGAGAAAAATGCTTTTCAGGTCCGGAATCTCTTCGTTCAAACAGGGTATCCCTGGGTCATGAATTGATAACTGACATCCTGAAAATCAATTTCAACCTTCCCCTTGAGAACAATATGGACCCTGTCTGGTTTGCATACTCGCTCTCATATGCTCTCCAGGAAGGAGCAGCTGAGATTCTGGATGTTCCTGCAACAGATCTGAGTTCAACTGTGGCATTTAGCAGCATGGTCCAGCCGGTTCCACCGATCATTCTCTTTGATAATGTTCCGGGAGGTGCCGGCCTGGTGTCAGGATTGCAGAAGATACAGGTTCTGCGGAAATGTCTGGAAGTCGCACTGAAAAGGGTTTCCGGTAATTGTAAATGCGGTGAACAGGATAGCTGTTATGGCTGTTTGAGAAGTTACCGGAATCAATTCGCTCATCAGTACCTGAAGCGTGGTCCGGTAATGAGTTATCTGAAAACTGTCCTTGAAACCCTGTAATTGAATTTACCGTGGTTCAGTTCCGTTGGATCGCCCGCCTTTCCCCTCGCTCCCCCCGCCAGCGGTATGATTTACTCAAGATCTATTTTCCTCGTAGAAATCGCACCCATTTCTGTTTGAAATTGATTGTGTCCACTTTCCAGCCTGCATCCATCCAGGCATGCTTGAGATTGGTGCAGTGAGTATTGGGTTCTCTCGCCAGATCGACTTGAGTGATTGGTGCGGTGCAAGCGAAAAGAGTATTATTGAGTATCTAAGATCGTTAGGGCAGTCGGGGACTTCATATCATAATTTGAAACGTTTTCTGAATATCAGGTCGGGCGACCTCGTTGCTATTAAGCGTAGCGGCTCACCGCTCGGCGACATGGCACGGCTAGTTATCGCAGGTTATGCTGTTGCTCAAGAAAAGGATGGCAAACTGTACCACCATGACCCCAATGGCTTAGGGCATTTGATATTCGTCAAATTCCTTGAGACGGATAGCGATAAAGAATTCAACTTGGGATACGGTCAAACCGTCCACAAACTGACTATTCGATCTCACATTCGGCAAATATTCTCTGATTACTCAATAGACTAACAATGCGAGCTAGCTGAGGCCGAGCTTCGTCTCAAATCATTTCGTGAAAAAGGCAAATAAGTCGACTCAACACCGGTTCCAGGCGGGCATCACCTCAGCCTCTCCCCCCTCCGGCGCCTCGCTGGATATCTTGCCCTAATTGAGAAAGAACTATGACCAGTAAACAAAGAAAATGGCAGCTTGAAAATCTAGAGCGTGGACTTTGTACCATTTGTGGCCAGGCTTCTGCCTCCCATAAAGGGTATAGGGATATTTTTCAGAAAGCTTCATTATCACACTTCTTGCAGTTCTGATGATCTTCCCGGCCAGAAAAACATACTTCAAGCGGAATGTCTTGATCTGCTGCCTGTATTCTGAAATACATGAAAATCAAATTTGAACAGAAAGAACAGATTGTATGAAAGCACCCTCACTTCCCTCCTCCCCTCAACCTCGCCAACTTCTCAGCGATCCTCGCCTTCATCCGCGCCGTCTCCCCCGCATCCACCTTCGCGCTGACCAGGCGCTCCCCCTCCAACTCCACCTCCAGCCAGTCCCCTTCCTTCACTCCCACCGGAAGCGCGCTCCGCAGCACATTCCGGGGCTTATCGTCCACAAGCAGCACCGCCATCTTCCCTTCAAAACGATCGACCACAGCCTTCTTGATCATCTTCACCTCTTCAAGACCTTGCCAGCAGCATCGGTGATCCGATATCCATCCCCTGTTACCGTGATAATGATACTCCCATTCACATCCGTCCCTAGCACCAAAATTTCCCTCTGATTAAGCACGTAGATTGTTTCTGCGCAGGGAAGTCCGTCCTGCTTATCAACCCCTGCAGTATAGATGCCCACCTCCGGTTGAACGGCCTGCAGGAAAGACGGGCTCGTCCCCGAACAGCTCCCATGGTGCCCCACCTTCAAGATATCTGCCTTCAAATTCAGGCCTGCCGCCATCATACTGGCTTCGGCATCCATCCCCGCGTCTCCCATAAATAAAATTGTTGTCTGACCATACACCAGGCGCAGCACCATCGAATTCTCGTTCAGATCACCCCCCATATTTTCGCCCGGGTTCAGCACCGAGAACTCCATCTCACCAAACGCAATGGTATCGCCTCTCTGCACTTCGGAATATTCCGCCTCACTGCCCAGGATCGCATCCAGAAAACGCTCATATGCCGCCGTCGTGTGAGCTTGCCCGTTGGTGACCACTCTGCCCACCGGCATTTCCTCCAGCACCTGAATCAATCCGCCAACATGGTCTTCATGCGGATGCGTGGCGATCATCAGGTCAATTCCCTCCACCCTCTGCCCCCATAAATAATCCACCGCCCCGGGATCAGCACTTCCCCCATCGATCAGTGCCGTGAGTCCCTCTGGAGACACCACCAGGATGGCGTCCCCATGGCCCACGTCGATAACATGCACCACCAGCGGATTCGTAGACTGGGGTACTGTCCCCTCTACCGTTGGCGATGGAGTAGCCGGCAGGCTGGTTGCAGTATTCTCCGGGATTGCCGTATTGCTAGCCGTCGGGATATTGATCTCAATAGTCGGGCTCGCCCCGGGTATTGTTGGCAGAACAACTTGCACCGTTTCCGTCGCCGGCGGCTCCACTGGCATCCTTGCCCTATCCAGCCCCCTCCCAACCTGTGCAACAGTGAGAATCCCCCCCAGGCAGCAGCAAACGACAAGCCCAAAACTGATCAGGAAAATAATTGGATGCTTGCTGAAATATTTAGCCATTAAGCAGTCTCAACCAACAGATCACGCCCTAATTCCCTCGGCTCCAGCCTCCATTATCGCACTCTTTCCCACCTTGCGTGTCGTTTAGTAAGGTTATTGTGCATTCCCCCGCGACCTGCTATACTTTAGATAGTACTATTGTCTGTCCGGGAAACCGCTCCCTTCAATAAAGAGGTTCCCAATGAAAACTGATTTCCTCCTCATCACCATCCTTCTGCTTCTGGCAGCCTGTGCGCCTTCCGAAGCATCCATCCAGACGGCCATTGCTGAAACAAGAATTGCCCAATCTACCAGCACATTTACTCCAACTTTTATACCAACTAGCACTGCATTCCCCTCTCCGACCCTCACTCTAACCCCCAGCCCAACGCCGGATGTCCGTGTAATCATCGGTGATGCCGAAGACTATATTCTTCAGAAAAGCGATTTCCCGGACAAATATGTTCTGCGCCCAGGGGCTTCAACCCCGCATCTCAACGAGGAAATATTAGGCGCACGTGGCGAAGAAGAGGGTAAGGCGTATCTTGAAGCCACTGGACGAATCAAAGGATGGATTATTTGGTATAACCTGGTTTCTCCTACTGCCATCGCCCCCGAATGGATACAGTCATATATTGTCATGTACAAGACTGCCGAAGGAGCAGAGTTGGCTATGGGGCAAGTATGGAATAAAGATACCTTTGAAAGTATTAGACTAGGTGATCTAGAGCGTTTAGATAAGATACTCGGTTTAGGTGATGAAAATATTGTAGTATTTGAACGGAAGATGCAATCAAGTGGGGAATATTATGTTTGGTATTATGTCGAGTTCAGATATCGAAACGTTTGGGCGGAAGTCCTTGGGCAAGGTTTAGAGTCAGACGTCCGCCCTGAGTATATAGAGAATTTGGCACGCAGCGTTTTAAAGAAATTGCAAGAGGCACCATTATCGAGTCCATAAGCAGCTTTAGCTCAGTTTCACCAAAGCGCCCCCACCCATTTGGCACCTTATTAATATAGAAAGTGAGCCAATCTCATGCCATCTTCCAAATACACCTTCCTCGATTTCGCCGAAGACCTCCTCAAAACACTCCCTAAGCCGATAACTTTTCAGGACTTATGGGCTTTGGGAAAAGACACTGATTTCGCCAAAAATCTGTCCATAACAGGCAAGACTCCCTGGCAAACCTTGGGAGCCAGGCTCTTTGTCGATATCCGGGACAATCCTTCCAGCAAGTTCATTAAAGTCGGCAAAAATCCAGCAAGATTCTTTCTTCTTTCTCGTAAATCTGAGCTGACGCCCGAAGACCTCGTGGCTACAAGTAGTAATACTGCCTCTCCATCTCATAAAGATAATACAGCAGGATTTCACGAGCGCAAACTTCATCCACTTCTTGCTTACTTCGCCTTTACAAATACATCCTTCAATCGGGGGAAACAGATCTATACCAAAACGATCTTCCATGAAATCTCCAAACATAATGCATTGAATGAATGGATCCATCCAGACATGGTCGGTTTTTACTCACCTATTGATGATTGGAACGACAAGCTTCTTGAATTCAACAAGATAACTGAGAAATCCACCATTCACCTGTATTCCTTTGAAGTCAAAAAGAAGATCGACAGGGGAAATTACCGTGAATGCTTCTTTCAGGCAGTATCAAATTCATCCTGGGCGAATGAAGGCTATCTGGTTACCTGCTCGGTCCAGCAGCATGATGATCTCCTCTCGGAATTGGAACGGCTTTCAGCATCCTTTGGCATAGGTATCATCGTCCTTGACCTCTCTGATATTGATTCATCCTTTGTTCTTTTCTCAGCTCGTCCCAAAGATGACCTCGACTGGGAAACCATGAATAAGCTTTGCGAGCAGAATACTGATTTCGCGACTTTTATCGGTGATGTTCAACGCGATTATGCAGGCAAGAAGATCCACGCCAGTGAGTACGATAGCATCATCGGTGACCCAGAAATATATATTAAGAAGATGTCTTTCGATATTTAATTTTTCGACCCGGGATCTCTCATGCCATTATCCGAAGCTGACACCAGAGCAAAACTCATAGACCCAGCCATCCATAAAAATGGCTGGTCCGAAGACCTCATTCGTCGAGTGGAAACTGCCTTTCATCCATAATGACTTGCAAGCCCTGATCGAGATTGCCATCCTGGCAGGGCTTATAGTCGCAAATGTTTTTATCTACTATTTCCTGGTGCGAAGTTAACCAGGTGCCATATCAAAAAGGTGAAACCATGAACTCAGAAGTTACTCCACAACCTGCAACAAGCGTACCATCAGCCGTCAATTGGTTCCGCGTGGCCTGGTTCCTCGGCTTGGCTTTTGGCCTGGCCTGGCTGGTGGATTTGGCGCTCTTTTTGTCCGGCGGACTGGCCAATCCCAGCACCGGCCTGCTCTTTCAATTCCAGATGTTGTTGCCCGCCTTTTCTGCCATGCTGTTGGGGGTTTTTTTCTTCAAAGACAGTCCCATTTTTTACCGCAGTAACCGCGGCGCTTCGCGCTGGTTCGTTTATTTTTACTTCCTGCTAACAGGCCTATACCTGATTGGTTCCATCGTCAGCCTGATCCAGCCTGCTCTAGGGACAACCATCCCTTCGCTGCTGCTCATCCCGAATTTTCTCGGACTGATCCTGCTGGTTGTCTTGCGCATGAAGGCTGGCAAGAATACCTTTGTCGATGCAGGCATGGCCGGGGGCAAAGCACGTATCTGGTTTGGGTATGGCTTGGGATTGGTGGTTTTCTTCGGCCTCCAGACCTGGCTCAATTACTTCTTCAAACTGGGCACAGTCGTCGACTTGAAAACGGCGTTTCCTCAATTGGGAACCAGTAATCTGCCCACGACCATGTTGATGTTCTCGATTGCACTGAACACAGTAATCATCGGCCCGTTCCTGGGTTTGATCATCTCCTTTGGCGAGGAATACGGCTGGCGCGGTTTCCTGCAAACCGAATTGATCCGGCTTGGACGTATTCGCGGAGTGTTGCTGTTGGGAATCATCTGGGGCATCTGGCACTGGCCTCTGATCTGGATGGGCTATAACTATCCTGACCAGCCAGTGCTTGGTTCGGTGTTTATGGTGGCGTATTGCATCATCCTAGCCTACTTCCTGGCCTATGCGGTCTTCAAGTCCAAAGGTATTTGGACGGCGGCTTATTTGCATGCCCTCAACAACCAGACCTTGAGTTTCTTTGTTCTGGCAGTTGTCGCACCCACCAGTACGCTTTATTCCTTTGGCATGGGCCTTCCGGCGCTACTACTCGGCGCAATCGTGGTCTTGTTGCTCCTGCGGGATCCGGTCTGGAAAGAGACCGAATAAAGTCATCTAAGGAGCAACTCATGGTAGATTGAAAAGGTATCATCTCGTTCTATCCAATAAAAACAGTCCAACAAAGCGTTCTCAGAAACAACTCCATCACGAGCGCCCCTGGGATCATCATCAGATGACTTATTTCATGCAAATTCGCGCGGAATGGTAAGCGCGAGGCTATAAATCAACAAAAATCACACCAGCGATTAAATGCAAAGTAGGCGTCTTCCCACGAGGACGCCTTTTCTTTTTCATCCCAACCTGTGCAACAGTGAGAATCCCCCCCAGGCAGCAGCAAACTACCAGACCAAAACTGATCAGGAAGATAATTGGATGTTTGCTGAAATATTTAGTCATTAAGCAATCTCAACGAACAGTTCACGCCCTAATTCCATCGGCTCCAACCTTAATTATCGCACTCTTTCCCATTGTATGTCCTCAGAACATTTGGGACAAAAACCGGCATTTGCTAAGAGACACTTTCCCGACCCGAAACCATTATACTTCCACTGCCAGCGCCTGCAAATTCTGCAGGCGTCTTGCTTGTAACGTCCGTTTCTTGATCTCGGCTCGTTTTGCCAGAACCTCCTTTGCTCTACCCGTATAAACGTCCATCGGGGTGAGATTGTCCAGCGACTCATGATAGCGCTGGTTGTTGTAGTAATCCACGAACTGGACGATCTCCCGTTCCAGATCTTCAGGAGAATAGTAATTCTGCAGGTTCACCACATTCTTCATCGAGCGGTGATAACGTTCGATCTTGCCCTGGGTCATCGGGTGGTAGGGCGCAGAGTGGGTGTGTTCGATGTGCCTGTGGTTCAGGTAATCCTTCAGATCCTTTGAAAGGTAACAGGGTCCGTTGTCGGAAAGCAGGCGGGGGCGGAGGAATACATTCACCCGGCCCACCCCTGTTTTCCTTAGAGCGATCTCCAGGGTTTGTTGCACATCCGTCGTGTTCATGGTAGGCGTGAGCTTCCACGCCAGGATGCAGCGGGAGTAATCATCCAGAACGGTGGACAGGTAATACCATCCCCAGCGCAGGATCTTGAAGTAGGTAAAGTCTGTTTGCCAGAGCTCATTCACGCGTTTGGTGGGGTTCTGGAATTTATCTTTGGCCGTGATCACCCGAAATGCCGGGCTTTCTATCAGATCATAACCCTTCAGAATGCGATAAACACTCGATTCTGAGATGAAATAGCCCTGTTCGTCGGTGAACAGCCAGGCTACCTGCCGGGAGGATTGGTCTGGATGCTCCAGAGCCACCTTTACCACCTGCTCCCGCACTGTCTGGGGGATATGATTCCAGAACTGGCGTGGGTTCGGACGCCGGTCGATCAGTCCATCTTCCCCTTCTTCCTGGTACAGCTGGTACCAGCGATAGAAGGTACTTCTGGGCACATTCAACTCGTCCAGGGTGCGTCTCATCGGTAATGCGGAGTGCTCCACCAGATGAATGATCTCACGTTTTTCTTCGCATGTGCGACGAATCATTCGTCCCACGGGGTTGCCTTGCCCAGCAAGCTTTTTTTCAACACCCTATTCTTGAGCGTCAGCTCAGCCACCACCTGCTTCAGCTGGTCAAGTTCATTACGCATTTCTACCACTTCCTGGTTGTCCGCCTGCCGTTGGGTGTCCCCGATCAGGCGCTGTTTCCCCGCTTCCAGGAATTCTTTGCTCCATTTGTAGTACAGGTTGGGCTGGATCCCTTCCCTTCGGCAAAGTTCAGCGATCGTGCTTTCACCTCGCAATCCCTGCAGCACGATCCGGACTTTCTCTTCAGCGGTGTACTTCTTACGTGTCGCCCGGCGGATGCTCCGCACGGTCGCTTCCACTGTCTTCTTCTGCTCGGCCATTTGAGCTCCTTTTGTTGTATGATAGTACATATCTGGCCGAGAAGTGTCTCTTAAGTATTACCCTTTACCTGTCTCAAATGCTCTGACACGGAACAGTACCATCTTCTTGACTTGTTATGTTGATACCAAGTGGGCGCTTTTCCTTGACATATTTTACAAATCCCCCTTGTTCCAATTCATCTGCTCTTCGGACATAAAGTTGAAATGCTCGTTTTGATTCATCGCGCATAGGAGCTCCTATCAATTAGGGTGTGAATTTCATCCTCGATGGCATCGATATCACCAACCAAACCGTTTGGCTCAGTGGCACGATCGGTGGAGCCGCGGTCCGTTTGAAGGCGGTGCTGGGCGCACTCGAACTTGAGAACACCAACATCTTTTACACCATTTGGTTGTATCTTTGTCGAAGTTCTTCTTCAGTTATAAATGGACGACTGACAATATCTAGTGTCTCTTGGCTCATCTTGCCTTCTTGGATGAGTTCTTTTCCTGCTCTACTCACTGCGCCCAATATTTCTTCACCTTCTTTGGTGATTTTTCCATCTTTCTTCATCAAAAATGCATGTGGTCTCAAAATCGCTCCCCCAAATTCTACACTTGCATTTTCCGCTAGTTCTTCAATGATTCGCACGACCGAACTCATGTTTTCCTTTTCCCACCATCCTCCGGTTGATACTAAAATGATTTTTCGGATATTTACATCTTGCCTAAATCGCGCTCGCGTGCGACCTACGCGATATTCAAGATAGGGTTCCACTAATGGACAGAGGCGGTTGATCACATTTTGCATATCACCCGGAAGAGGGATGTATACAGGAGTTGCAATTATGAGAATTTCTGCGGCTTTTAGCTTCGGATAGAGCAGTTGCATATCATCCCTAATGCAACACTCTCCGGGAGTTTCATACCAACACTGCATCCCACCACAAGCACATGGCTGTAGCTTGAGTTTGCTAGCGTAGAATATTCCGGTATCTACTCCGCATTCAGTTAGCCCATTGATAAATGATGACAAAACAGTAGCCGTATTCCCTTTTTCTTTTCGGGGACTACCATTGATTGCGATTGCCTTGATCATCATATCCTCCTAGTGTGCGCCCAACGGTTTGGCTTGTATATTAGAAAAAAGATTTAGCAACCAAAATAGGCTCAGCGGAACTGGCAGAACTCCTTTGCATTGCATTATCGCGCCATATTTGGCAAAACGCGCACTATTCACGAGAAGCGGTGCCGCTGTCCGCTTGGAGACGGTCTTGGTCAGGGCATTGTTCATAGGCTTAGGTGCTCCACCATGACCTTGAGCTTGCCATCATGTAGAGCTAGTAGGCTCGTACCACGGCCTACGATTTGAAATGACCCGTGTGGCCCTGCGCCCGACCAATTGAAGTGGAATGTTACCACCGCCGAGCTTGTATCGACACTCACGACCTCGATGTCTGACAAGTAATAGAGTTCATCCACAATATCTTGGGTCCATGTACTTTCGAAAGCCCGTTGGATTGCTTCAAGTCCGCGATAGTCCCCATCGGTAAATCGGAACAATGCATTCGGATGAATCATCCCCACCACGTTGGCGAAGAATCTGGTAGCGCTCGCATCTTCGAATCGTTTGAGAAATTCGACGATCTTGGTTTCAGTGATCGGAAGATCTCTATGCATTGTGTCTCCGTTCAAAAGTGATGAACATACTTTGGCGCAATCTCAATCGCTGGCAATGGCTTGGCTTGGAGATGTCGCCTAACTGTTTGTCTCGGTGTAAGCAGAGGAACCACTATCCGCTTGGCGATGGTGTGTAGGCGGCTTTTTATAATTGCTTTGGATTTATTCCCAAGTCTCACGATGTAGCATAATGCACATGTTGAGAATAGACAGTGCGGTAGCCGATTGAGTATCTGATCTTTCTACATGTTCGTGATAGGTGCGGATATTCTCGACTACTTGCTGAAACGTTTTCCGTAAATCTGGATTGAAGTCCTTTTCCTCGAGTGAAGCAACTTCCATGATAGCCTCATTCAGACGATCTTTGAGAAGTTTATTCGAACTAGCCAAGATACGACTAGCAGAGTCAAACTTTTTGATCGTTTCTCGAAGAGATGCCATATTTACTCCTTGTCGAACAAACATTCCTTTGTTTCTCCGAGCTACCCAACGGAATGGCTCAGCGGCGGCGGGGCCACCCAGACACCTTTGCCATTTCGTGCACTTCTCGCAAGCCGGTGTGTACCATCAGCGGCAAAGCCGCTGTCCGCTGGAGATTGGTTGGTTCCCATCTCTGTTCTACCCCATTTTCGCACCTTTTGGCATTATATGGTAACTAGCTGGTGTTGGGCGGCAGGTCCTCTACCTCATAGGCTGCTACTGGCTCGACTGGCGCACATGTCGCCAAGCGCCATAAGAGACTACTACCAAACCAATCGAAGTTACCATGAGACCGAACGCAAGACTCCGCGAAAACAATCCGTTACGCCATGGTTCCGAAAACAGTCCCTCGCTTCCGTGCTTGAGCATATCCGCGAGAAGAAGGAACAGACCCAAACATAGGTTCCCGATGTAGCCGGCTTTGCTGCCCCGTGCTGCAAGCACGAGGAGCAGGCTGGTGATGCTGAAATAGGCAACAGCCAATATTTGGCTGAACTCGTTGGACAGGCCGAAATCGGCCGGTATGCCGTAAAGGAAGTCATCAATAAGATGCGCTGCCCCGAAGCCGGCAAGCAATACGGCGGCGACAATGACTCTATTGCTCCATCTTTTGCTCTGGCTCATTGCACACTCCATGATATCTGGTCCGATTGCTGTATCGCCGCCCAACAATAATTCATAAGACCGCCCTCATTTCATGCAATTTTGCTTGATATATAAGCGTAGTATATAACCTATTCCCCCTAAAGACAATAACCTCTCAATCCAATAAGCTGTGACGAACAGGGCTGTCCCCTCAAATAGAAAAGCCCTATAAGTTTTAGAGCGATTTGCTCACTGACTAGCGTCCTTCGTCCAAACCATGCCTCCGCTCACTTGAGTTTTTTTCTGAGCCATTTCCAAAACCCCGCATCATCAAGCCAAATCGCGACCATCAATATTACAAATAGCAGACCACCACAGTCCATGGGTACACCTCCTTTCATGAAATAATAAAGGGCAAGCAAGAATGACCTGACTCAAACATCCTGCTTGCCATTTTGGATAGTTATTGGGAATTTCTAGATAACAGAGATCGAAGCAATTTCAGCCAAAAGATAATTGGTTAGTAAATGTATTGCATTTCCCTTTCTTCTCTCGTATAATCACGGCGAAAGGCGCAAAAAAGAACACTTGCCTCCCTAAAAAGAGTCAAGCGAAATGCGCTAAAAACCTAAGATATGACGGTGTTTTGGCTCGAAACTGGCTATTTTCCCGTTTGTTTCGCGGGTGTAGTTCAGTGGTAGAACGCTTGCTTCCCAAGCAAGATATCGTGGGTTCGAGTCCCATCACCCGCTCAAAAATGATCGCCTATTCAGACGATCATTTTTTTTAACACCACCTGTCAAGGAATTATTGTAATTATTCTATGTCATGTTATCAACTTTTCCGCTTACATCAAGGTTTTCATGATCTCCTGGGGAAAATCGTCGAGTTACATATCCATTTGTTTGATACCAGTTAACAGCTTTTTCCAAAGCATCTCGTGCAGGAATGAAACTATAACCAAGTTCCGTGATCGCTTTTTTTGAACTATAATATTCTCTTCTCTTGGATACACGCACAGCATCCGGCGTTGCAAAAGGTATATGTTTTTTA
>Ga0315273_10004225_pt1 | contig 17541 bp, 11 predicted proteins | sample YL17G02_0_MG_FD_205753 | JGI IMG/M metagenome (GOLD analysis project Ga0315273, IMG submission 205753) | Sediment microbial communities from Yellowstone Lake, YNP, Wyoming, USA - YL17G02_0 | ecosystem: Environmental > Aquatic > Freshwater > Lake > Sediment | place: USA: Wyoming | collected...
CTTATATTTCATTTTGCATACAAGGCAATGATTATGGTTACTTGTAAATTCTAATATTTCGAATCCATTTTTAACGAATAATTTTTTTAGTTCTCTTTTGGTGAATGCATGATAGTACCTTTTTACTTTTTTATCACCCCAGGGGATGAAAGTATCATTCCAATCGTATTTTCCAAGTTGTATAAAATAATTGAACAAGGACTTCAAAACATAGGTAAAGTACCTTGGTTGAAACAGGTTCCAAACAGTAAGAATTAATACTGAATTTGGTTTTAAAATCTTTTTCATTTCCTGAACACATTTTATGCGCAACAGTTTTGATGGAATGTGGTGAAAACTTGCAATGTTAAACAAAATATCAACTTTGCCAGGGTAGGGAATTGATAGTGCGTTTCCGTATAAAAAATTTATATTTTTAAATTTTTCTTTTGCAAGCTGAACAAATTTTTTATTATTATCTATCCCAATATATTTCAAATCTTTCAAGTCCTTTAAAAGTTCGTACAACCTTCCGTTGCCGCACCCGAGATCAAGAATCGTCTGTCTATCCTTTAAATATTTCTTAAAGTTATCAAATTCCGGCCAGAGCCACTTTCTGGTATCCGAAAATTCTTCTGCTATTAAGTCATAATCATTCTCGACTTTTTTTAATAATTGTTTTGCAGTACTTTCTTTCATAAGTTAAAATAACAACCTAAAGTAACCATACTAAAAACAGTTATGATCCGCAAGCAGGAGAATTTACAGGATAAAATTAATGAAGAAATGCTTAAAGAGGCATTTAAATTAAAGGTGAAGTCTCAAAAGGAACTCCAGTCTTTAAAAAATCTATATTCTCTTAAATATAAAATCAGTTCTCCTTCAAATGTGGCTTTAATCCGAACTTATAGAAACCTTATTAAAAAGGGCAAAATTAGGGATAACGAATCCTTCTTTTATCTAATCAAAAAGAGAAAAATCAGATCGGAGTCGGGGATTGCCAATATTACCGTTATCACCAAGCACTACAAATGCCCCGGCAACTGTATCTATTGCCCTTCAGAGCCGAATATGCCCAAGAGTTACCTATCTAACGAGCCTGCAATGATGAGAGCTGTTTTAAATGATTTTGACGCTTTTAATCAGGTCAAAAACCGTTTGTCAGGACTTGATAGAACCGGTCATAATACTGATAAAATAGAGATTATTGTTGCGGGCGGAACTTTTTCTTATTATCCAAAAGCTTATCAAACCAACTTTATTAGAGATGTTTTTAATGCTTTAAACCAAAAGAAATCACGAACATTAAAAGAAGCTCAAGCAATAAACGAAACCGCAAAACATAGATGTGTAGGGCTTTCACTCGAAACCAGACCTGACTGGATAAATATTGATGAGATTAAAAGAATGCGAAATCTTGGCGCGACTAAAGTGGAAATTGGAATTCAATCTCTAAATGAAGATGTATTAAAAATGAATAATAGGGGACACGGGGTTAAAGAAATCCGTACTGCCATGAAGCTTTTAAAAGATGCGGGATTCAAAGTTAATGCCCATATAATGCCGAATTTATATGGCAGTTCAATTGAAAAAGATATAGAAGTCTTTAAAAACTTATTTAAGGATAGTGATTTTAAACCCGACTGGTTAAAAATTTATCCGTGTGTTGTCACTCCCTATTCTCATCTTGAGAAAATATGGAAAAAAGGCTTATTTAAATCATATTCTGACGAAGAACTTATAAAATTAATGATAGAACTTAAAAAATTAGTTCCGCATTATGTTCGAATTGCACGTTTATATAGAGATATTCCTGCCGAAAGTATCTTAGCTGGTTCCAAAATATCAAACTTAAGGCAGATTGTTCAGAAAAAAATGAGCGAAACAGGGGACAAGTGTAAATGTATCCGTTGCCGCGAAATAAAAACTTCCCTCCCCGATCCTGAAAACATAAAACTTATTGAACTAATTTACGATTCTTCAGGCGGAAAAGAGCATTTTTTAAGCTTTGAAGATACAAAAAACGATAAGCTAATCGCCTTTTTGCGCTTACGTATACCGTCGCAGATTTTTATGAACCAAAAACATTTTATCAAAGAGCTTTCCGGTGCCTCAATAATTAGGGAATTACACACCTACGGCGAGCATTTATCCCTAAAAGACCACAAAACAAAGGCATCCCAGCACCAGGGCTACGGAAAACGATTAATAGAAAGGGCAGAAGAAATAACTTATGATTACGGATTAAATAAAATTGCGGTTATTTCAGGTATTGGAGTAAGAGAATATTATAAAAAAAGAGGATTTGAGTTGCAGGGGACATATATGATTAAAACTATTTAAAGCCTATATTTAATTTTGCACAATATATCTTGTACAAAGTGTTGGTTAAATATAACGGATTTGAACTTGATAAGCCCTATCTTAAGGTTTTAATGACAGCTTTCAGGTATTTTTATTAAATATTCCGGTAATGAATGCCCTATTTTGCTTTATCCTAAGCCAACATCTCAAAACTTACGTTTATACGCGTTTTTAATAAATTTTCGATATCTTATACCTTTATCAGAAATTCTTAGATATCAAAATTCTCCTTTTTAATGTTTTTAATTTTTTTCATTTTATGTTATTTTATTTTAACTTTATTAAAAAATAAAAAATTTCACTTTATTAAAATAATTATTATATGAAATATAATCTGTTTAATATAATTTATTTATTTTATAGAAAATGAATTTGACACAAATTGTATAAAATGATACAATATATGTGTATTAAAAATAAAAATGAACATTAAAAATTAGATTTTGAAAGCTGGCGGCATAGATGGCTATGATTTTTGTCGTCGTCATCTACGCCTCAAGCTTTCAATAGCGTAATAGAGCTAATTATAAATCCTCCCAAAGATTTATAGGTATCAATTACTGTTTTTAAATGGGATTTGTATTTAAAGACGTGTACTGAACAAGTTGTAATTATAGGTGACTATGATTACTAGAGGTTATATAGAAATGTGTAATCTAATCTTTAAACTCTGCTTGATCTCGAAATGCTGTTGAAGACTTGAGGCTTTTTTAGTACTCTGAAATAACGATTAGCTTATGTCAACTGAAAAACAAGATCAAAACGAGAAGCTTTCAACTCAAGAGGGGCCTATTGAAAGTTTTACAGAAGTATATTTGGAAGTTTTTGACAAGTTTCAAGAAAAAACTGGCTTAGCTTTAAGTATGTTAAAACGAATTAATCCGGAAAACGCCAAGAACTTGTCTGTGGCTCTTAAAAAAAAAATAAGAGAAGCTTTGAGTTCAAAATGTAATGAAATGGACTCCAGGATTACGTTGGAACAGAAAGCTGATTCTCTTTATAGGTTTGGGCTTTCTGGCGTCGAAACGGCTTTTCAAAATATAGTTGAAGTTTTCAAGAATGAAATTGCTAAAAAACTGGGGACTAGTGAAATTACTGATGAAATACAGGATTTTATGAATGAAATAAGCAAGGATAATTCTGATTGGAAAAAAAAGTACAGTTCGATTGGTGATTTCAAAAAAGGTATGGCCAAAATTGAATTTAACCGTAAATGGGGGTTTGTTGATAATACTGGAAAGGAGATTGTTCCTCCAAAGTATGATAAAGTCTCTGATTTTGAAGAGGGAAAATGTAAAGTTGAAATTGATGGAAAACGGGGATTTGTTAATAATGCTGGAGAAGAAATTATTCCTCCAAAATATGATGATGTGTCTGATTTTAAAGAAGGAGCGGCCAAAGTTAAACTTGATGGTAAATGGGGATTTATTGATGAAACCGGGAGAAACCTTGTTATTCCACAGTATGATGATGTGTCCGATTTTGTAGAAGGGATGGCTAAAGTTGAAATTGATGGAAAACGGGGATTTGTTAATAATGCTGGAGAAGAAATTATTCCTCCAGAATATGATGATGTGTCCGATTTTGTAGAAGGGATGGCTAAAGTTGAAATTGATGGAAAACGGGGATTTGTTAATAATGCTGGAGAAGAAATTGTTCCTCCAGAATATGATGAGGTTTCTTCTTTTAAAGAAGGGATAGTCAAAGTTAAGCTTGATGGCAAATGGGGATTTATTGATGAAACCGGAAGAAACTTTGTTGTCCCACAGTATGATGATGCCTCTGATTTTGCTGAAGGGAGAGCCAAGGTTAAACTTGATGATAAATGGGGATTTATTGATGAAACCGGAAGAAACTTTGTTGTCCCACAGTATGATGACGCCTCTGATTTTGTTGAAGGGATGGCTAAGGTTAAACTTGATGATAAATGGGGATTTGTTGATAAAACCGGGAGAAACCTTGTTCTTCCACAGTATGATGAGGTTTCTGATTTTTTAGAAGGGATCGCCGAGGTTTCATTTAATGGTAAATTTAGATTTATTGATAAAAGCGGTAAAAAGGTTATTATTCTTTAGAAACTGATGAAAATGGAGAGCGTTTAATTAGCGCAGTAGGTCTTAAAAATTCACTTATTGTAATTCGTAGAATATATGTTGAAAATGGCAAAAAGAATACTTTATATGAAAAACAGTTAAAAAAATTGCATGATTCATTAATCTCGAGAAATGTAATAATGAAAAGACATGAAAAAGAACAAACGATTAATTAATTATACTAAATATAAATATATTATTAGTCCTGAACGAATACGTCAGTCCCCTGTTGGATTTTTTCGTTTAATGTCGGATATTTTGTGAGTTCAGGATCTTCTTCAATAATCTTTTGTGCTTCTATTCTTGCTTTTTCTATTGTTATTGAATCAGTTAGTGATGCCATTTTCAGGTCAGGGATGCCGCTTTGTTTGATGCCGTAGATTTCACCCGGGCCTCTTAAATTTAAGTCGATTTCTGCGAGCTTGAAACCGGATGAATAGCTTACCATTGCGGAAAGTCGTTTTTTTGAGTCTTCGCTTTCAGCGGAAGGGAATAAGAAGCAATATGACTGGTGCTCTCCCCTGCCCACTCTTCCTCTGAACTGGTGAAGTTGTGATAGTCCAAATCGTTCTGCGCCTTCTATAAGCATTATTGTGGCATTAGGAACATCAATCCCTACTTCTACAACAGATGTTGAAACTAAAATATTTATATTATTATCTTTAAAATCTTTCATTATTTGTTCTTTATCTGCTGGCTTTAATTTGCCATGCAGTAAGCCGATTTTAAACTGAGGAAAAATATGTTCGCTTAAATAATCGTATTCTTTTGTAACTGCTTTTACTCCAAGAACGTCCGATTCATCAATAAGAGGACAAATTACGAATACCTGTCTCCCCTTTCTCACCTGATCTTCGATCCATCTGTATGCGTCTATCCTTTTATTTTCGGGCACAACTCTTGTAATGATTTCCTGCCTTCCTTTAGGCATTTCATCAATTATTGAAAGATCCTGATCTCCGTAAATTGTCATTGCGAGCGTTCGAGGGATTGGAGTAGCAGAAAGGCTTAGCAGATGTGGAGATCCAAAGCTTTTTAGTATGGTTCTCTGCTTAACTCCAAACCTGTGCTGCTCATCAATTACAGCTAAACCGAGCTTTTTAAAATTAATTTTTTCCTGAATAAGTGCATGGGTTCCAATTACTAAATCAACAGTCCCCTTTTTCATCTGACTTACTATTTCATCCTTGTTTTTTTGAGTAGTACTGCCGGAAATAAATTGAATATTTAATCCGTAAGGCAGTAAAAATTTTGCGAGTGTTTGATAATGTTGTTTTGCCAGGATTTCAGTTGGGGCCATTAAAGCGCATTGAAAACCCGCTTTTATAGTGTTTAATATTGCTGCTGCTGCAACAACTGTTTTACCTGAACCAACGTCTCCCTGAACTAATCTGTGCATAGGATACGGATTTTCAAGATCTCTTAATATTTCTGCCAGCGTCTTTTTTTGCGCATTTGTAAGTTCAAAAGGTAGCTTGCCTAAAAATTCTTTTATTAATTCTATATTTTGAGGAATTTTTTTCTCATCTTCGGAACTAATTTTCTGCCAGTACCATTTTCGCTGTAATGCTTTTAACTGAAGCAAAAAGAGTTCATCAAAACTAAGCCTTTCTACAGCCCTTTTTAGGAGTGTTTCACTTTCAGGAAAATGAACGTTTTTAACAGAATCGCTATATGATAATAAATTATGATTTTTAATAATTTCATCAGGTAAATATTCCTCAAATCCACCTGCCCAGTCATCAATCAAAGGTTTGATTTTTTCTCTTATCCATTTTGAAGTAATACCTTCGGTTTCGTGATAAACAGGGACAATACGCTCACTATGAACCATTTCTTCTTTTAGTAATTCATAAGTAGGGCTCAAAAGACTGAGCTTGCCGTAGGCGTATTTTGCCTTTCCCATCATTACAACTTCTGCTTCGTTATATAAAATTCTTTTTATATGCGGCTGATTAAACCATACAACTTCTACTGTTCCCGTATCATCAGTAAGCATGCCTTTTGTTATAAATTTACCATTTCTTGTTCTTATTGTATTTAAATGCGTTAAAATTCCTTTAACTGTATTAACTTCTTCTGTACTTAAATCAACAATTTGAGTCAAATCAGACCTGTCTGTATATCTTCTCGGGAAATATAATAAAAGATCCTGGACAGTTGTTACTCCAATATCTTTAAGCTTATTTAAATGGCCGTTAGTTGTTCTGAGAACCTCTTTTAATGGTCTATGAAGCATAAAATTCGTAAGTAATTAGTACTTAAATTTAACCTAAATTGATGCTATGTTCAAGTATTGTTATCGTTGTTAATTAAGCCACTCTTTCTTTTGCTTCAACATCCGGTTTTATTTTTTTAACGAAATACTCACCTTTAATTAAAGCTTCAGCATCCAAATATACTATTTTCTTTGCTTGCTGGTCGGCATAATGATGAGCTTCTCCAAATTTTTTTCCTTGCTGCAACGCTTGAATAAAAAATAATTGATAATATGTTGAATAAAATTCGGCTCTCTTATTTTGATTTTGTATCCCCCCGGGTAGATTTGGGAGATCAGATTTGGTTTGTGTAAATAACATTAAACGATCTGCAAGGTTTTTATCTTTATTTGCTGCATTCTTTAGTCCAGGCATTAATCCTCCCCCAAAACATGCCATAGTATTAATAACAAATTTTGCCTGAGGAAATTGATGCATCAATGAAACCAAATGCACGGAATTGATTGGGTTTTTATATTTTAATTCACTTTGTGACCCATGAGTATAAAAATCGAGATAAAAATTTCTTACACCTTTTAAATAATCTTTTTTAATTAAATTGGTTATTGATTGTAATGGAGAATCAGAAAAAACAGTATCATGCTCCAAATTTTTATATTGTTTAGTTAAAGCACTTGTTAATAATGCAGAAGAAGAAAGGGAACTTTGAATAATAGGATCAAAGGATGCGGGAAACACCTTTAAGTATTTTATTTTTTCATTTCTCGGTAAATCCACATTTCGTAATTTTGCTTTATTCTGGAGGGATTTCTGATAATTTTGTTTGGCTTTTTCAAATAATTCATTAATTCTGTTTCCTTTGATTTTTTGCAGCAAATCCTCTTCAGAAACAATTAAAGATATTTGAGGATTTTCTTTGGAAACAAGTGCAATCATCATTGTTTCATAAACAAAATATCCTTTCCAACTGGAGTTTTTATAAATGATCGTAAAATTCTCGGGTTCTTTTTGAGGATCATATTTTATAAATGGTGATGATTTACATAAATTATCAAGAAATTTTTTTATATCAGTAGGTTGGTTTTCTTTTGAGCCAATTTGGACTTGGCTACGTATTCCAGCTGTTGTTAATTTTGCAATTTTTTGATTAATAAAGGCACTTGATAATTGATCATTGGACTGAAAATATCGGACTAAATAATCATTATAATTTTTAAGTACACCCTGTAATCTTGTTTGTTCATGACTGGAAAGATGTTTTGTAAGACTGAATAATACCCATAATCCAGAAAATATTGATTGCAATTTGTCTGTTGTTAGACCTGCTATATTTTTAAATGTGAGTAATTTTGCCTCAATAAATTCTTTTAATTTTGTTTGATATTTTTTATAAAGAGAATTGTTGGTATTTTTTAATTTATTTAAATTTTTATCAATAGAGTTTAATAATGAACTATTAATTAGTCTTTTTACGTCAAATTGTCCGTCCAATTCACCTTGGGGAGTTGGTTTCGTAAAAAAATCTAGTTTATTGTTCATTTAATTATATGTTAAACTTAAGCGCCTTTTACCTTCAAGAATTTTCGTTTTCCTACTTGTAAAAGCTTTTCATTTTTTAAATCCATTTTGAAATTAACATCAGTTACCTTTTCCTGATCTACTTTTACCCCGCCCTGTTCTATTAATCTTCGGGCTTCGCTTTTTGACGGGGCCAGTTTTTCATTTACAATTAATTCAATTAGATTTATTGCTTTTGCATCAATGGTTTTTTCCTCAATATCCTCAGGTAATTCGTTTTTGCTGAATTGGTTAACAAATGCAGCTTCAGCGGCATTTGCATCTTCCTGCGAATGATAGATTTTTACGATTTCCTTTCCTAAAATCTTTTTTAAATTCATAGGATTTTCTCCTTGCTTTAGGGCTTTTTCGTGCTTTTTTATCTGATCTAAAGAAACAAATGTTGCAAGTTCAAAATACTTTAGAATCACTTTATCAGGTATGCTCATAACTTTTCCAAACATGTCTTTTGGCGCATCATCTACAGCTATATAGTTGTTTTCGGATTTACCCATCTTTTTAACACCGTCCAAACCTTCAAGAATCGGGACTGTTAAAATATCCTGAGGGGTTTGTCCGTAAGCTTTTTGAATTACGCGTCCTGCAAGCAGATTAAATGTCTGGTCAGTTCCGCCAAGCTCAAGATCGGCTTTTAAGGCTACTGAATCATATCCCTGCATTAAAGGGTACATGAACTCGTGCATTGAAATCGGAATGTTCTTCTTAACACGATCCTGAAACATATCACGCTCCATCATCTGAGAGACTGTGAAGCTTGATGCCAGCCGTATGACGTCAGAAAAGTTGAGTTTTTCAAGCCAGTCTGCGTTCCAGCGGGTTTCAATTTTATCAATATCCAGAAAGGTTTTTACCTGATCAAGATACTTTTCAGCATTTTTTTCAAGCTCCTGTTTGGATTTTATAGCTCTTCCTTCCATTTTGCCCGTTGGATCCCCTATCTGACCCGTAAAATTACCAAATAATAATACTATTTGATGCCCAAGATCCTGAAACTCTTTTAATTTTTTTATAACAACCATATGACCTATATGCAGGTCTTTGCCTGAAGGATCAATCCCGAGCTTTATTCTAAGCTTGCGACCGGATTTAAGCTTTTCTATAAGATCGGTTTTTACAACGGTTTCAACCACCCCCCTATTTAATAAATCATTAATTGCAGCATCAGTAATTTTAGACATATTGTTTGTTAAGTTCGCCTTACATATTAAGAATAATCGGGTCTCTTGTAAACCAATAAAGTATATACAAAAAAAGTAGAAGCGCGCTCACCTCCTAGTCTGCTTCTACTCTTTTGGTGTAGCTAGATGTGAGGATGAAAATATCTCCTTCATCTAGCTGCACTTCAATGATATTCTTTTGTAGAAAATAATCAACAATTTCTGACACCTAGCTGTTACGACTTGATTTTTCCTTCTAGATCTGCAATAATTTGGCTGTTGGTGATTATAAACAACATAATCGTATTTACATGTTAGAAGGAATACTTAAAAAAGTAGGACTTAATGATAAAGAAGTTTATGTTTACCTTGGACTGCTAGAACTCGGATCACAGCCTGCTAGTGTTATTGGTAAGAAAACCAAAATAAACCGCTCAACTACATATCTGATTTTAGAAAGTCTTATGAAAAGGGGCTTTGTTAATCAACATGTCAGGGCTGATATTAAATATTTTACCGCTGCTGATCCTCAGGTAATTGTGCAGACTCTTGAAAGAGAAGAACAGCAGATACAAGAATCAAGAAAAACTATCATTGACCTCCTTCCTGATTTCTATGCGCTTTCTAATCCTTTAAGTATAAAACCAAAAGTGAGGTTCTATGAGGGAGAAGAAGGTGTAAAAAGGGCTATGGAGGATACTCTTACCTCAAAGGAAACTTTGTTAAGCTGGGATGCGATAGACAGCTGGTTTTCAGCTCCGCCCGGTCTTCAAAAATTTATTAGAGATTACGCAAAGCTTAGAGTAGAAAAATACAAAATTCCTGTTCGCGTACTTGTACCTGATACAACCATTGCAAGAGAATATCTACTTAAAGAATATCCAGTATTAAAAGACAGAGAAGATCCTCTTATGGAAATCAGATGGATTCCGAAGGGTGTGCAGGTATTTAAAAACGAGATAAACGTATATGATGATAAAGTTTCTATTGTGTCACTCGCAAAAAATGAACTTATAGGAATTGTTATTGAAAGCCATGAGATCGCACAAACCCACAGGTCAATTTTTGAGGTAGCCTGGAAAGCAGGTAAAAAAATATAATTATTTATTATGAGTGAAGAGATTAAAATCCGCATTGAACCGGATAATGCAAAATTAAGGATAGATAAATTTTTAGCGAGAGATTTTAAGAAATATTCCCGCTCTCTTTTACAGAAACTGATTATAGAAAGCAAAGTTAAAGTTAACGGACTTCCTGTAAACAGTCATTATAAATTAAAATCAGGAGACGAGGTTACCCTTGAACTTCCTGCCCTGCGTAAACCTAAAAAACTTTCCAAACAAAAAATTTCTTTGGAGATTGTTTTTGAAAATGATGATCTTGCAGTAATCAATAAACCTGCTGGAATGATTATACATCCTTCAGATCAGGGAAGGCATATGCAGGATACCCTTGTAAATGCTTTGTTATTTAAATTCGGTCGTGATTCATTGAGTAATATAGGAGGAGAACTGCGGCCGGGAATAGTGCATAGACTGGATAAAGACACTTCAGGCCTTATGATAATTGCTAAAAATAATAGGATCCATGAATATTTAGTTCAAAAAATGAAAAATCGTGAGATTGAAAAAAAGTATATTGGTTTGATAATAGGTCATTTAACAGATAAGAAGGGTTTAATTGACTCGCCACTTGTAAAATCTTCAAACAACTGGGGGAAAGTAATTTTAGCTCCCGAAGGAGAAGGTCGTGATGCAAAAACTTTATATAAAGTACTCGAATATTTTGAAAAGGAAGGGTATAAGTTTACTTTAATTGAAGCGCAAATTCTCACAGGACGTACTCATCAGATCCGTGTGCATTTTAGTTCAATAGGTTATCCGGTTGCAGGAGATTTTTTGTATGGCAATACAAAAGCTAACAAGTTTTTAGAGAAATTTAATCTTAAAAGACAGTTTCTGCATGCGGAAAATCTTAAATTCCAGCTTCCAAACGGAGAAATCGTTGATATTAAAAAGAAAATCCCCAATGAGCTTGAGAATGTTTTAGAAGGGCTTAAATCCTGATAAAAACTTATCAGTCCTTTTTCTTACCGTCTAAAGTTATATCTTTGATTTCAATCAGACTTAAATCTTTTTTAAATCCTTTAGTTCTTGAGTATCTTTTTTTAGACTTCATTTTAAACACTCTTATTTTTTCACCTCTAACCGCTTTTAAAATTTCAGCGTCAACATGCGCACCGTCAATATACGGGTGGCCAATATCAACATTTTTGTCGTCTTTTGCATAAAGAAGCACTTTATCAAAAGAAATTTTTCCTGAATCTTTTTTTAAAGAATCAACCTCGATTTTGTCATTTTGTTTTACCTTGTATTGTTTTCCTGCGATTTCAACTATTGCGTACATAATTTTATGTTAAAATTTTAAAAATGCGTGCTTACTCTATAGAATAAGCCGATAAAAATCAAGTTTTTTGATTGAATTTGTTCATTGAGGAATCAATACCATTCTTTAGCCATTCTATTGCGGCTTTACATGCTTTTTCTTTAACAAGTTTAAGAGTTTTTGTTTCATCTTTGCTGAAAACAGACAATACATAATCTTTGCCTGTGAATTTAGCTTTCAAATCAGCTTTTCGGGTTTCAATGCCTATTTTTATTCTTGCAAAATCTTCGCTTGATAAATTCTCATTAATTGAAATCATTCCATTATGGGTTCCAGCACCGCCTTTTGATTTGATTTTAATTTCTCCAAGCGGTAAATCGAGGTCATCAACTATTACTAACAAATTTTTTAATGGAATTTTATAAAAATTAATTAATTCCAAAACAGCTTTGCCTGATAAATTCATGAAAGTTAAGGGCTTAACCAGCAGCATTTTTTCGGTGTGATACTCCCCTTGCGATACCAAAGACTGAAATTTTTTTTTATCAATAAAATCAGTAAACTTTAATTCTGAGTTTATTAAATCCAAAACCTGAAAACCAACATTGTGTTTTGTATTTTCATATTCTTTGCCGGGATTTCCTAGGCCTATTATTATTTTCATTTCCTGAAAATTAATATTTTATCAGATATGCATATTTGGTCGCCATCCTGAGCTCCTTTTCTGGCAAGTGCCTTCTGTATGCCTGATTTTTCAAGATATGTATAAACTCTTTGAATTGCTTCGTCATTAGAAAAATTCGTCATCTGTGTGATTTTTTCTATGCCTCTTCCTTTAACAACGAAAATTCTTTCTTTTTTTGATTTTATCATGGAAATTTCGTATCTTTTACCTGATAATTTTAAATGAGGTTTGAAAATCTTTAAAGGTGACTTTTTTTCAAATTTAATGAATTTCTCTTCTTCTTTTACATCCTTAAGACTTTTATGGGTCTGAATAATCAGTTCCGGAATTCCGGCACCGGTTACAGCGGAAATTAAAAATATTTTTTTTCCTTTTAAATGTTTCTGCAGGTCTTTTTTTAAGAATTCCGCCAGTTCGTTGTCGAGTGTGTCGATTTTATTTAATGCTACTATCTGCGGTTTTTTCGCAATATCAGGATCGTATTTTTTTAATTCATTGATTATTGTTTTGTAAGCCCTGTTTAAATCATTTTCATTTATATCAATAATGTGTATTAACACTTTCGTTCTTACTATATGTTTTAAGAATTCGTGTCCTAAGCCTTTGCCTGTGTGTGCTCCTTCAATTAAACCCGGTATATCGGCTACAACAAAAGAATCATGAATGTTGGTTTTGGTAACTTTTCCCACATCGGTTATTCCCAGATTTGGGATTAAGGTTGTAAAGGGATATGAAGCGATTTTTGGTTTTGCATTAGAAATTCGTGAAAGTAAGGTGGATTTTCCCGCTGACGGAAGCCCTATTACGCCTATATCTGCAATCAGTTTCAATTCCAAAACAACCTCGATTTCCTCACCTGGCTCCCCTATTTCAGCAAATTTTGGTGCTTGGAAAACACTTGTTGTAAAATGGGCGTTGCCGCGTCCCCCCTGGCCGCCTTTTACAACCATATATTCCTTGTTGTTTTCGTCTAAATCTTCATAAATTTCGAGAGTTTTTGGCTCTAAAACCAATGTACCTAAAGGAACATCCAAAATTAAATCTTCGCCGCTTTCACCCGATTTTTTTTGGCCTTCTCCGTTTTTGCCGTCCAATGCTTTAAAGAGCTTTCTTGTGCGGAAATCAGATAAAGTTGTTAAATTTTCATTCGCGCGGATTATAATATGACCTCCTCTGCCGCCGTCTCCGCCGTCAGGTCCGCCAAAAGGCACGTATTTTTCTCTTCGAAAACTTACGCAGCCGTTGCCTCCGTTACCTGCAATCAATTTTACTTTAGCGCTGTCGCAAAACATAAATAAATAAATAATTATCTTCTAGTTTCTTATTGAATTCTATCAGAAATTAGTTATATTAGTAAGGCTAAATGAGCATTTGCCGAAGTGGCGGAATTGGTAGACGCGCACGACTCAAAATCGTGTGACTGTAAGGTCATGAGGGTTCGATTCCCTCCTTCGGCACCATAGTCATGAAGCGACTTGTATTTTATTTAATTAAACTCTTTTCCCTTAATTTCCGGTGGTAAGCAATAGCAAATCTGTGAGCTTCATCTCTTATTTGCTGTAATAAATAAAGGGCTTCAGAGTCCTTCTTTATGGCTATAGGAAACGGTTTTTCAGGTACGTATACTTCTTCGTTCTTTTTTGCGAGACTTATAACCCGTATATCCATTTTGTATTTTTTTATTATCTTTAAGCCCTGCGCTAGCTGACCTTTTCCGCCGTCAATTACTATTAAATCCGGTTTCTTCTTGAATTCATTTTCTTCAGAATACTTTTTTTTGTTAAAAAGAAGACATCTCTCACCTCTCTTTATTCTTATTCCTTCAGGCAGTTTTTTTATTTGCTGAAAACCGTTTGCTTCAAAATCTTTTAAGAATACTTTCTTAACAGAAATATAAACTCTGCTTTTTTGGGATTTATTTATTATAGCAAACGCAAAATCTTTTATATCAGTTCTATCAGAAAGTTTTAGTTCATCAAAAAAGCAGAGATCATCCAGTAAATGCTTTTTAGCAAGTTTTTTAATATTTATGCTGGTTTTGCTTTCAGCAAGATAAAGCATTCTTCGGTTAATTGCCTCAAGCATTGCCGCGAAATCATCGGGTTTGCCTTCCTCAACCGTTTTTATTTTAAAACGTCTGTATTTTTTGTTTTCAGGTACTGCGTTTTCAAAAACAACCATTGAAGCCACTTGATTTGTACCTGAAATATGAGAAATATCATAACATTCTATCCTTTTTGGGATTTCTTTTAGTGAAAGAATGTTTTTCAACTCTTCCAATGCTTTTTTCCTTTTATCCTCATCCCCCTGCCATCTTGCACGGCTTGTATCTGCAAATATTTTTGCATTTTTTAATGCGAGCTCAAGAAGCTTGTTCTTGTCCCCTTTCTGAGAGGCGATAATTTCAACTTTTTGTCCTTTTAATCCCTTTAACCATTCTTTAAAAGTTTTAAAATCTTCAATTTCGTGAGGTATTATTATTTTTCCAGGAATATCCGTGGAATTTGAATAATATTGATTAATAAAAGACTCCAGAATTTCGGAATTTTCGTTGATGTTTTCGTCAGTTTCATCAATACTGAAAATAAAATTTTCCTGATTAATCAGTTTTCCGTCTCTAATCATAAATAAAGTAAAATAAATCCTTCCTAACTGGTAAATATAATTAATTATGTCCATTTCCTCACCCGTGGGAGCTGATACAATCTGTTTTTCGAGAATTTCATTTATTGCATGAAGTTTGTCACGAAGCACAGCGGCTTTTTCATATTTTTTTTCAGCTGCAGCTATCTGCATTTGTTTTGCCAGAGATTCAATTATTTCATCCCCTTTCCCTTTAAAAAAACTAATAATTTGTTTTATTATTTCGGCATATTCTTCTTTTGTGCATGCGCCAATACAGGGACCGATACATCTTTTTATATGATAATCCAGACACGGGTATTTAATTGTTTTTTTTGCAACTTCAACTTTTCCCTGTCCTTCATACTTTAAAAAAAGACTGCAATGCCTGTACTGAAAGATTTTTTTAAGAATATCAAGGGTTTTACTGAGTTTTCCCGATGCGGTTTTTGGGCCAAAATAAAGCGCTTTGTCATTTAAAACTTTTCTTACAATCATCACCTGTGGAAAATCTTCATTCTGGGTGATTTTTAAATAAACATAATTTTTGTCATCCTTCATCAAAATATTATATTTTGGACGGTTTTCCTTAATCAGATTTGTTTCAAGAATTAGAGCCTCCAACTCGGATCCTACTACTGTGTATTCAATATCTTCAATCTGGGAAACAAGTTTTTGAATTCTTGGAGTAAGCTTGTTTGTTCTTTGAAAATAGCTTTTAATACGGTTTGCCAGATTTATTGCTTTCCCGATATATAAAAGTTTTTTTTCTTTATTATAAAATCTATAAACACCAGGTTTTTTAGGCAGATTTTTTAAAATATTTTGAATTTTTTGGTTCATATTATTACTTAAACATTCCCGATTATATCATAAAAAAAAGCCCCGCTTCCTAAATCAGCGGGGCTCTACAATGAAAGATCAAAATTACATAAATCCTGCATTATGGAATCTGTAGAAAAGCTCAGCTACGTCACCTCTCTGCATTCCCTCGTCGGGATAAAATTTGCCGTCAGGGGCTGAATCAACTAATGAATTGTTCTTTGAGAACTGGACATGAATTATATACCAGCCGCTTAAAGGAGTATCAGGATAGGGCGGATTTGTTACTGTAACTCCTGACAAATCTTCTTCTGAAGCTCCTAGAAATATTTTAAGCATTTCAACACGGCTTACCTGCTGACCCGGTCGGAAATAACCATCAGCATAACCTTCAATAACATGCTCAGCTTTAGCAGTTCTTACATGCGGCACATAGTAAGCCCCGATTACAACATCAGGAAATCCCTGATTAGTTCCGTCATCCGGTAGTATAGGATAATTAAATCCCTCAATTGCTACTTTTGTAGTTTCAGCTCTGTTAATAATATCATGTGGTCTATAAGTGCCGTCAGGATAACCTCCAAAAATACCCTCATTTTTTACATAAGTAATTGCAGGACATAATGGATCGTCAATGGCTACGTCAATAAATCCAGCACAAAGATCTCCGCTTGGAGGAGTTCCATAATCAATAGCCACATCACCGGATTTTTCATTGGTTCCTTCGCTGTTTTGAGCTGTTATTAAATAGGTATAAGTTTTTTCACCCATAACGTCACCACCAGTATTTTTACCATCCCAAACTACATTATGTGTTCCTGAAGCCTGAACTTCATTAATTAATTGTTTTACGATACTTGATCCATCATAAATAGCTACAATTACATTGCTTCTTACATTTAAATTATAAGAAATAGTTGTTGTATCGTTGGTTCCGTCACCATCTGGAGAAAAAGTATTTGGACTGGCTGTATTGGCTGAAATTAATGGTGCTGCAGCTGTATCTCCGTCTGCTTCGTGTGCACCCAGATCAGTGGCATAAACAGCATCGTTATTGCCGTCTTTCATCCTGGCGTTTCCAAAATAATCCTTTAATACTTCACTTAATTCAACTCCTTCATCAATACATGTGGAAGTTGCTCCTAATTTATAATCATTTGTGTTGGTAGAATTAACATTATTTAATTTTGGATCACAGGTTAGTTCATTTGCAGCCTGGGTATGAGTAGTTGTATTGCTGTAATATGCATTGTAATCATATTCAGGTGAAGTTCCTAATAGGGCAAGTTCTTCTGCGTTGTTGTAAGCAATAAGATTATTTTTAATAATAACATTTATTGAAAAAGCTGCTAGAGTAATTCCTCTGATATTATTTACTATAGTATTGTTATATGCTTTAGAACCGGTTCTTAAATAGAGGCCGCTTCCATTCTGAGTTTTAGAAACTATGTTATTATAAATTGATGAGTTTTGGGCAGCAATTCCTCCTACTCCAAACTCGGAATTGGTGTTGTCGTATAAGAAATTGTTATAAATTTTTGAAGTCGAAGGACTACCGGCAACATATATTATTCCTGATAAAGTATTATTATTATGGAAGTAATTCCCGTTTATCTGTAAAGAATCACCTGATTCAG
>Ga0315273_10004226_pt1 | contig 17537 bp, 19 predicted proteins | sample YL17G02_0_MG_FD_205753 | JGI IMG/M metagenome (GOLD analysis project Ga0315273, IMG submission 205753) | Sediment microbial communities from Yellowstone Lake, YNP, Wyoming, USA - YL17G02_0 | ecosystem: Environmental > Aquatic > Freshwater > Lake > Sediment | place: USA: Wyoming | collected...
CAGGTGGTCTTCATCGACGAGATCCACCGTTTGCCCCGTATCCTCGAGGAACATCTCTACCAGGCGATGGACGATCTCCGGTGCGAGCTCATCGTCGATAAGGGGCCCAATGCCCGCCACTACACTCTCAACCTTCAGCCCTTCACCCTGGTCGGGGCCACGACGCGGGTTGGGATGCTCACCGCCCCGCTTCGCGAGCGCTTCGGCGTCGTGTTCCGTTTGGATTACTACGCCCCCGAGGACTTGAAGAAGATCGTTCTCCGTACGTCGAAGATCCTTGAGATCGGGGTCACCGACGAGGGAGCGACCGAGATCTCGCGCAGAGCGCGGGGCACGCCACGTATAGCCAACCGGCTGCTCAAACGCATCAGGGACTTCGCCCAGGTCGAGGGAAAGACGAGCATCGACCGCGAGACCGCCGACAGCGCGCTTCGTCGTCTCAAGGTGGATGAAAAAGGCCTCGACGAGATGGACCGCCGGATCCTTCTCCTCATCATCGAGAAATTCGGCGGGGGTCCCGTGGGCATCGGCTCGCTCGCCGTCGCCGTGAGCGAAGAGGTCGAGACGATCGAGGATGTCTACGAGCCTTTCCTCATACAGACGGGGTTTCTCCAGAGGACTTCGCGCGGCCGGATGACCACGCCTCTCGCTTTGAGTCATCTCGGTCTGACGTCGCGGTCGCAAACGGATCCAACGCGGCTACTGTGACCTCCATGCACCTCGACGCGTTCGATTACCATCTCCCCAAGTCTCTCATCGCCCAGGCTCCTCTCGATGACCGCACCGCGAGCCGCCTCATGGTGATTGATCGCGCGTCCGGCGCCTTCGAGCACGCCACGTTTCGCGATCTTGCCTCGTATTTGACGCCGGGCGATGTGCTCGTCGTCAACCGATCGCGCGTCATTCCAGCACGGCTTTTCGTCCGCCGCTCGAGCGGGGGCCGCATCGAACTCCTCGTCACGCGCGTGCTCGACGAAAGAACATTCACCGCGCTCGCCAATCCGATGCGGCGCATAAGAATCGGCGAGACGCTCTCCAGCGAAGGGGGCGCCTTCGCGTGCCGCGCGCTTGCCCGTGAGGGCGAAAGGGAAGTGCGCGTTGAACTCACGGTGCCTCACACGGTGCACGAGGTGCTGGACGCGCACGGGCACGTACCCCTTCCGCCGTACATCGGCCGCGTGGACGAGCCGCGCGACCGCGAGAGGTATCAGACGGTGTTCGCGGACGAAAAGGGATCCGTCGCGGCACCGACGGCGGGACTTCATTTCACCGAAGATCTCTTGTCCCGCGTGCGGTCACGTGGGGTTGACGTGTGCTCCGTCGTGCTTCATGTCGGTTTGGGGACGTTCCTTCCGCTCGATCACGAGGAGATCGAAAAAAACAAACTCCATGCCGAATCCTTTTCGATCGACCGCGGTACCTTGAAGACAATCGCCGCGGCGAAGGCGGAGGGCCGGGGTGTCGTGGCGGTGGGGACGACCGTGGCGCGCGTGCTCGAAACCGCGTGCAGCCGTGGGCTCCTCGACGACGCCGATCCCGACGCCGGTGCCACGGCGGACGTCGCCGGCGAGACCGATCTCTTCATCTATCCTGGCTACGAATTCACGTGCGTCGACAAGCTCATCACAAACTTTCACCTGCCGAGATCGTCGCTTCTCCTTCTCGTCTGCGCGTTCCTGGGAACCGAAAAAACGCTCGCCTGTTACGAAGCCGCCGTTCGCGAGAGATACCGTTTTTACAGCTACGGGGACGCGATGCTCATTCGGTGAAGCGAGTGATGGAACGATGCCCTTCGTCCCGTCCGCAACGGTGCGTGCCGTGTCGACAGCTACCGACTCCCCAGCCCCCTTTTCTTCCGCGCTTGATTCCAAGGGTCTTCAGGGTTAATATACTTCGATACCGCTTTCCAATTATGGCGACATCTCGGGACCCGTCCGGCGATGACAGCCGGATGGGTTGCCGTTTCATAGGGTCGAACTGGAGGATCCATGGGTGCTCATTATCTGCACAAGCTGTTTGCCCCGAAATCCGTGGCGATCATCGGGGCCACCACACGCACGGACTCCGTGGGGTACCGCGTCTTCATGAACATGATCGAGGCGGGGTACAAGGGAGAGCTCTACCCCGTCAATCCGAAGTACCAGGAGATCGGGGGCAAGCAGTGTTTCGCGTCCGTGGAGGCCATCGGGAAACCGGTGGACGTGGCAGTCATCATCATACCGGCCAAAGCGGTTCCGGAGGTGATACGCGAGTGCGGGGAGAACGGGATACGCGGGGCTGTTGTGATTTCCGCGGGATTCCGCGAGACAGGACCCAAGGGCGTACGCCTCGAGGAGGACATGGTCGACGTCGCCAGGCGGTACGGAATCCGCATCATCGGTCCGAACTGTCTGGGGATCATGCGGCCGTCGACAGGTCTGAACGCGACCTTCAGCCACAACGCGGCGCTCCCCGGAGACCTCGCGCTCGTGTCGCAGTCGGGTGCGCTATGCACGTCGATCCTCGACTGGGCGCTATCGAATCACGTGGGATTCTCCGTCATGATATCGATGGGAGGCTCGGCCGATGTCGACTTCGGAGAGGTCCTGGACTATCTCGCCGTCGATCCAGAAACGAAGAGCATTCTCCTCTATATCGAAGGGATCCGCGCCTCGAGGCGATTTATGAGCGGGCTTCGCGTGGCCGCGCGCATGAAGCCGGTCATCGTCGTCAAGGCCGGCCGCCACGCGGAAGGGTCTCGCGCGGCGGTCTCGCACACGGGGTCTCTCGTCGGTGCGGACGACGTGTTCGACGCGGCGCTCCAGAGGGCGGGCGTGGTTCGCGTGCTCACGGTGGCGGAGCTCTTCGACGCCGCGCACATTCTCAGCGCCGGCGTGCACGTCAAAGGCAATCGCCTCGCCGTCGTGACGAACGCAGGCGGTCCCGGCGTGATGGCAGCCGACAGCGCCGTCGAAGCGGGGGTGTCGATCCCCGATCTCGACGAGAAGACGATCAAGAAACTCGACAAGATTCTCCCTGCCGCGTGGTCGCGGGGCAACCCGGTTGACATCCTCGGGGACTCGCCGCCCGAACGCTACAAAGATGCGATCCTCGCCTGTCAGGAAGGCGATCAATGCGACGGGGTCTTGGCGATGTTCACGCCGCAGGCGATGAGCAGGCCCACCGAGGCAGCCAAACACGTGATCGCCGCCGTCAAAAAGGGCAAGAAGCCCACGATCGCGTGCTGGATGGGCGAGGAACAGGTTCGCAGCGCCCGAAAGCTCTTTGCCGATCACCGCGTCCCGTATTTTCTGACTCCCGAAGCGTCGGTGAAGGCCTTCGCGTATCTCGCCAACTACTCTCGAAACCAGCAGCTCCTCAGGCAGGTCCCTTCACCCTTGTGGGACCGAAGCGAACCGGACGTCGAAGGCGCCCGCCTCGTGATCGAGGGCGCGCTGGCCGAGGGAAGAAGAGTGCTGTCGACATCCGAGTCGAAGGCGCTTCTCAGCGCGTTTCGCATCCCGACGATGCCGAGCGTTGACGTGCGGTCCGCGAACGAAGCGCTCGTGGCGGCCCAGTCTCTGGGATACCCCGTCGCGATGAAGATCAACTCGCCGAGCATCACCCACAAGTCCGATGTGGGCGGAGTGAGGCTGAACGTCGACAACGCCCAGGCTGTGCGGACGGCGTACCACGAGATGCTCGCATCCGTGGCCGGCGCGAGTCCAGACGCCGAGATCCGCGGCGTCACGGTCGAAAAGATGCTGCGCAAGAAGTACGGCCGCGAGCTCATGGTCGGAGTGCTTCGCGACGAGGTGTTCGGTCCCACGATAAGCTTCGGCGCCGGCGGAACGGCCGTCGAGGTCTTGAAGGACAGCGCGGTTGCGCTCCCTCCGCTCAACGAGTTCATCGCCCGCGACGTGATACAGCAAACGCGTGTGGCCAAGCTCCTCGGAGCGTTCCGAAGCATGCCCCCGGTCAATGTCCAGGCGATTGAAAGCGTACTGCTTCGCCTCTCGGCGATGGCGTGCGAGCTGCCGTACATACAGGAGCTGGATGTGAACCCGCTCATCGCCGACGAAGAGGGAGCCGTTGCCGTCGATGCCCGCGTGGTGGTCGATTACTATACGCTCACGTCCGATCCGTACGGCCACATGGCGATCTACCCGTACCCGAGCCATCTTTCGAGCGGGTATCAGCTTGCCGACGGCCGCGACATCGTCATCCGTCCCATCCGTCCCGAAGACGCGGAGATCGAAGACACGTTTGTCCGGAATCTCTCGACGGAATCGAAGTACTTCCGGTTCATGCAGTCCCTGCAGGAGCTCACGGACGAGATGCTCGTCCGCTTCACACAGATCGACTACGACCGCGAGATGGCCTTCATCACGACCACCGAAGTGAACGGGAACGAGGCGGAGATCGCCGTCGGCCGGTACGTGACCAACCCGGACGGCAACAGCTGCGAGTTCGCGATCGTCGTCGGGGACGAGTGGCGCCGCATGGGCATCGGAACGCGGATCATGATGGCACTCATGGAAGTGGCGAAGTCGAGAGGCCTGAAAACGATGGAGGGCGAGATTCTCACTGAGAATACCAAGATGCTCTCTCTGGCGCGGAAACTCGGTTTCACGATTCGGCCGGTGGATGGGGATCCCACCCTTCAACTCGCCGTCAAGATTCTGTAGAAAAAAGGGCGCACTGTGAGACACGTCGGGAAGCTTGATATTGCGTTCGCTGCGATCGCCGTTCTGATGGCGTTCTCGCCCTTCTTTCAGGGGTGCTCACGTGAAAAGCGATACAACGTTCTTCTCATCTGCGTCGACACGCTCCGCCCCGACCATCTCGGATGTAGCGGATACCCGCGAAATACGAGCCCCACGATCGACAAGCTGGCCGCAGAAGGGGTCCGTTTCGAGAAATGCTACAGCGCGTCGGGATGGACCCTTCCGTCCATGGCGACGATCCTCACCGGTCTCTATCCTAAAGATCATCTCGCCACCGATTTCCATTGGGCGATGGACCCGGATGTCCCCACGCTCGCCGCGATCCTCAGAAAGAACGGCTACGACACGCGGGCCTACGTGAGTCACGTGTTTCTCAAACCGACGTACGGTTTTGGCGAGGGTTTCCGTTCGTTCGACTTTTCGGTGTTGAACGTCGGCGACTCGCAGCAGGTGTCCACGTCGAAGGAGCTCACCGATCTGGTGATCGCGGACCTTCCGAAGACCCAGAAGCCGTTTTTCATGTGGGTGCACTATTTCGATCCGCACTTTGCCTATCTCGCTCACGAAGGGTGGGAGTCCTTCGGCAAGACCGACGCCGACCGCTACGATCAGGAGATCGCGTACACGGATTTCCACATCTCCCGGCTGATCGAAAGGCTCAAGCGGAAAGGGATGTGGGACAATACGATCGTCATTTTGACCGCGGACCACGGGGAGGAGTTCGGGGAGCACGGAGGGAATTATCATGAGACGCTGTACGAAGAAGTGCTTCAGGTTCCCGTGGTGATTGCAGCGCCCGTCCTCGAGCCCGGAGTCAACAAGACGATCGTGCAGCAAATCGATTTTGTGCCGACGATTCTCAACCTCCTCAAGATCCCCGCGCCGCCGAATCTTCCCGGGAAGGATCTTTTTGCGGAGAGCGGCGCGCCCGGTCCGATCTTTCTCGAAAGAGACCGCCCGTTCCCGTGGGTGCTAAGGGGAGTGATCGACGGAAAGGACAAACTGTTTGTCGTCGAGGTCGGTGATTCGGCGGCGATCCCGATGTCGAGCCACGGCAACTACGCCCCCGTCGTGAACGTTGTGCCGGGCACTTACATGTACGATCTATCGCGGGATCCGGGGGAGAAGCAAAACATCTACTCCGACTCGAACCCCCGTGCGAAGGAGCTCCTTTCGCTTATCGCAAGGCACTACGCCGCGCCGCGCGCGAGAACCCACAGCGTGGAGGTCGACGAAGAGCTCAACAAGAAGCTCCGGAGCCTCGGTTATATCCGTTGAGCCGCGCGCCTTCGCACCGCACCGCCGGACTGAAAAGATGCCGATTTCCTTCGAGATTGTTTCCACGAACGAGAGCGCCCGCGCGGGCGTTCTCCACACCGATCATGGCGCGGTCGCGACTCCCGTGTTCATGCCGGTCGGCACCCAGGGTGCCGTCAAGGCGGCCACCCCCCACATGCTCGGCGAGATCGGGGCCGGGATCATTCTGGCGAACACATACCACCTCGTGATGCGGCCCGGAGCGGATGTCGTGTCCGCATTGGGAGGGCTCCACCGTTTCATGTCGTGGAAGGGTGCCATCCTCACCGACAGCGGAGGCTTTCAGGTGATGAGCCTCGCCGATCTGCGAAAGGTCACGAGCGATGGGATCGCCTTCCGCTCGCACGTGGACGGTGCGCTCCACCTTTTCACCCCGGAGAGCGCCATACAGGATCAGGCGACGCTCGGGGCCGACATCATCATGGCCCTCGACTACTGCGCGGCGTACCCCTGCGAGCGGACTGAAGCCGAACGGGCGGTCGCGCTCACCACGCAGTGGGCGGGGCGAGCCGCCGCCGTCTACGGGAGGCGCTTCGAGATGGAGGGATACGAACGCGTGATCTTCGGCATCGTGCAGGGATCCACGCATCTCGATCTCCGTGACCGCTCGCGCCGCGAGATTCTCGACCTGGATTTCCCAGGGTACGCGATCGGCGGCCTCTCCGTGGGCGAGGAGCAAGCCGCGACGTGGGAGATCGTGGAGAGCGTCGCAGGCGGCCTGCCGGCGGATCGCCCCCGTTACCTCATGGGGATGGGGACCCCGGTGGATCTCGTCAATGGCGTTGCCCGCGGGATCGACATGTTCGACTGCGTCATGCCGACGAGAAACGCGAGAAACGGCACCGTCTTCACGCGAAAAGGCAAACTCGTGCTGAAGAACTCGGTCCACACGCGAGCCGCCGGACCTCTCGAAGAGGGCTGTCTGTGCTACACGTGCCGCAACTTCTCGCGAGGATACCTTCGCCACCTGTTTAACGCCTCGGAAATCCTTGGACCGGTGCTTGCGACATATCACAATCTCTATTACTATTGTGACCTCATGCGGGAGATCCGCGCGGCCATCGAGTTAGGCGAGTTTTGCGCGTGGCGTGTCCGGTTCATCGAGCAGTACAACTCGGGTGCGGCGGACGACGCATAGCGCGAGTTCTCATTAACAAGGCTTAAGGAGGAACGATGACATCGATTCTGTTTGCCGCCTCGGGTATCGGAGACCCATCACAACTACCGGTCTTACTGGTGATACTTGCCACGTTCGCCATTTTCTATTTTATTCTCATCAGGCCCCAGCAGAAGAAGCAGAAGCAGATGCAGAAGATGATCGAGGCGCTCAAGAAGGGCGACCGTGTGATGACGAGCGGCGGCATTTTCGGCACAGTCGTGGGGACCAAGGACAATATCATCGTTCTGAAAATTGACGAGAATACGAAGATCGAAGTCATCAAAAGCGCCGTGGTGAACGTTGTGAAGAAAGCAGAATGAAATCGTTGGATCTCAGATTCTACGGCGATTCTATACTGAGACAAGCCGCCGAGCCTGTTGTGAAGTTCGACGATGAGCTTCGCGAGTTCGGCGAAGCGATGGTCGTGACGATGCGGCACGAGCGCGGGGTTGGACTCGCCGCGCCGCAGGTGGGCAGAAGCATCCAGGTGATCTCCGCCCTGCGCATGGAAGACGGGGAGGATGTGAATGTCGCTGCCGATGTCCTCGTCAATCCGAAGGTCATCTTCGCGTCGAAGGAGACATGGTCGTACGAAGAGGGTTGTCTGTGCATGCCCGGTGTGAGCGCCGCCGTGATCCGGCCGAGGGAAGTGGAAGTGGAGTATCAGGACGTCACCGGCGAGGTCCGGCGGGTTCGGAGCGACAAGTTCTTCGGACGCATCTTGCAGCACGAGATCGATCATTTGAAAGGTGTGCTTTTCATCGACTATCTTTCCAGCGCGCAGAAGAGTCTCATCAAACCCAAACTGAGACAAATCTCTGACACGCAGCACCTCCTCTAACCCATTGGAGCGGCGGGGTTGCCAGAGCGCACGGTCAAGGTCATCTTCATGGGGAGCCCCGAGTTCGCCGTCAGCGCGCTCGACGCGCTCGTGTCCGATCCCCGCTTCGACGTGGTCCAGGTGGTCACTCAGCCCGACCGGCCGAAGGGACGCGGCAAGAAGCTAGCGCCCACGGCAGTGAAGGCGTACGCCACGGCGCGCGGGATCCCCGTCGTGACCATGACCCGGAACGACTACGTGGACGTCGTGAGGGCGCTCAGCGCGCTCGAACCCGATTTCGCCGTCGTCGCCTCCTTTGGAATCATACTGAAGAAGGATCTCCTCGAGCTTCCGAGGCACGGGTGCGTCAACGTCCACGCGTCCCTGCTCCCGAGGTACAGGGGCGTATCGCCGATACAGGCGGCCATCCTGTCGGGGGACGAGAAGACCGGGTGCACGACGATGCTCATGGATGAGGGGGTAGACACAGGCCCGGTTCTTCTCGCCGATTCCATCGATATCGAACCCCATGATACCGCGGGCACGCTCGGGCGCAAGCTCGCGGCGCTCGGCTCGGTGCTCCTGGTGCGGACTCTCGATGGGATCATCGACGGGTCCATCCGTCCCGTCGGGCAGGACGAGAGTCTCGCCTCCTACACCCGGAAGGTTCGAAAGGAGCACGGCGCGATCGACTGGACGAAGGACGCGGCGGCGATCGAAAGACAGATCCGCGCGATGTCTCCGTGGCCCTCGGCGTACACGGCATTTTCGGGAAAACGGTTGATCATCCTCGAAGCCGCCGTGACGCCGAATACGGGGGACGAGCCCGGTGTAGTTGTCTCGTCGTCGCCTCTCGTCGTCGCAACCGGAGAGGGAGGGCTCGAGCTCCGGCGCGTCAAGATCGAGGGCAAGAATGAGATGACGGCTGCCGCCTTCCTCGCCGGCTATCGTGTGAAGCCGGGGGGCCGGCTCGTGTGACAACGATCTGGGGTATTGATTGCTTCCTGGGGAGCGGTAGTATACTGGGACCGCTCGAGAAGGAGGATGGAAAGAAGCATGACAGAAACCATTGCCAAGTTCCGGCGCTCGAGCGATTCGGTGATCGCTGGCGTTTGCGGCGGGATCGCGGAGAGATTCGGGTGGAGACCCGGCCGCGTGCGTCTCGCCTACGTTCTTTTGTCGATTTGCAGCGCCGCATTCCCCGGAATACTCGTGTACATCATTCTCTGGCTCGTGGTGCCGGGCCCGGACAAGTGACGCTTGCGGGGCCCGAAGCGTTGGAACCGTGGGATCGTCGTCAGGAGTCCGCCGCGAGCCGGTCCGACCCGGGGCATGACGAGAGGATATCGTGAAATTCAAATCAATGGGCATCACGCTCGCCATGACGGCGGGGGTATTCATACTGGGCTTGGCGCTCACGAACTACATCGTCCTGCCGCTTCTCGTCCACCAGCGTCGGACCGTGATCGTTCCGGATGTGCGGCAGATGAGCGAACCGCAGGCCGAGAGATTCCTGGAGAACGCTTCGCTCAAGATGCAGGTGGAACGCCGCGATCATCATTCGGAGATCCCCGCTGGGTTCGTCATCTCGCAGAAGCTGCGGCCGGATGACACGGTCAAAGAGGGCCGGACCGTCGCGGTGGTAGTGAGCGAAGGGGCGCGGACGCAGAGGGTCCCCGACATCAAGGGACTGAGCCTCCGGCAGGGTGAGCTGACTCTCAGCCGGCAAGGCTTCCACATAGGGCGCGTCGTTCGCGTGATCGAGGATTCCAACGTCCGTGAGAGGGTCATCGCGTGCTCGCCGGGCGCAGGGAGCGAGACTGTCGAAGGTGCCGGCGTGGACGTTCTCGTCGGTGCGGGCGGAAGGGCGAGACGATACCTGATGCCGAAGCTCGATGGAGGGGACCTCCCCGTCGTCAAGGACAAGCTGGAGAAGCTCGGATTCAGGATCGGAAACGTGCGGTTCGAGCCGAGGAAGGGTGTCTACCCCAACACGATTGTGGATCAGTTCCCCAAACCCGGAACGATGATCAGGGAAGGCGATTCGATTGAGCTGGTGGCAGCGGGTTCCGACTAAAAAAGACGAATGGGTCGCGGTGGCGCCGAGCCTTCTCTCCGCGGATTTCTCGCGATTGGGGGAGGAGATTCAGGCCGCCGAGCGCGCCGGGGCTGATCTTTTTCACCTCGACGTGATGGACGGCCGTTTCGTCCCCAACCTGACGTTCGGGCCGATGATCGTCCGCGCCGTGCGTAAGCTCACCGGTCTGCCGCTCGATACGCACCTCATGATCGAGGAGCCCGACAAGTACATTCCTCAGTTTGCCGACGCGGGCTCAGACGTCATCACGATTCACGTGGAGGCGAGCTCCGACGTCCGCAGAGATTTGCGAACGATACGCGAAAAGGGAAAGAAGAGCGGTCTCACGCTCAACCCGGACACGCCGATCGAGAGAATCGCCGAGTATTTCGATGATATCGATCTCCTGCTCGTCATGAGCGTGTTCCCCGGTTTCTCGGGACAGTCGTTCATCTCCGACGTCCTCCCCAAGCTCGCGGAAGCGAAGAGGATTCGTGGCGAGAGGGGGCTCGACTTCGCGATCGAGATCGACGGCGGCATCAATCCCGTGACGTCGGTCCGCGCGAGGGAATCGGGGGCCGAGATTCTCGTTGCGGGGTCGTCCGTTTTCGGGAGCGCCGACTACTCCGAGGCCATGCGCGCAATCCGCGGCGGGCAATAGAATGGACCATGGGATCGGCGACCGCCCCGTCCCCCCAGCCCCCGGGTCTCGTGCTCCACCCCGCCCGCCGGTCGAACGGCTAACTTCAAGATCCCCAAGGAGTTTTTTGGCCTTGCCTGCCGGTTCCTGATCTGATAAATTGGATTATTCGATAACGGAACCACATATTTGCCTAGTCCTTTATCAATCAATCACTTGTAAATAGCGGGGACGAGTGGTCGTTTGTGGATGGGTTTGTATGTTCACGGACCTGACACAGAAGCTCGACGGAATTCTTTCCAAGCTCAGGAACAAGGGAAAGATCTCGGAAAAAGACATCGCGGAGACATCGAGGGAAGTGCGTCGGGCCTTACTCGAAGCGGACGTCAACTACCGCGTCGTCAAAGACTTTGTTGCGAAGATAGAGAAGCGGGCGCTCGGCGACGATGTGCTCAAGAGCTTCACGCCTGCTCAGCAGATCGTCAAGATCGTTCACGAGGAGCTCGCCTCTCTGCTCGGCGGGGAAGCGAAGCCCTTCGCGCTCAAGGGCAGCCAGCCGAGCGTCATGGTGGTGGGGCTCCAGGGGTCGGGCAAGACGACGTTTGTCGCGAAGCTTGGGCTTTATCTCAAGAAGAAAGGCCGCAAACCGCTTCTCGTCGGTCTCGACGTGTACCGGCCTGCCGCGATGGAACAGCTCGAGATCCTCGGCAAACAGGTCGATCTCGCGGTGTCGCGCGGCGGCGCGGATGACAAGAGCATCGAGGCGATCTACGAAAAGGCGAAGAGAACCGCGCGCGAGCTCATGTGCGATTCGCTCGTCCTCGACACGGCGGGACGGCTCCACGTGGACGACGAGATGATGCGCGAACTCGAGGCACTCAAGACGCTGTCGCAGCCCGAGGAAATCCTCCTCGTCATCGACAGCATGACCGGCCAGGAAGCGGTGAACGTCGCCCAGGTTTTCGAGGAGCGGTTGGGGATCACCGGGCTGGTGCTGACGAAACTCGACGGCGACGCCCGGGGCGGCGCTGCGCTCTCGGTCACATCAGCGACCGGCGCGAGGATACGTTTCGCGAGCGTGGGCGAGAAGCTCGGCGATCTCGAGATTTTTCACCCCGACCGCATGGCGGGGCGGATTCTGGGGATGGGGGACATGCTCTCCCTCATCGAGAAGGCCCAGGAGAACCTCGACACGGAGCGCGCGGAAACACTCGAGAAGCGGCTCCGCGAGCAGACATTTTCGCTGGGCGATTTTCTCGAGGAGCTCAAGCGGCTTCGGAAAATGGGGCCGATCGAGGACGTCCTCAAGATGGTCCCCGGTTTCTCGAAGGCGGCGTTGAAGGGGATGCGCGTGGACGAGCGCCAGTTCGTCGAAGCCGAGGCGATCATCAACTCGATGACGGCGGAAGAGCGGCTCCACCCGCACGTCATAGACGGCAGCCGCCGCAAGCGAATCGCGCGGGGGAGCGGGACCACCGTCCAGGCTGTGAACCGCCTGCTCGGCGAGTTTCAGGAGATGAAGAAGATGATGAAGCTGCTCGGCGCCGGTTCCAGGGGCAGAAAGATCAAACTACCGTTTGCGCCTTTTTGAATGATGCGTTAACCTGTTGCTGATCATGTGGAGGTGTACTGAATGTCACTAAAGATCAGGTTGAGACGAATGGGCACGAAGAAGAAGCCCTTCTATCGACTCGTCGCCATCGATTCGAGGATGGCGCGGGACGGACGGTTCGTCGAGGTGGTCGGGTACTACGACCCGCTGACGAACCCGCCGAAAATCCATATCGACGAAGAGAGCCTGTTCAAATGGATCGGACGCGGCGCCACTCCGAGCGTCAGGGTGGCGAGCCTCTTGCGGCGCGTGGGATCGCTCCAGAAATGGGACCTCATGAAAGCCGGCGTGAAGGGCGAGGAGCTCGAAACAAGGGTTGAGGCGATCAAGAACCAACAGCTCGCCGCCGCCGAGCGCAGGGAGACCAAGAAACGCGAGGCCGCGAAGGCGAAAGCGAGCCCTAAATCCGAGGCGGAAGGCGCCAAGGCCCCCGCAGCAGAAGCGGCGGCTCCAGAAGCTCCCAAGACGGAAACCCCCAAGCCCGAAGCTCCCAAGCCGGAGGCTTCAACGGCGGAGTCCTAACGCGACGCGGGGTGCCGATCGTGTGGAAACAGGGTCCAACTGAACACGGGATACAATCATGCCGGAAGTCAACAGATCGACGATAAAACAACTCATTGAGTACATCGCGACATCCCTCGTGGACGATCAGAAGCAGGTGAATGTCACCGAGTCGAGCAAAGAGAACTACACGGTGATGGAGCTCACGGTCAGCGCAGGGGATCTCGGAAAGGTGATCGGCAAGAACGGCCAGACGGCGCGCGCGATCCGGACATTGGTGAACGCCGCGGCGTCGAAGGCCGGAGATAAGATCATCTTCGAAATCAAGGAATGAAGGCGGTCGGGATGGCGGATGTCTTTCTCGGCCGTCTGGTGAAGGCATTTGGGATTCGCGGCGAGCTCAAGCTCGATCCCACGGCCGATTTCTGGGAGGATATTCTTCGCTCGAAGCGCCTCGTTCTCCGGCGCGAGACAGACAGCGGAGTCGAGGAAAGGCCGGTTGCGCTCGATCGATTCAGGCCGCACGGCCGGTGCTATGTGGTCGATGTCGAAGGAGTGGCGGATCGCAACGCGGCCGAGGACCTCGTCGGAGCTGAGATTTTCATCGACGGCGGGAGCATCGACGTGGATCTCCCCGAGAAGCGGCTCCCGTTTCAGGTGTTGGGGACCGCCGTGAAAACCGTCGAGGGTAGAGCGCTCGGGGAAGTGACGGCCGTCGTCTTCTCACCGGCCCACGACCTCTACGAAGTGAGCGGCCCGGCGGGGAGCTTCATGGTTCCCGCGGTTCCCGAGTTCGTGGTCTCGATCGACGACGACAAGAAAGAGATGATCATCAAGACGATCCCCGGGCTCCTGGACGACGAGAGCGGTCGTGGGCACGACGAAGCGAGCGACGAAGAGGCCGGCGAAGCGAGCGGCGAAGAGGGCGCGCAATGAAGATCAACGTCATCACGATATTTCCGGATGTCATGACGGGGATCCTCTCGATGGGGATGCTGGGAGTCGCCGCCAAGAAGTCTCTGGTGACGTACAACGTGCAGAACCTCAGGGATTTCACGAAAGACAAGCACAGGACCGTGGACAGCGAACCGTACGGCGGGGGCGGGGGAATGATCTTGATGGTGCCGCCGATCGCGGAGGCGGTCGAGCACTTGCAGCTCCCCGAGGGGAGCCCGGTGATCCTGCTGAGCCCGGCGGGCAAGCGGTTCGAGCAGCGCCTCGCGCACGAATACGCGGCGCGCGACCAGATCACGTTCGTCTGCGGCCGTTACAAGGGCGTGGACGAGAGGGTCCGCGAGCTCGTCATCACCGATGAGATATCGATCGGCGACTTCATCTTGAGCGGCGGCGAGCTCGCCGCCGCGGTATGCATCGAGGCGATCGTCAGGCTCAAGGACGATGTCCTCGGCAACAAGGATACGAGAGAATCCGACTCCTTCGAGGAAGAGCGCGGATTCTTGCTCGATTGCGTTTACTACACGCGTCCGGTCGAGTACCGAGGCCTGCGCGTGCCGGATGTGCTCATTTCCGGCAACCACAAAGAGATCGAAAAATGGCGGAAGACTTCTTCCATCACGCGAACGGAACAGATGAGACCCGATTTGCTGAATCGAAAGAACTGATGCGAACGACCGTCCAGGGAGGCAACACGATGAACACGCTCGACAGAATCGAAAGCAAGTATCTCAAAGAGAAGACTGCGGAATTCGGTGTCGGTGACACCGTCCGCGTCCTCGTGAGAGTCGTGGAAGGCGACAAGGAACGCGAACAGGCGTTCCAGGGTGTCGTCATCCAGCGCCGCGGAGGGGGCTTGAGGCAGACGTTCACCGTTCGCAAGATCAGCTCCGGTATCGGTGTGGAAAGGGTGTTCCCCCTCCATTCTCCCAACATCAAGGATATCAAGTTGGTGAGAAAGGGAAAGGTTCGTCGCGCGAAACTCTTCTACCTGAGAAACCTCGTTGGCAAAGCGGCCCGAATCGCAGAGAAGCGAACTCCCGCCGGAAAGTAGTCCGTCGATCCGGCCCAGGGCTCTGGAACTCTACGCTTGCCTGGACGCATTCGATCGGGGCTACTTGACGGAAGGTGCGGAGTCCCTCGCCGGTGTGGACGAGGCGGGGCGGGGTGCGCTGGCCGGGCCCGTGGTTGCGGCGGCGGTCATCCTCCCGCGGGACTCGGGGCTCGTCGGGGTGAACGATTCCAAGCGCGTCAGCGAAGCACAGAGGGAGGCTCTCTTTCCCGAGATCGTCAGGACGGCTCTCTCCGTCGGGATCGGTATCGGGAATCCCAGGCTCATCGATTCGCGGAACATACTGAACGCCACCCTCACCGCGATGGCGCGGGCAATCTCGAATCTGAGGGTCCTCCCGTCGATCGTTCTGGTTGATGGAAGAGACCGGATGGAGTCGCGCATCCCGGTGATCCCGATCGTCGGGGGCGACGGCCGGAGCCTCTCGATCGCCGCGGCCTCGATCGTGGCCAAGGTTACGCGGGACCGCCTCATGCGCAGGCTCCACGCGAGGTACCCCGTGTACAACTTTCTCGAAAACAAGGGGTACGGGACGCGGGAACACCTCGATGCGATCAGCCGCCACGGGATGATTCCCGACCATCGAAAGAGTTATCGGCTGAAAACCGTTGAGAAAACTGAGCGGCTGTTCTAGGATTTCTCGAGTGCGTGTCCGGTGTCGCGAGGGGTGGAGGTGCGGTGAACACGAGAGAGTTGGGCGGACTGGGCGAACGGATCGCCGAGTCGTTTCTCGCCCTGAAGGGTCTTGTAGTCGTCCGAAGAAATATCGTGTACGCGGGGCGAGAGATCGACTTGCTCGCCCGCAAGGGGACGCTTCTGGTCGCCGTCGAGGTCAAGCTGAGGCGTGGGGAATCGTTCGGGAGGGCGGTCGAAGCGATTGACCAGCGCAAGCTCGCGAGGGTTCGGCAGGCTCTCGAAGGTGTGCTCGCCGGCATGAGTCAGCCGCTCGCCCCCCGCGTGGATGTCGTCGTCATCGATGTGGACGCCGACATGAGCCGAATGACCGTCGAGCACATCGAAGCCGTTTGCTGAGGTGAACTGACCCCACCAGACCAGTGGTTCGATCGTTTCAGGAGGATGCGCCGTGTTGAAATACGTTGTCATCGGAGTGGCCGCAGTCGCCGTCGCGTTTGGCGTGGGGTGCAGCAATATCAAGAGCGTCGAGAAAGTGAAAGGCGTCGTTGTCAAGGACGTCGCGCTCCAGGACCAGCTCTCGCTCGCCGAGAAATACCACGGCCGGCACGCGTGGACCCGCGGAACGATCGAGGACTTGACAGAGCGCGTGGCTAGCGCGAACGAGCCCAGGAAGAAAGTGATCCCCCGCGATACGAAGGTGACCATCGTCGAGATCAATTTCGCGTACAGAGGCGCGTTGACAGTGGATGATCCGAATGGCAAGCGAATCGTGACGGGGCTCGAATGCGAACGGCCGCTCACACCGGACAAAATCGAAACGCGTCTCCGCGAGATCTTCTGGTTCGATGACCCGACGATCCGCCACGTGGACTACATACGCAAATGGGGAAAGAAAACGGCGCGGTCCGTGGTGAACCACGAGGTATTCCCGGGGATGCCCACGGAAGCGGCGATGGAATCGTGGGGTATCCCCGATGAGGTCGTCGAGAGCGAGATCGGGACGGAAAAAGAAGCTCGTTGGAAGTACAAGGAAGGGAAGCGCACCAAATACATCTTCATCATCAGCGGCGTCGTCGGGCGGTTCGAGGAGTAGGCCGCAGCACGGCCGTTCGATACGCGGCGATTTCCTGGCGGGCCTTGCCGGGGTCCTCGCTTCCGAGGAGTCCAGCGGGGCCCGCTCCTTTTCATCCCGTCGCGCCAGTGAGCGGAACGACCTTCAGAATCTCCTCGGTGGTCGTTCGACCGTCGAGAAGCAGGCGGACGGCGCTCGCAACGAGAGGCTGGGCCCCCGCCCGGCGCGCGGCGGTTTCGATGGTCTTGTCATCGATCCCGTCGCGGATCATCGTCCGTATCTCCTCGGTCACTTCGAGAATCTCCATGATCGCCGTTCGCCCGCTGTAGCCCGTATGCCGGCAAAGCTCACAACCCGCGCCCTTGCGAAGGCCCGAGCAATCGATCCCGGGTTTATCGATTCCAAGGAGCCGCTTGGACTCCGGCGCCGGCTCCATGGGCGCGTCACACGAGGAGCACACCTTTCGGAGCAGCCGCTGCGCGATGACGGCGATCAGAGTGGAAGCGAGCAAGAATGTCTCTATTCCGAGGTCGCGCAGGCGCGAGATGGCCCCGGCCGCTGTGTTCGTGTGGAGCGTGGAGAGGACGAGGTGGCCGGTGAGCGCGGCTTGGATCGCGTACTCGGCCGTTTCGCGGTCGCGGATCTCGCCGACCATGATGATGTCCGGGTCCTGACGCAGCACGTTTCGGAGCGCCGTCGCGAACGTGAGTCCCACCTGGTGCTGCACGCCGATCTGGTTGAACTGTTCGTACACCATTTCGATCGGGTCTTCGATCGTGGTGATGTTCACGTCCGGCGTCGACAGATATCTCAGTGCCGAATAAAGGGTCGTCGTCTTGCCGCTTCCCGTGGGTCCGGTGAGGAGAATGATCCCGTGCGGACGCGTGAGGCATCTCTTGAGCACTCGCAGTTGCTCGGGAAAGATTCCGAGCACGGTGAGGTCCTGCATGAGGAGGGCCGGGTCGAAGATA
>Ga0315273_10004227_pt1 | contig 17535 bp, 12 predicted proteins | sample YL17G02_0_MG_FD_205753 | JGI IMG/M metagenome (GOLD analysis project Ga0315273, IMG submission 205753) | Sediment microbial communities from Yellowstone Lake, YNP, Wyoming, USA - YL17G02_0 | ecosystem: Environmental > Aquatic > Freshwater > Lake > Sediment | place: USA: Wyoming | collected...
CAGAAAGCAAATTGGTGACGTTGATTTTTACTCCTCACCCCCTGCCCCTCTCCAAAATGGAGAGGGGAGTAATTCCGAAAATTTTTCAACGGAAATTCCCCCTCTCCTAAAGGAGAGGGGGTCAGGGGGAGAGGGCTTTACTAAGGACTTTCTCCTGGAAGCCAAAAAACTTGGCTATTCCGATAAGCAGATTTCACTGCTTCTGGGTAATGAGGAAGATGAGGTCAGGAAGCTGAGGAAATTACACGGCGTATTGCCTGTCTTCAAGCAAATAGATACACTTGCGGCTGAGTACCCTGCTGAAACAAATTATTTGTATTCTACATACCACGGAACAACAAACGATATTGAGGAAACGCCTGAACGTGATGAAAAGAAAATAATGATACTGGGTTCGGGTCCCTACAAAATCGGGTCGTCGGTTGAATTTGACTGGTGCTGCGTTACAACAGCAAAATTTCTCCGCTCGCTTGGCTACAAAGTTGTGATGGTTAATTATAATCCTGAAACTGTTAGTACGGATTATGATATTTGTGATAAACTGTATTTTGAAGAGCTCAGCCTTGAGCGTGTACTTGATATCTATGAATATGAAAAACCGCTTGGCATTATTATTTCAATGGGCGGACAGATTCCTAACAACCTTGCATTAAAGCTGCATGAAAGTAATGTATGGATACTTGGAACATCGCCGCACTCAATTGATAAATGCGAGGATAGGAATAAATTTTCAACAATTCTTGATAAGCTTGAAATTGACCAGCCGGTTTGGGAAGAGCTGTCATCGCTGAAGAAGGCAAAACAGTTTTCTAAAAAAATAGGTTTCCCTGTGCTTATTCGCCCATCATACGTTCTATCAGGAACAGCAATGAAGGTTTGCCACGATGATGCATCGCTTGATGTATATATCAAACAAAATGCTCATATATCTGAGGATTTCCCTGTAGTTATATCAAAGTTTGAAGAAGGCGCAAAGGAAATTGAAATTGATGGTGTTGGGCAAAACGGCGAACTGATTATTTACGCAATATCTGAGCATATTGAAAACGCAGGTGTTCATTCCGGTGATGCAACGTTAATGATACCGCCGCAAAAACTTTACTTTGAAACAGTTCACCAGGTAAAGCGGATAACAAAGGCAATTGTAAATGAGCTGAAAATAACAGGACCGTTCAATATTCAGTTCCTTGCCAAAGAAAATAAAGTTAAAGTAATTGAGTGCAACCTGCGCGCCAGCCGTTCGTTCCCGTTCATATCAAAAGCGACAAATTATAATTTTATTGATTTCGCTGTAAAATCCATTTTAGGTTTTGATATTAAAGGGGACTATAAAACACTAGACCTTGATCACGTTGTGGTTAAAGCGCCGCAATTTTCATTCTCCCGTTTGAGCGGGGCTGACCCCATACTTGGAGTTGAAATGTCATCAACAGGCGAGGTTGCCTGTTTTGGCGATACACCGGAAGAGGCATTCCTGAAATCACTGCTATCGACCGGATTCCGAATGCCGGCAAAGAATATCCTTGTTACCCTTGGAGACCTGGAAGATAAATTTGAATTTTACGATTCTGCGCGCAAGCTGAACGAAATGGGGTATAAGCTTTATGCTACTACAAATACTTATAACCTTTTTAAAGAAAACGGAATTAAGGCAAAACAGGTATTTAAAATAAGCGAAAAAAAATCACCGAATATATTAACATACCTCGAGAAAAAACATTTTGACCTTGTTATTAATACACCGTCAAGCAAGGCAAAGTTCAGCGAACAGGACGGTTTTACAATCCGCAGAAAAGCAATAGATTATAATATCCCGCTGATTAATAACATTAAAATTGCAATTATCTTTGTAAATGCTATTTACAGGTATAAACTTGAAGACCTTGAAATTAAGAGCATGGAAGAGTATTAAATTTTTATTATTTTTCAAATTTTTATTAGCAGCCCCGCATTTTCCAGCGGGGTTTTTTATTATGTTTTAATAAATTAAGCAATACCCTAAATTTGTCTGTCAGATGAAAAAGTTATTATCATATATCATTATAGCGGTTTTAATACTTCCGGTATTTTCGCAAAGGTCAAAATCCGTTCAGCCGGAAACAAAAATCAAAACATATGTTACAGATAAAACCGGAACGCTGTCTTCATCGCAAATTACTTCACTTGAAGCTAAGCTATCAGGTTTTGATAAGGAATCTTCAACGCAGGTTGTAGTGTGGATGGAATCATCTATTGAAGGCGGTTCGCTTGAAGACAGGTCTTTCGAAATAGCCGAACAAAACGGGGTCGGTCAAAAGAGTAAGAACAACGGCGTACTATTATATATTGCAAAGGATGACAGGAGATTAAGGATCGAAGTCGGTTACGGACTTGAAGGCGCATTGCCTGATGCAACCAGCGACCAGATTATCAGGAAAGAAATAACTCCATTTTTTAAGCAGGGCAAGTTTTATGAAGGAATTAATGCCGGCATTGATGCTATAATCAAAGCTTCAAAAGGGGAATATACACGTGAAAAATCCGATGATAAAGATGTTGGTGTCGGTGGACTGCTCTGCGGGATTCCAATATTCTTCATAATTTTCGGGATTATCATCATATTTATTTTTATATCTTTTATTAAAAGATTATTCGGTTTCGGCGGCGGACGCAGTAATTGGTGGCATACCGGCGGTTCCGGCGGGTCATCGTGGTCAAGCGGCTCATCATGGTCAGGAGGCGGATTTTCAGGCGGCGGCGGCTCTTTCGGCGGCGGCGGCTCAAGCGGAAGCTGGTAACCATTCCTGAGCGAAGCGTTCCACGATTCTGCGAATCGGGATTCGCGGAAAGGATCTCATTGACAGAACCGGGAATTAAAAATTACAAGTTACATATAATACTTTTTAATTTTGGAATTTAATTTATTTTTAGATCTTAGAATTCGTAATTTATATTAATTAACTGTTAACTGATTTTGAAAGACTGGATATTTAAATATTTCTCCGAAGATGACCTGATTTCAATAAAAAATGAAATCAGTAAGGTTGAAAAAAATACATCGGGCGAGATAATCTTAAGCTTCAGGCAAAAGAGAAGCTTCATTGAAAAACTGTACAAACATCATGAGCTGGCAATGAAGGATTTCGGCAGGCTTAAAGTGTGGAATACCCGGCACCGTACAGGAATCCTTGTGTTCATGATGTTTGAAGAAAAATATTATGATATTATTGCCGATGAAGGTATCTATGCAATAATTCCCGATAAAACATGGAACACTCTTGAGAATAAACTGAAAACAGAATTTAAATCCGGAAAATATACTGCCGGTATGCTTCATCTTGTTAAGCAGATGGGTAAAATACTTAAGAAAGAATTTCCGGTTAAACCCGATGATAAAAATGAATTGCCGGATGATGTGATAATAAATTAAACCAGACCTCCTCCCGTTTCGCTTCGCTCGCCGGGATCTGCGACCTTCACCCCTCCTTATTAAGGAGGGGACTAACGCCGTTGCTGGTGTTAACACCGTTGCTGGTGTTATCTGCCCCTTTGGGGTTCACCAGCAACAATTCGATTTACTTTTCCTTTTTCCGAAACTCCGGTTTCGGAAACACTTATGCACGATGCTCCTGCATCTTTGCCTAAAACTTCTTTCGTATAGCCAGTGTCTCCCAAAGGGGACACTGCGAAATTTAAAATACAGTTAGTGTTATATGAACATGATTCTGCAGGATATATTTTATGGTTAAGATGAATTTGGGCTGATTGATTATTGCGAAACCTGAACACTGCGTGTTCTTCGTTGGTGAATCCCGCAGGGAGTGTAACAAACACCAACAAAGGCGGGAAATTATACGTTTGCCAACGGTTTAATTTATCCCCTGATTCATATTGGGGGACGGACTGCCCTATATTATTTTATGTTATATCATTTTATTATTACAAGTTTTTTTGTATCAATAAATTTATTATCAACAGTAATTTTATAAAAATAAATTCCTGATGATAGATTATCGGAATTTATGATTATGCTGTAATAACCAGTGTCCTTGTTGCCCTTTACTATTATTTTTACTAATTGACCTAATGAATTGAATAAAGATAGATTTACATTACCTCTTTTTGGTAGTTCATATGAAACCACTGTTGAACTATTAAATGGATTAGGATAGTTTTGAAAAAGCCGGCAGTAAACAGGAATATTATTTGTGTTTTTAGTTATTTCAATTAATTGGTCATACTTTATAACCGCTAAATCCTTACCAGTTCCAATACCATCACTTTCTCCTCCAACATAAATTGTATTATTATTACCCAATATTACAGAACCCGCACCATCTCCTCCGTTTGCAGGTCCGTTATATCTTACAACCCATTTCTGAAATCCCGTTGAATCATATTTAATTGTTGCATAATCATCTCCGCTCCCTGTACCAATACTAGCCCCCGTTACATAACAATTTCCTTTCTCGTCCAAACATAAAGAATAAGCCTGATCATAACTACCTGCTGGTCCATTGTATCTTCTTGTCCATATAGTATCTCCCAGTAAATTATATTTAATAGTTACGTAATCAATTGTACTTCCCCAACTTGAACCGGTCACGTAAGTATTACCTATCTTATCAATTGCCACAGAAGTTGCATAATCATCAAAAGTACCCCCATTATAATATTTCTGCCAAATGGTATTTCCCGTAGCTGTAAATCTTAAAGTGTAATAGTTGCTATTACCCATGGGAATAGGTGTAAATGAACCAGTTATTGCACCATTGCCAACACTATCTACCGCAATGCTAACAGATTGACTAAATCCACCATTATCATAATAATTCCCCCATAATAGATTTCCGCTTGAATCGTATTTCATTATTAAAGCATTAGAATGATTCGATATTTCAACATAACCTGCTGTATATATCATACCCAATCTATCAATAGTTAAACAGGTAGTGACGGAAAAAGAACCGGTAAAATATTTCCTTATCCAGAGTGTGTCACCATTTGTGTTGTATTTAATTGTGATTGCCCTTCCCGTACCTCCGGTAACATAGATATTTCCTGCCATATCCGTTTTTATAGCAAATGCTTCACTTGTTTCTGCAGTGTAAATTCTAAACCATTTCATAATACCCAGATCATCATATTTAATTGTTATAATGTTATAAGGTCCCAAATTCATTCCTGTATAACCGGTAACATAAACATTTCCTGAATCATCAATAGTTATTGCTTTTCCAATATCATTTGAACCGGGACCGCCTGAATTATAAACCTGTGACCAAACTATTTGGCCGGATGAGTTTATTTTAACGGTTATGATATCATTCCCATTAATAGAATCAAGATTCCAACCCGTCAAGTATGCATTTCCAAACTTATCTAAAACAATTTCTTCAAAACGATCATTCTCAGAATGGGGTGAATTGTATCTTGCTACCCACTCCTGTGTTGGTGTTTGGCTGAAACAGCGTGAGATGTCAAATGTGAAAAGTGAAACGAAAAGTAATAAATAAATATACTTTTTCATATTAACAAATAATATTTTTGGACAATAAATTGTCAGGGCTGGAATTTTGGATTTTGCAGTCGGTTTAAAGCAGCTTTTGTATGGTGAAAAAGAAAAACCCATAACAAAAAAAGTTAATTATTAAAAAGGTGAATTAAAATTTTAAATAACGCACTTTCCCAATTATTGCGTTAATGATAATCTGTAACTAAAAATCTGTTTTTCTTCCGTTAAAACATAATTTATAATTTTTCAAAAAACAAGCCTTGAGGGGGGGGAGGCAATTTTAAAATATTATAAAAAAATGGTTTAGTACCCTCTGCTGAGTTTTGGCTATAAGCAGGTATTTTGCTTCCTTTGGTTTTCTTGACGCTGTTGGCAGCTTGTCAGTTTGCGTCGGATTCTTCACCAGCAACAATATCGTCAGTTCTTCTTTTTAAATGCCAGTGTAAGCGGTACGCCGGTGAATTTCCAGAATTGCCTTATCTTTTTTTCAAGGAATTTTTTGTAGTTGGTATCAATTTCAGCCGGCTGGTTACAGAAAAAACCGATAACTGGCGGAGCCTGCCCAAGCTGTGTAATATAATTAATCTTAACTTCCCTGTGCGATTTCGATTTTGGCGGAGTTTCCTGGATTAGCTTGTTTAGCTTATCGTTAAGGTCGCTTGTCTTTACCATCCTTTTTCTTTCATCATAAACCGTCATAGCCGATTCAAGAATTTTTGATATTCTTTGTTTGGTTAATGCAGAAGTAAAAATAAACGGCAGGTAGTCATAGCTCCGTAAATGTTCCTTAACCTTTTCCTCGTAAAGCTTTGCGGTTTTACTTTCCTTTTCTATTAAATCCCATTTATTTAATACAATTAAAATACCTTTTTTCAGTCCGGCTGCTAAGTTGATAATTTCAACGTCTTCCTTATCAAGCTTAAATGTAGCTAGCTCCGGGTATTTGTAGCGTGACATCTTGCTCATAATATGCGTAGCGTCAATTACTATTATTGCAACATCGCACCGTTCAACACTTTTCTGTGTTCTGATAGCAGAATAGTACTCCAGGCTTTCCGAGCGCCGTATTTTAGCTTTGCGCCTCAAGCCTGCTGTATCTATTAATGTAATATCCTTGCCGTAATATTTAAGGATAGTATCAATGGAATCGCGTGTGGTTCCGGGAATATCGGTAACTATATGCCGTGTAGTCTGAGTAAGTGAATTCATTATGGAAGATTTCCCAACATTAGGCCTGCCGATAATTGCAAACTTTATTGCGGATTCATCACTTTCATCCTTGTCTTCAGGTTCGATGAATGAGGTTATCAAATCCAGCAGGTCGCCGGACTTTCTTCCAACAAGCGCAGAGACATCGAACGGTTCTCCAAGCCCCAGTTTGAAGAATTCAGGTTTCACCGCAATATCGGAATCTTTGTCAACTTTATTCAGTACAAGTATAACTTTCTTATCTGACCCTTTTTTGTTTACTTCCTTACGAAGTATTTTTGCGATTTCAAGGTCAAGCGGCATGAGTCCGCTTTTTGCATCAACAGCGAACAGGACAATATCAGCCTCTTCGATAGATATCTGCACCTGTTCACGGATAGCGGATTCAAAAACATCTTTGCTGGATGGCACATAGCCGCCGGTATCTATTAGAAAGAACTTCTTGCCTGACCACTCAACTTCACCATAGTTCCTGTCACGTGTAACCCCGGGTGAATCATGAACAATGGCCGTCTTTTTACCCACTAAACGGTTAAAAAGCGAGGATTTCCCGACATTCGGCCTTCCTACAATTGCTGCAATTTTATTCGGCATAAGCTGCAAGATAATTATAAATTGCGAGTGAAACGAAGCAATCTCTGTTGCCCAAATTAATGTTAAATTACAAACCGCCGCGACGGACAAATGGCAATTTATAATTTGAGTATTTTACTATATAATTTAATTCACTCTCTCGGCGATGAAATCGACAAAAGTATTCAGGGTTTGTTTGGTTTCGGAGTCTTTGAAGGATTTAATCTTTGATTTAGCCGCCTGGCAGTAATCGTTGGTTTTTGTAATTGTGTATTCTATTCCGTTATGCTCGTTAATGAAATCCATTACATAGCCGCGGCTTCTTGCAAACGAACCGTTCTTTACTATGTTAATTATTTCCTTTGCATCTTTCTTTGTTGAATTATTCAGTGCATAAATTAACGGCAGCGTGAATTTCTTTTCCTTCAGGTCTGAGCCGGATGATTTGCCCATTATTTTTTTCTTGCCGATATAATCAAGGATATCATCACGTAACTGGAAAGCAATACCTATGTTTTCGCCGAAATCAGCAAGCAGGCTTATTTCGTTTGCATTCTTTGATGTACTTGATGCTCCTAATTCGCAGCAGGCAGTGATAAGTGATGCGGTTTTATCAGATATTATTTGAAAGTAAGTGTCCTCTGTAACTTCAAGCTTTCTGTTCTTTTGTATTTGAAGCAGTTCACCTTCGCTCATCCGTTTTACTGCGCGTGAAGTAATTTTCAGGAATCCGCATTCATCGTTTTCAAGAGCAAGAAGGAGTCCGCGTGAAAGCATGAAGTCACCCATTAAAACGGCAATCTTGTTTTTCCATACAGCGTTAATGGAAGCAAATCCCCGGCGCGCCTTGGCATCATCAACCACGTCATCATGTATCAACGTTGCAGTGTGCAGCATTTCAACAAGTGTTGCCCCTGTGTATGTCCTGTGGTTTATTTCTCCGCAAAGCTTTGCTGACAGCAATACGAGTATGGGTCTTATCTTTTTCCCTTTTTGCCGTAATATGTATTTACTTATAAGGTCAACAAGCGTAACCTTTGATTTAATAGCCTGGCGAAAATGCTCTTTAAACTCATTAAGCTCATTTTCGATAGGTGATGATATTTTCTTTAGATCAAGATCCATTTAACTGTGAATTCTGAGTTTCCCATTTTTTCAGATGGACGCGTTCAGGCTTTCTTCTCTTTTCTTTTGCGCTATCTTTGCAATAAAAATACTTATTTCATAAAGTATCAGCAGCGGAACTGCCAATATCAACTGGCTTGTAACATCAGGGCTAGGTGTTAATAAACCTGCCAGTAATAGTATTATCACAATTGCATGCTTCCGGTATTTTTGCATGAACTTTGGTGTCAGCAAACCCAGCCTTGCAAGGAAAAACGAAACCATTGGCAGTTCAAATACCAATCCGGCAGCAATTATTACCGATAAAATAAATTCAAAATATTCATCAACTGCTATATTGTTTGATATACTTTGAGTTCCAAACTCAGCAAAAAAACCTAAAGCAGTAGGAAGCATTACAAAATATGCAAAGGCTATTCCGGTCAGGAAACAAAGAGATGTGAAAAATGTTACGCTGGCGGCATATTTTCTTTCATGGGGGAGTAAACCGGGTTCAATGAATTTCCATATCTGGAAAAAAATGTTCGGTATGCTTAATATTATTCCTCCTACTAATGCTACCTGCATGTAAAGAACGATCTGCCCGTAAGGCTTAAGATTTATCAGTACCATCGGCGGTTTTGTGCTCATAGCCGGAGCAAGAAGGATATTATTCATAATCCAATCAGAAAATATACCACATACTATTGCTCCTGCTACAACTCCCAGTAAAGCTTTAATTATCCGCCATCTTAATTCCTCGAGGTGATCAAGGAATCCCATCTCAGCCTTTTCATCGTTTCTATATATGTTATCATCTGCCATTTAGATTATTGTTTTCAGGCATTATTTTATTCCAGTGCGGTCTGAAGCCCGTGGCTACAAAATAACCATTAATAACCTGTAAATTAATTCGTAATTCTTAATTTTTCAAATTACCATGTAAACAGTTCCGGGTAAAGCGGATGCTCTGCAGTCAGGTCCTCTATTCTCTGTTTAACATTTTTTTTCATCTTATCCGAAGGATCGCTTATGATATCGTTTATCATTTGCGCTATTTTTTCCATATCCGATTCCTTCATGCCGCGCGTTGTCAGTGCAGGTGTTCCCATCCTGATACCGCTGGTAATTAAAGGGCTTTTATCATCATATGGAACGGAATTTTTATTAACAGTAATGCCTATTTCATCCAGCATTTCCTGCGCCTGTTTTCCTGTCATGTTCCTGTTGCGAAGGTCAATTAACATTAAGTGGTTATCGGTACCGCCGGAAATCACTTTGAATCCGTGTCCAATCAGCTTTGATGCCAGTGTTTTTGCGTTTTTGATAACCTGCTCGGCATATGTTTTAAAGTTTTCTTCAAGCGCTTCTTTGAAAGCAACAGCCTTTGCGGCTATTACATGCATAAGCGGCCCGCCCTGAACACCGGGTATGACCATTGAGTCTATTAGTTCGCTCATCATTTTAACCCTGCCTGATTTCGGCGCTTTAAGCCCGAACGGATTTTCAAAATCCTGGCCCATCAATATCATGCCGCCGCGGGGGCCTCTTAATGTCTTATGTGTTGTTGTGGTTACTACGTGGCAATGGGGCAGGGGATCGTTAAGCAAGCCCTTTGCAATTAATCCTGCAGGGTGAGCAATATCAGCTAAAAGGAATGCGCCGATCTTATCTGCAATTTCCCTGAAGCGGGCATAATCAATGTTGCGTGAGTAAGCGCTTGCTCCCACCGTTATCATTTTAGGCTTTTCTTTTAAGGCAACACTTTCAAGCTGGTCGTAATCAAGAACCTCGGTTTCGGGATTAATGCCATACTGTACAAAATTATATAGCTGCCCTGAAAAGTTTACGGGTGAACCGTGCGTTAGATGGCCGCCGTGTGAAAGATCCATTCCCATAACTTTATCACCGGGTTTAACCATAACAAAGTAAACAGCCATATTAGCCTGTGAGCCTGAATGGGGCTGAACGTTTGCATAAGCCGCTCCGAAAAGTTCTTTTGCCCGGTCGCGAGCAATGTTTTCGGCTACATCTACATATTCGCAGCCGCCGTAATATCTTTTGCCGGGGTAGCCTTCTGCATATTTATTTGTCATAACCGAGCCCATTGCTTCCATTACCGCAATGCTCGTAAAGTTTTCTGATGCTATGAGCTCCAGCTTATTGTTCTGCCTTTCAAGCTCATTTCTTATCGCAGAATATATCTGCGGATCGTATTCCTGTAAAGCTGACATTGTATTTGCGGGAATAATTTGTTGGTTATTTAATGAATTAATTTATTAATGAATACCCCGCTTTAAATGTGCGGGTGAACCTTTCCTCTCCATGTGGAGAGGGGTTTGGGGTGAGGATTAAAATTCGTCAGATGGTTTTAAGAACCAAAGCTCACCAATCCTGAGTGTTGCGCCAAACCTGAAAACATCATCTTTTATCAAACCATTTGTTGATTTACCCCTGATGTAATACTGCATCATCAGGTCAAGAGCGTTATTGCGGCCTATTGGAAGCGTTAAACCTGCTGAAAGGCCATAAACGTTTATGGACTCATTATTTATTTTCAGGTAATCCTGCCTGTAAAACCCGCCAAACCTGTATGAAACCCTTGTGTAATAAGGGTCTTCAAGCCTTATTGACGGATTATATTCAAGCCCTGCGCCTAAACGCATGCTGTTTTTTATTTTATCAGGATGAATACCATAATTTTTATAACTATCCCAGTTCTGCATGAAGAAATCTGCAGCAACAGTAAGCTTGCCGTTAAATGTATTTGATATACCTGCGCCAATTGACCACGGCAGGTCTATTTTTCCTTCGCTGAGAACAACAGAATCGGTATTGACAGGTGACCGGTTATACCTGCCGATAATTGTAGAATTAAGCTTTGCAGGCGTCGAAAAATAAATTCCAACAGCCATATCATTAAATTTTTTTGAATTTGTTAATTTCCCAAAACCATGGTAGATTAACCCTGTATTAATGTAGATTCCATTGATCTGGTTTTCGGTAACATTTTTCGTATCAAAAAGAAGAAAATTTGTGAAATTGATGTTTAGATTCCTGTTAATGGTTCCGAACAGGAAATTAAACTGAGCACCAAAGCTGAAATCTCTGAAAATAATATATGAAAATCCTGCGGTTAACCTGTTAAGCCCTCCGTTACCGCTGTAAGTCTGAATATAGCTTTCCCCTTCAACACTGGACGAAAATATTGCATCGTAGTTTACATTGCTGTAATTGTTAAAGCCAAGGTCAAAGATCCAGCCATTTCCCTTGTTCAGCGGTATTGAAATATTGAAGCTTTCAAAGTTACCGTAAACCCTGTCAGCTGTATTTGTGCCGTCTGTGGATTTGGTACTTTCAAAATTAAACTTTGTTGAAAAAATCGTTGTCTGGATTCCTGTCCATGCTGCAGGATTTATGGAATGTCCGTAATCGCCTTTCAGGCTGAATCCCATAATACCCATTCCTTCATATCTTGTTCCTGATGAATATGAAAGGTCGCCCAGTCCGAAAATCGAATAAAGCGAGCCGCCATTTTTATCTGCCTGGCTAAAAGCCGTAGTTGAAATAAAAAATAATAATATTATGAGCAGGAATTTTCTCATGGCAATGCCCTCGGAGTATATTTAATAACAATTCTGGGGCGTTTTGCAGGGTCGGATGCCGTTGTATTGTAAAATGCATACAGGTCAAGGTTCTGCTGTATAGTTGTCGGCCTGAAGTAAAGCCCGTAATTTGTTTCGCCAAGAAGCCATCTCTGAAACGGTGAGGGGTAAGCATTATTTAAAAGCCTTATCATAAACTTATTATTTGACGGGGGGGTTGTATTGTTATATATTGCCGTATTATCAGTTACAAGCCCTGCTGTATCGGTTACCCTTTCTGCGCCAATTATCTTTGATGACTGGCTTGAAAGAATTGAACTTGCAGGATCAAGCGTTAAATAAAGCTGGACATCATTAATTGTTGCAGTTGATGGTATTTTTGAGAGGTCAAACTTCAAAACCTCAACATAAGCAACACCCGATTGCAGGAAGAACAGCTCGCTTGTCTGGTTAATGGTTGTATTAACCAGCGATAAAGATGATGTAGCATTGAATTTTAATGTGTCAGTATGCCCTAACTTTGTTACAATAATTTCAAGTTCCGGTTTCAGGTCATCGTTCCCGTATGATGCGGAATAAAAAGCCTTTATTACATTTGATGCAATTGAGGGAGAAAGCACTATTCCGTAATTCTTAATTGAATAATTTGGATCGGCTGCGTATTCCAGCCAGTCTTTTACCATCGAACTATTAAGGCTGATATTTACTTCTTGTGTATCGGCAGTGGGCGAGCCTGTGTAATTTCCCTGCGATATTGTGCCGAACGTTGTATTATCAATCGAATCGAGTGTAATGTTTCCAAAGTTAAGTGAGTTATTTATTTTATAAATATCAAAAGCTATCTGCCCCAGCGAATCGGAGCTTGATGTGGGGAAGTAATAATTCCGGTATTTTAGTTTTAAGGTAGCAGAGTTAACCACAGCGGTATCGTAAGCATTGCTTAATGAGCTGAACAGCAGCAGCGCCTTTGCATCATAATTCCCGTCCTTGCCAACCATCAGGTTTCCGGATGAGCTGGTGTTTGTAAGCTTTTTATGGTTTGTAGGTGTTATAAGCATTGTATCAATGTATGAATCCAATACACGAACTCCGGAAGTATCTCCCGGCGGTATCAAATTTAAGCCCAGTGAGGATGGTTCATCTGCGCATCCGGTTGTATAAACTGAAATACCTATTAAACACATTATTAGGGCTGCTAAAAAGAGCAGTCCGCCAGGGGCGGAATTATTTTTTCTTCGCATCTATCTCCTGAATATAATGTACTGCTTCCAATAAATTAGATGCAATAAAGTTAATTTTTAAGTTTTCATCAAGACATTTCCTGTATGCTATTTTACCGTAACCGGTCATGACCAGAATATTGTTTAATCCTGCATTATTTCCGCATTTTATATCGGAATAAGCATCACCTAACATATACGATTTACTGAGGTCAATATCATGTTTTTTCTGTGCATCCAGTATCATACCGATATCGGGTTTGCGCTGCGGGCTATCTATGCTGTATTTTTCTATGATTCCCTCTTTATAATATGGTGAGTAGAACAGGCCGTCAATAATTGCACGGGGATTTTGTTCTTTCAATAACCGGTACATTTTACTATGGATTTTCTCCAGGTCATTTTCGGTTAACAAACCGCGTGCTATTGCCGATTGGTTTGTAATAATTATAGTTTTATACCCGATATTTCTTGCCAGTTCAATTGCTTCGGCTGCGCCGGGAATAAGCTCTACTTGTTGAACATTAATAAGGTAGCCAAGAGTTTCAGGTGAGGTTCCTTCAATTTCCTTAAGGATGGTTCCATCGCGGTCTAAAAAAACAGCCTTGTTCACAAAATACCGGTTTACGAGCCTTTCTTAATTATTGACCTGTATAGTTCGATATATTTTTTAGCGGAAACTAACCATGAATAATCACAGCTCATTGCAAGCCTGATAAGCTTTATCCATTCCTCACGGTTCTTATACAGTTTCAGGGCGCGTTTGATAGCTTTCATCAGATCGGTGCCTTCGTATTTATCGAAAACAAAACCATTCCCTTTGCCGTTTTTATATTCTGTAATTGTATCTGCAAGTCCGCCTGTTGCGCGTACAACGGGAATTGTTCCGTATCGGAGGCTGTACATCTGGTTCAGTCCGCATGGTTCATATTTTGAAGGCATCAGGTAAATATCGCTTCCTGCTTCTATTAAATGAGCAAGCTCCTCTGAGAAGCCGAAATGCAGCCCTACTTTTTTGGGAAATTTCTTTTTTATGCCTTCAAAAAATTTCTGGTATGTTTTATCACCTGAACCAAGAAGGATGAAATATGCATCTTCCTTCATAAGTCCCGGCATTATCTTCTGAATAAGGTCAAAGCCTTTCTGGTCGGTAAGCCTTGATATTATTCCCATTATCGGAGTTTCCGCGTTATACTCAAGATCGAAATGCTTGCAGAGCGCTTTTTTGTTTTCGCGCTTGAGCGGAAGCTCTTTTGATGAATAGCGGAACGGGATGAGGCTATCGCGCTCGGGATTCCAAACAGTATAATCGACACCGTTAAGGAGTCCGTAAATATCCTTCTTGCGTTTCTTTAATATACCTTCGAAGCCCATGCCGTATTCATGAGTGGTTGCAATTTCCTTAGCGTAGTTTTCGCTTACCGTTGTTATTGCATCCGAATACATCAAGCCTGTTTTAAGGAAGCTGAACTTATCATAGTATTCAACGCCGTCTTCATTATAAATACTTTCCGGCAGGCCGCTCTTTAAGAATGATTCATGCGGGAACAAGCCCTGGAACGCTATGTTGTGAATTGTGAAAATCGTCTTAACCGATTGAAGCAGGGGGTCTTTGCTGTAAATTGTTTTTATGTATGCGGGTATTAATCCTGTCTGCCAGTCATTGCAGTGAATAACATCGGGCTGCCATCCAAGCAAACCAAGCACCTGAACGACTGCGCGGTTGAAGAATATAAAGCGCTCATCGTTATTGGCAAAATCCTTGCCGGTTTTCGGATCCATGTAGGGCGAGTCATTTCCGAAGAACTCTTCGTTTTCCAGCAAAAATACCTGCACTTTGCCCTTCGGCGATACTATAAACGAGCTTTTTATGTTGCAGATAGTTATCCTGTCGCCAATCGGGACTTCGATGTTCGTCAGTCGTTTAATCTCATATATTCTAAGCCTTCTTTCATCCAGCGCGCCGTATTTGGGTGTAATGACTCTTACTGCGTGTCCAAGCGCGTTGAGTTCCTGGGGAAGCGAGTTTGAAACATCTGCTAAACCGCCTGTTTTGCTGTAGGGTAAAACCTCACTTGTACAATATAGAATATTTAAGCCTTTGGCCATTCGGTTGGAATATTAATATAATTTGCTGTAATATACAAAATTACGCAAAAATGAGCTTTCTTGCAATGGAAAATCTTTACCCCATAACACACTTCCCCCTCATTGGAGGGGGTTAGGGGGAGGGATGAATTAATAGAAGCAAAAGCAAGAAGAAACAGAACGCTGAAAACGCCGATATATACGATTACCGCTGATTTATTGTGTTTTATAAATAATTAGTAATAAATAAATTAATATAAACAATTTAACTCCTCACCCCCGACCCCTCTCCAAAATGGAGAGGGGAGAGTGCAGGGTTATCTTCTCCATAGAAGAAGCCTGGATGAGGAGAATAAAGCAAGTTGACCGTCATGTGTATGAACTTTACGGGTTAACACAAGAAGAGATAATAGAGAAAAGAAAGTGAACAAAATGCAATTGAAAAGTTTAATCTGTCTGAAGATTTAAAAGATAAAATATTTTTAAAATATGAATAAAGGATGATGGATAAAAAACATTTAGAGCTATTAGGTAATATAGTAAGTAATTTTAATGAATTAGAACTCGTAATTAAAATGCAAATTGGTCAGTTACTTGATTCTAAAGATATAAACAAGGGTTTTATAGTTTGCAATGAATTAGGTTTTCAACAAATGTTAAGCTTATGGAAAATATTATTTAAGTATCAGGTTAAAGATGAAGGTGCTCTAAAAGAATTTGAAATTATTGCTGGAAATTGTTCAGAAATAAACTTAAAAAGAAATAGGCTAATTCATTCAAGATATACAGATGGATTAGGTGATCTCAAGTCAATTGTAAGAATTCATACCAAAATGGGAAAAGATTTGATGTTCCAACCAGAAATGGTAGAGAATAAAGAGCTAGACGAGTTTGATAAATATATTTTTAAGAATATTGATGCAATACATACATTAGTAGAATATTTAGACGAAAAGAATATTTTTAAAAGTTATTTCAAGAAGTAGCTAAAAAGACTTTATGCATTTTTCTATGTCCCTTCTGCATTCCCGTTCAAAAACATCCAGCAAAAAAGTGCAGAACTTAAAGCAGGACTTGCAGCTTTGGGGTTGTTATTTTGTTTTAATGTAAGGGATAATTCTCAGGCTAAAGACCTGAGGCTATCCCGCAAAAAGATGCGGGACTTCACTCCGTTCAGCAAACGCTCAACTGCCTTATTGTTTATCAATTATTTATGAAAATAAAACTTGATCCCGCAAAAAGATGCGGGACTTCACTCCGTTCAGCAAACGCTCAACTGCCTTATTGTTTATCAATTATTTATGAAAATAAAACTTGACTTTCGCGATTTCCTGCATTAGTATTATTGAGATTATGCCTGGCGCCCGCCGCGCCACGCGGTGCGGCAGCAGAGCATAATCGAAATCCCGCGAGATTTTTGGGGGATCATCAAAAAAGAAATCCCGCGAGATTTTTGCGGGATCATCAAAAAAGAAATCCCGCGAGATTTTTAGCGGGATCATCAAAAAAGAAATCCCGCTGCTTTTTAGCGGGACAGAAGCAGGTGAGTTGGGGGGTAGGTGAGTTGGTTAGTGGGGGAGAAGTATAAGGCAAAAAAAGAAGCAATATTAATGAAAACATCAGAGCTTAAAAAATGAGAAGTATTAATTATTTTTCAATCTGTAATTTCTAAATAAATCCTATGTTTTTCAAAAACTCAAACAAAACACTTGTCCCGTTCACAGCTCACCGGACTTTCAGCCCGGTAAAACTAAAACCGGCGCGAAAAGGTAAAGATCAGCAAAGCCTCTTTATTAAAGATATGGATAAAATTATCCGGCTGAAGCTTATTAAACCGAAAATATAAATTGCGCTGTGATAGTAAGGGGGTTGTTGTTCCCTCCCCCAACCCCCTCCGGTGAGGGGGAAAAATAAAATGGAAATTATGCTTTTTTCATCTCACCCCGTAAAAAGCTCACGGGGCTTACAGCGGGGCTTTCAACATTTCACCCCGTAAAAAACTCACTCCGTAAAAAGACACGGGGCTTACAGCATTTCATGTTTATGAAATACACTCTTAATAAATCACACTTTAAAATTCCGGATTCTGTTTTGATAAAAGATATCAGAAAGATAGCAAAAAAGCATGGCAGCCTTACACTTTCACGGGCTCAATATCGTATTGAAGGAACTTTCAACCCGTCAACAATCCGGCACCGGTTCGGGAGCTGGAACAGCGCTCTTGAACTTGCAGGCCTGAAAA
>Ga0315273_10004228_pt1 | contig 17534 bp, 15 predicted proteins | sample YL17G02_0_MG_FD_205753 | JGI IMG/M metagenome (GOLD analysis project Ga0315273, IMG submission 205753) | Sediment microbial communities from Yellowstone Lake, YNP, Wyoming, USA - YL17G02_0 | ecosystem: Environmental > Aquatic > Freshwater > Lake > Sediment | place: USA: Wyoming | collected...
CCTCGGCGACTGGGCCGACCCCTATCTGACGATGAACTACCGGTACCAGGCGGCCATCGTGAGGGCCCTCGGGAGGTTCGTCGAGCAGGGCATGGTCTACAAGGGCAAGAAGCCCGTGCACTGGTGTGTCCACTGCCGCACGGCTCTGGCCGAGGCAGAAGTCGAATACGAGAATCACACCTCGCCGTCGATGTACGTCGAGTTCCCGCTCGGTGAGGCCGGGGCGTCCGACCTGGCCGCGCGGGTGCCCGAGTTGCAGGGCCGCCAGATCTCGGCGCTCATCTGGACGACGACGCCCTGGACCATTCCGTCGAACCTGGCGCTGGCGTTTCACCCGGACGCCATCTACGGCGCGTATCCCGTCGACGGCCGCGTGGTCGTCGTCGCCGAGGCGCTCGCCGAAGGCCTCGCCGCGACACTGGGCCGACCGCTCGATCATCCGGTCGTGAAGGTGCCCGGCACCGCTTTCGAGGGCCTCCGCTTCCGGCATCCCTTTTACGCGCGGGACTCGGTGGGCGTGCTGGCCGACTACGTCACGCTCGATACCGGCACCGGCGTTGTGCATACGGCTCCGGGGCACGGCAGCGACGACTTCCGCACGGGGGTGAAGTACGGGCTCGACATCTACGCGCCCGTCGGCGGCGATGGCCGGTTCATCGACCAGGTCGAGCGGTTCGCCGGCCTGACGGTGTTCGAGGCAAACCCGAAGGTGCAAGAGGCGCTTGCCGAGGCGGGGCGGCTCTGGAAACGCGAGAGTTTCGCGCACTCGTACCCGCATTGCTGGCGGTGTCACAACCCCGTCATCTTCCTGGCCACGTCACAGTGGTTCATCGGGATGGACGAGACGGGCCTCCGCGCGAAGGCGATCGCAGAAACAGGACGCGTTGAGTGGTTCCCGGCATGGGGCGGCGAGCGCATGAAGGGGATGTTCGAGTCGCGGCCGGACTGGTGCATCTCGCGCCAGCGGTCGTGGGGCGTGCCGATCCCGGCCGTCACGTGCGCGGCGTGCGGCACGGCGACGCTGACCGCGGAGCTCGTGGAGCGCGCGGCGCTGGCCTTCGAGCAGGACGGGGCGGAGGCGTGGTACGAGCGGCCGATCGAAGACTTCCTGCCGCCCGGGTTCGTGTGCCCGTCCTGCGGCGGTGCCCGCTTCGACCGTGAGCAGGACATTCTGGACGTCTGGTTCGATTCGGGCTCGAGCCACGAAGCGGTGCTCGCGGTGCATCCCGAGCTGCGGTGGCCGGCGGATCTCTATCTCGAAGGATCGGATCAGTACCGCGGCTGGTTCCAGAGCTCGATGCTCGTGGGCCTCGGCACGCGAGGCCACGCTCCGTACCGCCAGGTGGTGACGCACGGCATGGTCGTGACGGAGGCCGGCAAGAAGATGTCGAAGTCCCTCGGGAACGACGTGCCTCCCGAGAAGGTGATCACGCAGAGCGGCGCGGAGATCCTGCGGCTCTGGGTCGCCTCGGTGGACTACCGCGAGGAGGTCCGGTTCGGCCCCGAGATCCTGGCGCGCGTGGTGGAGGCCTACCGGAAGCTGCGCAACACCCTCCGCATCCTCGTGGCCAACCTGTCCGACTTCAACCCGGCGACCGACATGGTGCCGCCGCTCGCCATGGACGAGGTCGATCGCTTCGCCATGGCGCGGTACGGGGATGTGGCGTCGAAAATCCGCGCGGCCTACGAGCGGTACGATTTCCCGGCCATCTTCCAGGCGCTGAATACCTTCGTCTCGGTAGACCTCAGCGCCTTCTACGTGGACGTCTCGAAAGACCGGGTCTACACGCTCGCGGCCGACGCGCGGGCGCGGCGCTCGGCGCAGACCGCCATGTTCGCCATCGCCGACGGCCTCGCGCGCCTGATCGCGCCGGTGCTGCCGGTGCTGGCCGAGGAGTACTGGTCACACCTGCCCGGCCAGCGCGAAGAGTCGGTGCACCTGGCGGAGTTCCCGAAGCAGGTCCACCTGTTCCAGAACGAGGAACTGGCGGCGCGCTGGTCGCGCCTGCTGAAACTTCGCACCGCCGTCAACGCCGAACTCGAGAAGCTGCGGCAGTCGAAGGCGATCGGTCAGTCGCTCGAGGCGGTGGTACACCTGCGCGGGGCAGGCTCGATCGCCGGCCTGATCGAGACGCACCGGGAGCACCTGCCCTCGCTGTTCATCACGTCCCAGGTCGACGACAGGACCGATCCGCCCGTGTCCGGACAGGACCCCGCCGACGGCGCCGTCTACGCCGAGAGCGACGGCAGCGCCGTCCACATCGTGGCCGCAAAGGCCGACGGCACCAGGTGCGACCGCTGCTGGCGCTACGTGGCACAGGTGTCGAGCGCCCCGGGGCGTGAAGGCGTGTGCCCACGCTGCGAGGACGCCCTGGCGGCGGCGCGATGAGCGACATCGTGGACGGCGCCGGGCCGGGGCCGGGCGGCGCGCGGCTGCACCGATTCGAGGTCGCCCTGATGGCGGCGGTCGTGATCGTCGATCAGATCACGAAGGCGCTGGTGCGCGCGAACATTCCGCTGCACGACAGCGTCACGGTCATCCCCGGATTCCTGAACCTCACCCACGTGCGCAACACCGGCGCGGCGTTCGGGTTCCTGAACGCCGTGGACTTCCCGTACAAGTCGGCCGTGGTCGCGCTGGTGGCCGCCGCGGCGCTCATGGGCATCGCGTTCTACGCGGCGCGCGTCTCATCGCACGAGCGCGTCGCCCGCCTCGGGCTCGCCCTGATCCTCGGCGGGGCGCTGGGCAACCTGATCGATCGCCTGGCCCTGGGCTCGGTGGTCGATTTCGTCGATGTCGTCTTCGGCCACTGGCATTTCTGGGCGTTCAACGTCGCCGACTCGGCCATCACGCTGGGCGTGGTGGCGATGATGATCGACATGATGGGATTGGGCAGGCATGTTTCCACGACTCCTTGAACTCGGCCCGCTGACGGTCTACAGCTACGGCGTGCTTCTCGCCGCCGCCTACCTCTTCGCGTTGTACTTCGCCGTTCGCCGCGCACGGCGCTTCGGCCTCGACGGGAACCGCGTCCTCGACCTGGGGATCTACCTCATTATCTCGGCCCTGGTCGGCGCCAAGCTGCTGCTGCTCATCGTGGATTTCGATTTCTTCCGGCGGAACCCGGCTGAGCTCTGGACGCTGGCGCGATCGGGCGGCGTGTTCTACGGCGGGCTCGTCCTCGCGTTCGCGGTGGGCATGTGGTACATGCGGAAGCACCGGCTGCCGGTCTGGCCGACCGCGGACGCCATCGCCCCGGGCATCGCCCTGGGCCATATCATCGGCCGCTTTGGATGCCTGCTGGCGGGCTGCTGCTACGGCACACCCACGAGCCTCCCGTGGGGCATCACCTTTTCCGACGCCTTCGCCGCGGCCAACGTGGGCACGCCGCTGCACGTGGCGCTGCACCCGACGCAACTGTACGAGGCGGGCGCGGCGGTCCTGATCCTCCTCTTCCTCCTCACGACCGAAACGTTCTGGCGCCGGCACGCCGGGTGGACGTTCTGGGTCTACATCCTGCTGTATGGGGCCTCGCGGTTCGTGATCGAGATGTTCCGAGGCGATCCTCGCGGTTTCACGATGGGGTTCTCGACGTCGCAGTGGATCGCGATGGTCCTCGTGCCGTTGTCCCTGGTTGTGCTGTTCGTGCTCTCGCGGCGTGCGCCCGAGGCCGCGCCCGAGGTCAAGGCCGCCCCGGCGTCGAAGCGGAAGCGTGGGCGCTGACTCCCGGGCCGCGATCGCGATGCAACACGTTGAATTGCCGGTCGGCGCCGAGGAGGCTGGCGCGCGCCTCGACCACTTCGTCGTGGCGCAGGTGCCCGGCCACTCGCGGTCGCAGATCCAGCGGCTGATCAAGGACGGCCTCGTGAAGGTCGGCGGGCACGAGACGAAGGCCAACTACGCGGTTCGCGCGGGCGACATCATCGTGGTCGACGTTCCGGATCCCGCCCCCGCCACGCCGCAGCCGGAGGCCCTGCCCATCGACGTCCTCTTCGAGGACGCCGACATCATCGTCGTCAACAAGCCCGCCGGGATGGTCGTGCACCCGGCCCCTGGCCACGCGGGCGGGACGCTGGTCAACGCGCTGCTGCACCACGTGGACGACCTGAGCGGTGTCGGCGGCGAGCTGCGGCCGGGGATCGTGCACCGGCTGGATCGCGGCACGTCCGGCGTCATGGTCGTGGCGAAGCACGACGCGTCGCATCGCGAGATGGCCCGCCAGTTCCACGATCGGGAGGTGGAGAAGGAATACGAAGCCCTGGTGTGGGGCCTGGTGCACCAGGGCCGTCGCATGGACGCGGCGATCGGGCGCGACCCGCATGACCGGTTGAAGATGTCGAACCGCGCCAGGTACGCCCGGTCGGCCGCGACGCGCGTCACGCACTCCCGGTTTTTCAATGGCGTGTCCTACCTCCACGTGGCGATCGCCACCGGCCGCACGCACCAGATCCGTGTCCACCTGAGCGGCATCGGCCACCCCATCGTCGGCGACACCGTGTATGGCGGGGTCAGGCGGCAGATGCCCGCGCACCTTCGCGCCGTCCTCCGGCTGGAGCGCCCGTTCCTCCACGCCATGCGGCTGGCGTTCACGCACCCGACTGAGACCGGCCGGCGGCTCGAGTTCACCGCGCCTCTGCCTGACGACCTGCAGTCGGTGCTCGACGAACTGGTGGCGCGAACCGCAGAGGCCTCCGAAGAGTAAGGACCCTAATCGGAAGAGGAGAGCGAGACATGAACGAACCCGGAGGTCTGTGCCTCTCTTCGACCCAGTCGTTCAAAGGCCGGATCTTCTCCGTCACGGTCGATCGTGTGACGGTGCCGAACGGCCGGACCGTCACGCTCGACATCGTGCGGCACCGCGGCTCGGTGGTGTTGTTGCCGATGCAGGACGTGGCGCACGTGGTGTTGATCCGCCAGTACCGCTACGCCCTCGACCGCTGGATCTGGGAACTGCCGGCGGGCGGTCTCGACGTCGGCGAGGACCCGGCCACCGCCGCGGCGCGCGAATGCGAAGAGGAGATCGGACTCGTGCCGGGCCGGGTGGAGTTCGCGGGCGCGTGGTATCCAACCCCGGGGTTCTGCACCGAGGTGATGACCTACTACCGCCTCGGCGACCTGCGCCCGCCCGACCCCGAGGACCCGCAGGCCCACAAGGACGAAGACGAAGACATCCGTGTGCAGGTGTTCTCGCTGGGCGAGGCCCGCGCGATGGTCCGTCGCGGCGAGATCATCGACCTCAAGACCGCGTGGGGACTGACGCTCGTCTGAGCCCCGGGGTTCGTCACACACGCCGCCAGGGGTTCGTGCCGTTTGCGCCGGCATTCACGGCGAGGCCGGGGCGCAACTGTCATCTGCTCCTCGTGGGCATGGGCCCGTGAGGCGGCACGCGGACCCCGTCGCGCCGGGCTCCGGTTCGGCCGCACTCACAGTCGCCCTCTGCGACCAGGTCCTCGGTGCCGCGCCAGGAGCGCGCCCGTGAACGGATGACGGGTGCCCCCGAGGCGTTGCCGCCCCATGTCAACGCCAATTGGGCGTATCATGGTAGGGGTACTTTCTCTCCATTTGCCCCCAGAGTGGTGAGTGTGCCGGCATGCGATCTGCAGGCTGCCAGCAGGTTTGTTTCTGCAGCGAGGCTTTGGTTCGATGCAACACCCCCCGCACCAGCACCCCAAGGGCACGTCTGCACGTGTCCTGCTCTCGTCCGTGTTCGGCCCCTATGCCCAGGACGATGAGTTCGGCAGCCGGTCGATCAACCCGATGGAGCTGTACCACAACCAGGTGACGCGGGAGCAGGGACCGTTCTCGCTCCGCATGTTCCACCGGTCGTGGGGCATCATCTTCATCCAGCACAATATTTCGGCGCCATGCGCGGTGCTCGACTTCCCGACACGGGAGCGGTTCATCGAGGAACTGACGGCACACGACTACGACATCGTGGGCATCTCCAGCATCATCGTGAATGTCGGGAAAGTGCGGGAGATGTGCACGCTCGTTCGCCGGCACTCGCCCGCGTCAACCATCGTGGTCGGCGGTCACGTCGCGGCGATCCCGGGCATCGAACACTTGATTGAGGCGGACCACGTGGTGAAGGGCGAGGGCGTGTCGTGGTTCCGCGAGTTCCTGGGCGAGCCGGTGGATGCGTCCATCCAGCACCCGGTCATTCCCTCGTCTTTCGGGTTCCGGCTGATGGGGCTGCGCGGCCCGAAGGGCGGCGGCGCGCCGGCAGCGACGATCATCCCGTCGGTGGGGTGCCCGATGGGCTGCAATTTCTGCACGACGTCGGCGTTCTTCGGAGGCAAGGGCAAGGTCGTCAACTTTTTCGAGAAGGGCGCCGAGATCTTCCAGGCGATGTGCAACGCCGAAGCGAGCCTGGGCGTGAAGACCTTCTTTGTCATGGACGAGAACTTCCTGCTTTACAGGGACCGGGCGATGGAGCTGCTCGAGCAGATGAAGGCCCGCGGCAAGGCGTGGTCGTTGTACGTGTTCTCGTCCGCGAATGCCCTGTCGAAGTACTCGATGCGCGAGCTCGTCGAGTTGGGTGTGAGCTGGGTCTGGATGGGCCTCGAGGCGCCGCAGAGCGCGTACTCGAAGCTGAAGGGGGCCGACACGCTCGCGATGACGCGCGAACTGCAGGCGCACGGCATCGGCGTCCTCGGCTCGACGATCGTCGGCCTCGAACACCACACGCCGGAGAACATCGCGGGCGAGATCGAACACGCCGTGTCGCACGACACGGATTTCCACCAGTTCATGCTGTACACGCCCGTGCCTGGCACGCCGCTGTACAGCGAGATGGCCGACCAGGGCCGCTTGTTGCCGGACGTGGACCTCGCCGACATCCACGGGCAGGATCACTTCAATTTCGAGCACGCCGCCATCGCGCGGGAGCAGTCGAAGACGCTGCTCGACTGGGCGTTCCGCCGCGACTTCGAACGCAACGGGCCCAGCCTGTATCGCCTCGCGCGCACGAGGCTGGAGGGCTGGCGCCGCTACCACAACGACCCGGACCCGCGGGTGCGCAGCCGTGCACGGCAGGAGGGACGCGAGTTGAAGGCCGGCTACGGCGCAGCGCTGTTCGCGATGGAGAAGTACCTGCGGAAGTCCAATCAGGACATCAGCGAAAAGATTCGTGAGCTTCGGAGGGACATGGAGCGCGAGCTGGGAAGCCTGACGCGCTGGGTGGATTACGTGGCAGGGCCCGTGCTGCTCTGGGCGGCCCGCCGCGACGCGCGCAAGTTCCCTCGCGGGCGCCGCCTGGAGCCCGCCACGTTCCTGGAACGCCGGAACTGGCCGGACCTCGCGTAGCGCTGGTTCACGGGTGCGTCTGACGCGGTCGCGTCAGGCACGGGCGCGCTATCCTGGTACGCCGGCGGTTTCGGCCGGCACGGCGGCATGCCCGTCGGGCCCGTCGGGCGGCGACGCCGGCGCCGGCAGCAACGCGAGCGCCAGCACTTCGTCGATGGTCGTGACGAAGTGAACGGTCATGTCGCGGCGCAGGTCTTCGCTGATGTCCTCGTTGATGTTCTTCTCGTTCTGCCACGGAACCGCCACGTGCCGGATCCCCACCCGCCGGGCGGCCAGGACCTTCTCCTTGATGCCGCCCACGGGCAGGACACGTCCGCTCAGCGTGATCTCGCCGGTGATGGCGAGGTCGCCGCGCACGGGCCGGCCGGTGATTTCGGACGCGATCGCCGTCACCATGGCCACGCCGGCCGACGGGCCGTCCTTGGGAATCGCTCCGGACGGCACGTGCAGGTGGATCTCGGCGTCGCGGAAGAAGTCGCCCGTCACGCCGTACCGATCGGCATTCGCGCGAAACCACGACAGCGCGGCGCGGGCGGATTCTTTCATGACGTCGCCGAGGTGGCCGGTCAGCGTCAGCAGGCCTCCGCCGGGCATCCGCGAGGCCTCGATGAAGAGCACCTCTCCGCCGGACGGCGTCCAGGCCATCCCAATCGAGACACCCGGATTCTTCGTCCGCTCTTCCACCTCCTCGTCGAGGAACTTCGGAGCGCCCAGCAGGTCCACCACCAGTTGGGGGGTGACCGTGACCGGCTGATCACGGCCTTCGGCCCTCATGCGCGCGACCTTGCGGCACAGCGCCGCGACCTCGCGCTCGAGGTTCCGCACGCCGGCTTCCCGGGTGTAGCCTCGGATGACCGCCCGCAGGGCGTCGTCGGCAAAGGTGATGAACTCCGCCGTGAGCCCGTGGTTCTGCACCTGCTTGGAGACCAGGTGCTCGACCGCGATCTTGAGTTTCTCCTCCTCGGTATAGCCGGGCAGCTCGAGCACCTCCATCCGGTCGCGCAGCGCCGGCGGGACCGGGTCGAGGACATTGGCCGTCGTGATGAAGAGGACCTCGGACAAGTCGAAGGGCACGTCCAGGTAGTGGTCGCGGAAGGTGTTGTTCTGCTCGGGATCAAGCACCTCGAGCAGCGCCGAGGCCGGGTCGCCCCGAAAGTCGGAGCCCAGCTTGTCGATTTCGTCGAGGATGAAGACCGGGTTCTTGGACTCCGCGCGGCGGAGGCCCTGAATGACCTGGCCCGGCAACGCGCCGATGTACGTGCGCCGGTGGCCCCGGATCTCGGCCTCGTCGCGCATCCCGCCAAGCGACACGCGGACGAACTTGCGTCCGAGGGCGGTCGCGATCGACTTCGCCAGGGACGTCTTGCCCACGCCCGGGGGCCCCACGAAGCACAGGATGGGCCCCTTCATGGCCGGGTTGAGCTTGCGCACCGCGAGGTACTCGAGAATCCGGTCCTTGGCCTTCTCGAGATCGGAGTGGTCGGCATCGAGGATGGACTTCGTGCGCACGAGGTCGATCACTTCGTCGGTACGGCGCGACCACGGCAGGGCGATGAGCCAGTCGATATAGGTGCGCGCCACGGTGTACTCGGCCGCGGCGGCCGGCATCTTCGCCAGGCGGTCCAGCTCGCGGATCGCTTCCTTCTTGACCGGATCGGGCATGCCGGCCGCCTCGATCTTCTCGCGCAGTTCCTCGGTTTCCCTGGCCTGCTCGTCGCCCTCGCCCAGCTCGCGCTGAATGGCCTTCAGCTGCTCGCGCAGGAAGTAGTCGCGCTGGTTCTTGCCGACCTCGGACTGCACCTGCGACTGGATCTTGGACCCCAGCTCGAGCACCTCGAGTTCCTTGATGAGGACGCGGTTCAGGTTCGCCATCCGCTCCCGCAGGTCCAGCGTCTCGAGCATCTCCTGCTTCAACGCCGTCGTGATGGTGCTGAGGCTCGACGCGATGAAGTCGGTCAGCCGCCCGGGCTCCGTGATGCTGAGCGCCAGGGTCTGGAGATCGTCGGACAGCAGCGGGGACAGGGACACGACCTGCTGGAAGTTGGACTTGATGTTCCGCTGCATCGCGTCAATCTCGAGGCGGTCCACATCGAGCGAGGTCTCGACGGCCCGCCGGACGCTCCCGCGCAGGTACGGCTCGGCCGACACCACCGCGTCCACGTGCACCCGCGCGAGCCCCTGCACGATCAACCGCAGGCTGCCGTCGGGCAGCTTGAACATCTTGTGGATGTGGGTCGCCGTGCCGACACTGTACAGGTCGGCCTGCTGCGGTTCCTCGACCGCGGCATCGCGCTGCGTGCAGACCGCGATCAGCTTCCCACCGCCGATCGCCTCGTCGATCAGGCGGACGGAACTCTCGCGGGCCACCGCCAGCGGCATGAAGGAGTTCGGGAACAGCACGGTGTCCCGCAGCGGCAGGATGGGCAGCTCGGGAGGGATCACGAGCGTCTTTTCGATGCCGGCCAGGTCATCGATTGCGGGTTTTTCGGGTAGATCGCTCATCTGCAACCCCCATCTGGGCGGCAAGGAGGGCGGATGACCGCTTCCGGTTGAAACACAACCAAGAGGGGGCGGGTCCCGGCCGGAAACAACCGGTGACCCGCGTGAAGGATGCCGCAGTTAGCCTGAGATGTCAAAGAAGAGCGACGACGAACGCTGAGACTGCAGGCGCTCCCGCTGGATCGCGTTCTCCCGGGCCTGCTCGCAGTCCTTGCAGCGCACCGCGAAGGGCAGCGCGCGGAGGCGCTGTTGCGCGATGTCATCGCCGCATTCGTAACAGTAGCCGTAGGCGCCTTCTTCCAGCCGGAACAGGGCCTCGTTGATCCGGGTCAACGTCTCGGCCTTCATCTGGATCAGCGCGAACTCGATGTCTTCCTGAATATCCGCTTCCGAGCTCTCGCCCTGATCGAAGACTTCGCTCATCTTGCCGTGACCGCTCTCTGTGCGGACATCGCGAATCTTCTCGTGGACCTGGCTCATGATCTCACGCTTCCGGTCGTCGAGCATGCGCTTCAATTGCCCGTAGCGTTCGCCTGCTGTCCCCGTGGCGTGCTTGCCGTTGGTAGCCATGGTGTCTGACACTCCTTTCGCCTCAACCCGGGTCGACGGGGGACTCGCTTTCAGCCTCCGGCCTTGCAAGGAATCTGCCATTTTACGAATCCGCTGCACACCTGTCAAGAGCCGCTACGGACCCGCCCGGCCACCGACCACTTTCGTCGCCCTTTAGGCCTTTAGACGCCGCCCGGCCCTAAGAGGTTCGGACTGCCGCGGAGTGTAACAATTACACAACGACCCGGCATCAGCTTGTCCTCGCAAGTGGACGTGTCGCCAAGTGGCCACACCGCTGTGGCTTGATGGCTGGGCTGACCGTTGACGCCCGGCGGAGTGCCGTGTCACGCTGGAGCCATGCGTTGTCCACTGTGCGACACTCGGACGGCCCGGCGCGCCTGCCCGGCGCTCGGGCGCGACATCTGCCCCGTGTGCTGCGGCACGAAGCGCCAGGTCGAGATCCGGTGCCCTGACTCGTGCGCCTACTTGTCGACATCGCGGGCCCATCCGCCGGCGACCGTCCGGAGGCAGCAGGATCAGGATCTCGCCGTGCTGACGCCCGGACTGGCCGGCCTGTCAGAGTCCCGACAGCAACTGCTGCTGTTTTCGCTGACCCTGATCGACCGGTTCAAGGGCGACAGCCTGGATGCGGCCAACGACGGGGACGTTGTCTCGGCGGCTGGTGCCCTGGCTTCCACCTACGAGACGGCCGCGCGGGGTGTGATCTACGAGCACCGGGCGGACTCGGCTCCGGCTCAGCGGATCACCGAGGGCATCCGGGAGCTCTTCGACCAGTTGGGCCGAGGGCGGCCCTCCGGATTCGCGGCCGATGCGGCGGTGGTCCTGAGGCGGGTCGAGGAGCGGGCCCGGGCGGTCCACCAACTCGCCGCGTCGAATCCCAGGGCCTTCTTGGAACTGGCGGGGCGGGTGGCCCGCCGCCTAGGGACGCCGACAGCAGGAACTCGTCCGGCCGACGGCCAGGGATCAGCGCCGGCGGCCGGCCCACTCATCATCCTGCCCTAGCCCGAGAGTCGGCGCCGAGGCGGGATCGTGATATGATGAGGGTTTAGGTCTTGGGGGGTCTGGCTGCAGGAGCGGCGCCGGGGCGTCAGGTGAACGGTTATGGCAAAACGCTGTGAAATCTGCGACAAGGGCCCCGTGGTGGGCCGCAAGGTGAGCCACGCCCACAACGTGTCGTCGCGCCGGTTCGAACCGAATCTGCAGCGCGTCCGGGTGTCGGTCAACGGCGGGACGAAGCGCATGCGGGTCTGCACCCGTTGCTTACGTTCACAGAAGGTCGTCAAGGCCGCCTGAGCTTCACGCCATGCGCAACGCGATCAGTACGAAGGACGCTCCGCAGGCGATTGGGCCGTATTCCCAGGGCATTCGCGCGGGCAACATGCTGTTCGTATCGGGTCAGGGCCACCTCGACCCGGACACGGGCGCACTGGTCACCGGCGACGTCGCCACCGCGACACGCCGCGTCATGGACAATATCGGGGCGATCCTGAAGGCGGCAGGCGCGTCCTTCGACCACGTGGTTCGCACGACGGTGTACCTGGCGGACATGGCTGATTTTGCAGCCATGAACGCCGTGTACGGCGAGTACTTTTCCGCGCCGGCACCCGCCCGAACGACGATCCAGGCCGCGCGGCTGCCGCGCGACATGCGCGTCGAGATCGACGTTATCGCGGTCCTGTAGACGGCCCCTGGGCGGCCTGGGACAGATCGAGCGGCACCGCCCGGGCGCGAGCCACCGACAACACTCCCGAGATCCCGCGCAGCGACTTCATCACCTTCTCCAGGTGCTTCATGTCGCTGATCTCGATGGTCACCCTGATCCACCCGAGCCGCTGCTCGTCGGTGCGCGCCTCGATGTCGAGGATGTTCGCGTTGACGCCTGCGATCTTGGCGCTGACCGCCGCCAGCATGCCCTTGCGGTCCTCGACTTCCACGGTCAGGCGCACGGTGTACTGGCCGGGCTTGGCGCCCTTGCTCCACTCGACATCGATACGCCGCTCGGGATCGTAGAGCAGGTTGGTGACGTTCGGGCAGGACGCGGCGTGCACCGACACGCCTTTTCCGCGCGTGATGTAGCCGACGATCTTCTCCCCGTGAATCGGATTGCAGCAGCGGGCCCGCACGACGAGCATGTCGTCGGCGCCGCTGACCTTGATGGAGTCGCCTCCCCCGCCGAGGCCGATGACGCGCTTCACCGCCGTCGTCACTGCGGATTCCCGCTTTTCCTTCAACTGGTCGGGAGGCACGCACTTGGTCAACACCTGGCGAGCGCCCACCCGGCCGTACCCGATGGCCGCCAGCAGGTCGAGGCCTTTCGGCACGCCCCACTCCTGGGCGATGGCGTCGAGCGCCTGGTCCTCGAGCAGGGCCTTCACGTTCACGCTGAACCGCCGGGCGTCCTTCTCGAGGAGTTTCCTGCCCAACTCGACGGCGCGCGCCTTCTCCTCCGCATGCAGGAACTGCTTGATGTGGTTGCGCGCTCGCGTCGTGACGACGCCGTTGAGCCAGTCCCGGCTCGGACGGTGCTTGGCGCTGGTGACGATCTCGACGATGTCCCCGTTCTTCAGGCGGGTTCGCAGCGGCATCATCCTGCCGTTGATGCGGGCGCTCACGCACCGGTGCCCGACGTCGGTGTGAATCGAGTAGGCGAAATCGATGACCGTCGAGTCGCGCGGCAGGGACTTGACCTGGCCCTTCGGCGTGAAGGTGTAGACCTCCTCGGGGTACAGGTCGACCTTCAGGTTCTGAATGAACTCCTGCGGGTCCCGGACTTCCTGCTGCCACTCCAGCGTCTGGCGCAACCACTGGAAGTAGCGCTCGTCGTTGGCCGCGCCGACGCGCCCTTCCTTGTATTTCCAGTGGGACGCGATGCCCTCCTCAGCCTGCCGGTGCATCTCGTCGGTGCGGATCTGCACTTCGACGGCGATGCCCTTGGTCGTCATCACCGAGGTATGAAGGGACTGGTACCCGTTCGGGCGCGGCGTGGCCAGGAAGTCTTTGATACGCCCGGGAATCGGCGGCCACGTATGGTGAATGATGCCGAGGGCCGCGTAGCAGTCCTTGACGCCGTGGGTGATGATCCGGATCGCGAGGAAATCGTAGACCTGCTCCAGGTCGATCTTCTGCCGCTTCAGCTTCAGGTGGATGCTATAGAGCCGCTTGCTGCGCCCGCTGATCTCGACAACCGGGATCTGGGCCTCCTTCAGCGTCGAAGCCATGGTGCGCTTCAGCTCCTCGAGCAGGCCTTCGGTGACCTTCCGGCGGCGTTCCACGCGCGCTTTCAGGACCTCGTACGCCTCGGGCTCGAGGTACTGGAACGCCAGGTCCTCGAGCTCGTTCTTGAGGCGGCTCATTCCGAGGCGGTTGGCGATCGGGGCGTAGATATCGAGGGTTTCCTGTGCCGTTCGCTGGCGTCTGTCGTCGGACATCGCGGCGAGCGTCCGCATGTTGTGCAGCCGGTCGGCCAGCTTCACCAGGACGACGCGGATGTCGTCCACCATCGCCAGCAGCATCTTGCGGAAATTCTCGGCCTGCCGCGCCTCGCTCGACGAGAACGGGATGGCGCCGATCTTCGTCACGCCTTCAACCAGGTGGGCGACCTCGGGACCGAACAGTTCCTCGATCTTCTCGACCGTCGTCAGGGTATCTTCGACTACGTCGTGCAGCAGGCCCGCGATGATGGCCGCCGGGTCCAGCCTGAGATCCGCAAGGAAGTACGCCACCTCGAGCGGGTGCACCAGGTAGGGCTGGCCCGATTGCCGCACCTGCCCCTTGTGGGCCAGAGCGGAGAAGACGTACGCCCGCCGGAGCAGCTCGATGTCCGCATCCGGCATGTAGGCCTGGGCTTTGGCGACCAAATCTTCGAATCGAATCATGGCAATCGGTGTCTAAGCCTCTGGGACACCTTGATCCCGACTTCATCATAGGGAGCAGGCCACGGGTGGTCAAGGCATCGGGGCTTCGGTGGGTCCCGAGCGGCACAGGGGCCCGAGTTGCTTGACTCGCCCTTTTTCGGTTCACTATACTGGCCCGGCTTGGGAAGTTCCTCCTCTTCGGCACGAGGGGGTCCCATCCTGAGGTCGGTTTAGGTGCTTTGCGGTCTGTTCTGATTCTGTTAAGGCCTCTTCGGGCCGCTTGACGGCGCGCGTCGCGCGAAAGGTAAGGGGGACACAATGTTGAGGGGACTCTGGCGGGTCGCGTCGCTCGCGATCCTGTTGGCGCTGACTACCTCGCTGGTTGCCTGCAGCCAGTACGGGAAGCTCCAGGCCAAGAAGGCATTCAAGGAAGCGAATACCCAGTACTCCCAGCAGGAGTACAAGAGGGCGGCGGCGCTGTATGAACAGGTCATTGCGGCCGACCCCGAGATGTCGGTGGCCTACTTCTACCTGGCCAACAGCTACGACAATCTCTACAAGCCTTCCCGCAAGGGTGAAAAGGACAACGACGCGTATCTCACGAAGGCCATCGAGTTCTACAAGATTGCCGGCGAGAAGGAGAAGGACCCGACGCTCCGGACGCGTTCTCTCCAGTTCCTCATCGCCGCCTACGGACCAGACAAGATGAATGATGCGTCGCAGCAGGAACCCATCGTCAACCGCATGATCCAGCTCGATCCGCAGGACGCCGACAACTACTTCGCCCTCGCCAAGATCCGCGAGGACGCCGGCGACTACGAGAAGGCCGCGGAAGTCCTCCTCCAGGCGAAACAGGCCCGCCCGAACGACCCGCAGGTCTACCTGCAGCTGGCTGGCTTCTACAACCGCCAGGAGGAGTTCGAGAAGACTATCGAGGCGCTGACGCAGCGCGCCTCGATCGAGCCGAACAACCCGGAGGCCTTCTACACGATCTCCACCTACTACTGGGACAAGGCCTACCGCGACTTCCGCCTGAAGGAACCGGAGAAGAAGGACTTTGTCATGAAGGGCATCGAGCAGGTCGACAAGGCGCTCCAGCTCAAGCCCGATTACATGGAGGCGCTGACCTACAAGAACCTCCTGCTCAGGCTCCAGGCCAACCTCGAGAAGGACCCAGCCAAGCAGGCGTCGCTGATCAAGGACGCCGACAAGCTGCGCGACCAGGCCCTGGCACTGAAGAAGAAGCAGGTGGCCGGCATCAAGTAGCCCGCACGCCAGAGCCGATTAGAGACACGCTGAGGGCCGTCTCCCACGACATGGGCACGGCCCTCAGGCGTGTACTTAGACGCCTCAGCGAACGGCACAGGGGACCTGGAGCCCGGTTCCTGCGCGCCGCCGTGAGCGCACCCCCCGCTCCGTGCTGCCCGGGGCCTCCCGGTTAGGGCCTGTCAGAACACCGACAATGTCACAGTTGTTTCCTGACACGGCCTGACCAGCGCGTCCTCCCGCAACCCGGCCTGGGCGTACAGAGCGATGGCCGGTCGCTCCATGCGCGGGGCAACCGGCCATCGTGTCTTGCCTCGTGCGGCCCGAGCCGCGGGAACCGGCGGCTAGTTACCGGCCTGGACGCCCGCCGCGGCGCGCATCCCGTCGGTGACGATGCCGACCTTTTCGACGCCAGCGCCCTTGGCGGCGTCGATGATCTCGATGATGTCCCCGTAGCGCAGCGTGCCCGCCGCGACGATGAACATCGTCTTCTCCTTGCGCTGCTCGAAGATGTTGCGCAGGCGCGTCTCCAGATCCTGGATCGTCACATCCTGCTTGTTCACCGAGATGCGCCGGTCGGCCGTGTACTCGAGCACGATCTGGCTGCTGGTGTCCACCTGCTGCTCGGCGCCCTTGGTCTCCAACGGCAGGTTGATGTCGAGGCCTTTCTGCGTCAGCGGCAGGGCCGCCATGAAGATGATCAGCAGGACGAGCAGCACGTCGATGAGCGGCGTGACGTTCATGTCCGCGCTCGCGGTCAGTGCCTTCGACTTGACGTTCTCTTCAGCGCCGAAATGCTTGTGGTGTGCCATCACTGACCTCCCGTGCCGGCATGCCGGATCTTGCGTTCAGTGATGAGCCCGATGTTTTCGATGTTGGCCTCACGCAACCGGTCCATCGTGTTCATGATGGCCGAGTAAGGAGCGTCCTCGTCACCCTTGATCAGGACGACCTTCTCCTTCCTGGTCTCCATGAGCGTCTGGATCTGAGTTCGCAGGTCGCCCTCCTGGACCGGGATGCCGTTCAGGTACAGCCGCTTGTCGGATGTGACCGCGACAACGGTCTGTTCCTGGGTTTCCGGCTTGTCCGCGGTGTTGGAGGCCTGCGGCAGTTTCACGGGCACGCCCTGCTGCAACATCGGGGCGATGAGCATCATGATGATCAGCAGCACCAGCATGACGTCCACCAGCGGCGTGACATTGATGTCCGCCTTGAGGCCGCCCTTGCTGCTGCCCACATCCATTGACATAGTGGCCGTCTCCTCTGTCTAACTCCCGCATCCGCCCGCGCGGCGCCCCGAGGCCCCGCACCGGGGCCTGGCGCAGACCGCGACGCGCATGACTAGGCGGTCTTCTTGATGAAGTAGTCGACGAGCTCCGACGAGGAGTTGTCCATCTCGACGTTGAAGTACTCGATCCGGCCGGTCAGGTAGTTGTAGAACCACACCGCCGGGATGGCCACGACGAGGCCGAGCGCGGTCTCGACGAGCGCTTCCGAGATCCCGGCCGAGACGGACCCGAGGCCGCCCGAACCGGTGGCCGCGATGCCCTGGAAGGCCGTGATAATGCCGATGACGGTGCCGAGCAGTCCGACGAAGGGCGCGGTGGCGCCAATAGTCGCCAGGGCCGCCACGCCGCGCTTCAGGTCGGAGGCGGTCAGCGCCGAGGCGCGCTGGATGGCGCGGCGCACGGTGTCCATCATGTCCTCACGGCTCAGGGCCGCGCCGCCGCTTTCCGCCTGGTACTGGTATTCGTTCAAGCCGGCGAGCACGACCTTCGCGAGGTGGCTGTAGCGGTACTCTTTCTTCTGGGACAACGCCACGGCTTCCTTCAGGCGGCCTTCTTTGAGGTGCTTCGCCACCTGGGGCGCGTACAGCTTCGACTGCTTGCGAGCCTGCAGGAACGTATAGAAGCGCTCAATGGCCACGCCGAACGAGATCATCGACATGATGAAGAGCACGTAGGCGATCGCCTTCGCAAACCAGCCCATCTGGTTCCACATCTCAATGAGGTCCATGTCTCTCAATCCTCCAGAAATCC
>Ga0315273_10004230_pt1 | contig 17529 bp, 18 predicted proteins | sample YL17G02_0_MG_FD_205753 | JGI IMG/M metagenome (GOLD analysis project Ga0315273, IMG submission 205753) | Sediment microbial communities from Yellowstone Lake, YNP, Wyoming, USA - YL17G02_0 | ecosystem: Environmental > Aquatic > Freshwater > Lake > Sediment | place: USA: Wyoming | collected...
CACCGCTGACCGCCGTCGCGGTCATCGGCCCCCGGCGCGACGGCAAGAAGCCGACCCGCCGTTACCACCAGCGAGGAGCGACTTTGCCTTTGCCTTGCCGGGTGGCCATCCTGACCTTTCATTCCGGCGAGGATCGGCGCGTGAAAAAAGGCGTGTCAGGCCGGGCAGCGCGAGGGCACCTACAGCGCGATTGCCGACGACGTCGTGCGCCCGGGCCCCGAAGAATGCCGCGCCAACCCGCGCGCCCGGGCCGCCAAGCTGCGCTGGGCCAGGCGGTAGAGGCGGGAGGCATGGCGGGCGATCGCATTGACTAAGTAGCTACTGATAGCTACTATGGCTCATGGCCGTCATCAAATCCGTCGGCGTGAAGGATCTGAAGAACAACCTGAGCGAGTACCTGCGCGAGGTGCGCCGGGGCACCCGCGTGCTCGTCACCGACCGGAACACCGTGGTCGCTGAGCTCAGGGAACCCGCCGCGGGCGCCCTCGAAGATGCGAGCCGGCCTGGCTGGGCCGACTGGATCGACGCCTCGCTTCTGGTCCCGCCTTCTCGCGCCAAGACGATGCTCCCCAGGTCCCCCGTGGCTCTGCCGTCAGGCACCGCCCGCGGCATCCTCGACGAGTTGCGTCGCGAGAGCCGATCGTGAGCGCGGCCCTGTATCTGGAGACGTCTGCCCTGCTGTCGTGGTTGCTGGGCGAACCCGAGGGCGACGCCGTGCGCCAGGCGGTGGACGAGGCCGCTGTGGTCGTGACGTCGCGCTTGACGCTGGTCGAATCCGAGCGGGGACTTCTCCGTGCGGAGCAGGAGCGCCGGATCTCGTCCGCCGAGCGGCACACGTTGATGGGCCTGCTGGCCCGCTCCCGCTCCGAGTGGTTTCGTCTGGCGTTGTCGGAGCCGATTTGCGACCGGGCGGAAAGGCCGTTCCCGATGGAGCCGGTCAGGACGCTCGATGCGCTCCACCTGGCGAGCGCGCTGACGGCCCTCGAGATCTACCCTGATCTCGTGGTGTTGACCTTCGACGCGAGGGCGGCGAACAACAGTCAGAGCCTCGGCCTCGCCGTCCTTCCATGGGCGGGCCGTCCTGCTTCGCCATCGACATGACCGTGAAGGGCAAGGTCGCCCACGCCGGCGGTCATGCGCGGGTTCACCGACGCGTCGATCTACAACAACCATGCATCGAGATGGGCGTCGTCGGGATCGGCGCGCGCCTGGAACACTCCACCGACGAGCACATCCACGTGGAGGACATGGAGCGCGCAATCGCGATGATGGTCGAGATCCTCCGGCTGAGTGCCTGAGTGGCGGGCACGATGCGTCGTCAACGGATCTTCAGCAAGCTGAGCGGGCGGCCGTCGGGCAGGGCGACTGCCACCCACGGCGCGCCGGGAGACGGCACGCCTGGCGCGACGATGGCGTGAATGCCGTGCCGGCGCAGGCGCTCAAACACGACCTTGCGCTTGGAGACGGTTGCGCCCTGGAACGCTGCTGCGTCCACGATCTGGGCGGCGACGTGCAGCCTCCCCAGGTGCGGCCCGTACGCGTCGAACGCCGGCCCGACCAACGCCACGCGATCGCCAGACTGGAGGCCGAGGCCCTGGAGTGCCTGCGCTGTCGCCATGGCTACGCGCCCCTCTTGCGGCAAATCGATGGCCTCCTTGACGGTGCCCGACACCAACGACCACAGCATCACGCCGACACTGAGCGCGGCGAGTCCGTCATGGTCCTCGGTGTGCACGTCGCACGATGGACCTGGCCCCCTGCTCCCACCGTGCGTGGCGGCCGCGCTCGCGGTCACGCGGTGGTGGGATCCCTTCCAGGCGGCAATCCCGGCGCGGTTGGAATCGTGGCTGCGGATCCTCTTGTCCCTTTTGGCATCACGCCCGTCGGCACGACCATCGGCGCCGCCTCGGCGGTTCTGGGAGCCTTGACTTCCTGGTGCTGGGGCATCCACCTCGTGCGCTGACCTCCCGTCCTGCCGAAACGCGGAGAGCGGGCTGTGCTGATCGGGTTGGCTCGGGCGGTTTCGCGTGGCAATCGCGTGATTGTTCCGGGACGTACCAGTGAAGCTTTGCCTCAAACCGCCCAGCACGACGGCGGTTCACGCCGCTTCGCCGGGAGCCTTGTTGGCTGGCCCCGCGACACGCGGGGCGACGACATCTTCCAGGGTCGACCGGGCCAACGACCACTTGGCCCCGAAGGGGCCCAAGACAGATTCCGGGGCGGTCGCGTGAAACGTGCTTCAATCGTCACGCTTCCGGCCCTGGAAGATGTTCAGAGCCAGACACTCCTGTCCGGCCCTGCAGACCGCCACGACCTCGCGCGGACAGGCAGGAGTGCCTGGGCGCTACTCCTGCTCGTGCTGGGCCGGCAACGGGGCGGGTTTCTCCCGAACTCTCAAGACAACCAGGGCGGCAATTGCCAGGATCCACAAGGCCAGCGTTGCCGTGAAGATGAACCCCTCCGCACCGGTGAACATTCGGTGGCTCAACGCGCGGAAGCCCAGTGCCGGATCCTCGAAGGTGAGAATCAGTTTCAGTCCGCCACGGACGGCGGGCAGGGCCTTGCCGCTCTTCATACCGACGTAGGCACCTGGTTTGTCGAGGCCGAAGAGCTGCGCAGATTCGACGTCAGCGACCGTGACGAGGCTGCCCCAGGCCATGTTCCCTTGTTCTTTCGCCGATGCCGGAGAAGCCAGAAAAGCCTGGCCAGGTGGCCAGGCCCGTACCGCTCGAACCGGATCGACCCGTCACCGGTGTCAACCGTGAGATCATGTACTCGCTACAGGTGTCCACAATCTGGTTGACACGCTCCACTGCCGGGCGATGCTGAGAACCGTCCGGCGGATGCTGCAGATCCTGGAACCGGGCGGCATGGACCGCAGACGGTTGGCACCACTTCGTCCAACCCGTGACGGACGATTGGAGGAGCTCCTTGTCGGCAAGGCGCGATGAGACACCCGTGGCGCACCTGCCCGCCCAACGGCTGCCGCACAGGATCATCGTGAACCTGCTGGTCCTGGTCACGGCGATCACGCTGGCCTACCTGTCGATCTTTGCGGTCGGTGCACTCGTGAGAAAGGGCCGCCAGTTGGCCGAACGCAACGACGCGCGCGCCTCGCTGCCGAACTACGCCGACTTCCCCTGGGCGAGCAGGCACTTCAGCGAGCTCAAGGCGCTGCAGACCGACTATGTCAGCTATCTCGGCTGGCGGCGGCGCCCGTTTGCCGGCGAGACGATCGTGATCGACGCCACGAGGCGCATTCGCGAAACCCCACAGGTCGTGGCGGCCGCACCGGCCCGTGCCGTGTATTTCTTCGGCGGCTCGGCAATGTGGGGCACCGGTTCCGACCAGATCCACACCATCCCTTCCGCGTTCCAGCGCCTCGCGGGCGGGCGGGTGCTCAACTTCGGCGAGAGCGGCTGGTGCGCACACCAGAGTCTGAACCAGCTCGTCAAGCTCTACACGGAGGGCCACCGGCCGGACGTGGTCGTCTTCTATGACGGCTCGAACGAGGTGGCGGAGAAGTGCCGGAGCGACAGCGATTTCTGGGCCATCGATCGGGAGCGCCAGATCCAGCGCGCGTTGACCTACCCGCCCGGCGAGGTTGGCTACCTGCTGCAGCCCATCGTGACCGCCGCGGCCGCCGCCAGGAGGATGATCGGGCTGGGACCGCAGCCGCGCGACTACGACTGCGACGCCGACCCGCGCAAGGCGGAGCTGATTGCCGAGCAGGTTGCGACGGACTGGAAGATTGCCGCCTCGCTCGTGACCTCCTACGGCGGACGCTTCCAGGCCTACCTTCAACCGATCGTGTACTTCAGCCGGACGCGCACCGACCGCCTGCGCGTCGAGCCGCTGATGCGGGAGCAGTTCGAGGCGGTGTATCCGTTGATCCGCCGGAAGATGGCCGCGCTTCCGGATACGGCGGATCTGTCGGCGATCTTCGACCGCGACGAGTATATCTACATCGATTTCTGCCACATCTCGCCGAACGGCAACGCGATCGTCGCCGAACGGATCGCGCGCGACCTCGGGAAGCAGTAGTGCGGGGCGAACCGATCGGCTCGCCATCAGCGAGCCCCGGGTCTGGGCGGACGCGGTGCGCCCGGGCGAAGTCGTTTCGCTCAACGCGGGTTATCCTCGGCCGACAGAACTGTGGTACAAGGTCCTGACCCGATCTTGTTGGTTCATCCGGCAGCGTGCGGCGGGCGGCAACGAAAGGAGATGAAATGGGCTTCTTCACTCGGCTGTTCTCTGGCGGCAAAGGGAACGCGGAATCGTCTTCAGCCGGCGCAAGCGGGGGCGGATTCCGCGTCGTTACGGCGACCTCGGAGGAGGTGAACCGGAACTCCGAGGAGATGGGAGAGATGTACTTCGACTGCCCGAAGTGTCAGACCGCCCAGCGGATCAACAACATGGGAAAGATGATACTGAAGGCGAACCCGGACGCGTTCAGCAACACGACGTGCCAGAAGTGCGGACGCGTCTACAACGCCGGCCCAAGGGTGAAGTTCGGCAAGTGCCCGGGCTTCGACTATTCCCAGTTGTGACGTCGCGATGAGCCTTCGCCGGTGCCTGCGCGTGCCAAGCGTCCAGGCACTTTCCCTGGTCATCAGGAAGCGGGCAGCCGTCTCGCCCCCGGGGGACACAAACCGATGTTTCGCTTCTTGGGCCGCAAGGTCTGGAAAGCGCCTGGCGGGGAACGGGTCGTCCGCAAGGAGATCTCCAGGAGGCCCGGGCCGTCCAATGTGCAGGCCACCTTTGAGATCTGGACCGCGCCAAGCGCCGAGAGCGCGAAGGAGTACCTGAACAGCCGGAAAGTCACGCGAAGTGTCTACTACCTGGTCGTGGAAACGCCAGAAGGGAACTGGGGGAAAGACTGCATGGGAGTCTATCGCGAGTAGCCCCCTGGCGCGCGGCTTCAGGCGGTCTGAATCGCGCTGTCCCGCCGCAGCGTGTGGCCCTGCTGGTCATCTCACCCAACCAGGCGAAACCCCTGACGCCGGTCGTCGAGAAGGCCTTCAAGGCCGGCATCCCCGGTGCTCGCGGACTCGTCGGACTGGCCGGCCGGAGGTGGCGGAAGCGCGGGTAGTGGCCCCGTTGCGGGAGTGCGGGCGTCACCAGGCGCACACGAAAGTGCGTCCGGCCAGTTGCGGCGGGGTCGTGTTCCAGTTCGCCCACGTGCCCGGCGCCTCCCAGTCACTCGGTATCGCGTCGACGCCCGCATCGGCGCCGGTCGCCGAGGCCCTTCGCCCCGAGATCGGACGCATGGCCGGCGACGGCACGATGGGCCGGATCATCGCGCGCTGGACGTTCGGGCCGTCCAACGAGACGAGCACGATCTACGCGCTGGAAGACGCCCGCAGGCGCAGAAGCCGGAAAGCGTCGGCCGGCCGGCGGGCGGTGTCGCGCACGACTTCAACAACCTGCTCACGGCCATCAACGGCTACGCGGACCTGCTGCTGGAGGAAGCGCCGGAAAGCGATCCCGCGCGCGAGTCCCTGCTGGAGATCCGGGGCGCCGGCGGACGCGCCGCCCGCCTCACGCGGCAACTGGTTGCGTTCAGCCGCAAGCAACTGCTGCGCCTCGAGCCGCTCGATCTGAACGCGGTCATCGACGATTTCTAGAAAATGCTGCGCCGGGTGATCGGCGAGGACCTCCTCCTCGTGATCGAGCTCGACCCGGGCACCTGGCGCGTCCGCGCCGATGTGAGCCAGGTCGAGCAGGTGATCATGAACCTGGCGGTAAACGCCAGGGACGCCCTGCCGCATGGCGGGCAGTTGCGCATCGAGACGCGCAACCGGGTCGTTGCGGGGGAGTCCGCCCAGGCGGAGCGGCCTGGGCTGAAGGTGCTCTACATGTCGGGGTACGCGGACGCCGAGGTCGCGCCGGGCGGGTTGCCGGGCACCGGCGTGGCGTTTCTGCAGAAGCCGTTCACGCCGGCCGAACTGACCGGTCGGGTGCGCGAGGTGATCGACGGCACCCGCTGGAGCGTGACCGAATCTTCGTAGGGCCGGCCCTAGGCCCCGCCCTACGGGACGGCCGGTTTGGGAACCAGGCTCCGAAGGGGCCTAAGACAACTTCCATGGCGGCGTGTGAGAACTTGTTCCAATCGTCACGACTCCGGCCCAGGAAGATGTCGGGCGCCTCTACGTCCCCCGCAGCTTCCGTGCGAGCTGCCGGATCTCCAGCCGATTCATCTTGTGCTTCAGCGTGCTCAGCGGCACGCCCAGGTAGCGGGCCGTCGCCGTCACGTTCCAGCTCGACCGTTCCAGCGACTTGACGATGAAGTTGCGCTCGAAGGTGTCGCAGGCCTGGGTCAGCAGGCTGCCCGCGCGCTCCTGGTCCGGCTCGATGTGCGGCAGGTAGTACTCGATCGGCAGGTCCTCCTCGGTGATCCACTCCTTGTCGCTCACCGCCACGAGCCGCTCGATCAGGTTCTCCAGCTCGCGGATGTTCCCCGGCCACCAGTAGGCGCCGAGGATCTTCATGCAGCCCTCGGTGATGCCTGCCATCGGCTTGCGGAACTTCACGCTGTAGCGCTTCAGGAAGAAACTGGCGAGTTCCGGCACGTCGTCGAGGCGCTCGCGCAGGGGCGGCACCTTGATGGGGATGACGTTGATCCGGTAGTAGAGGTCCTCGCGGAACCGGCCCTCCTTCACCGCGCGCTCGAGGTCCACGTTGGTGGCGGCGATGAGGCGGAACTCGGTCTTGATGGGCCTCGCGCCGCCCACGCGCTCGATCTCGCCCTCCTGGACGGCGCGCAGGAGCTTGGCCTGCAGGTCCAGGCTCAGGTCGCCGATCTCGTCGAGGAAGAGCGTCCCGTCGCCCGCCAGCTCGAACTTGCCGATCTGCAGGCGATGCGCGCCGGTGAACGACCCTTTCTCGTGGCCGAACAGGGTGCTCTCGACCAGTTCCCTGGGAATCGCCGCCAGGTTCACGGTCACGAACGGCGCTTCCGGCCGTTCCGAGTTGCGGTGGACCAGCCGCGCGAGCAGTTCCTTGCCGGTGCCGCTCTCGCCGAGGATCAGCACCGTGGCCGACAGCTTCGCCACCCGCTGGACGAGATCGACGATCTCGCGCGTCCCGGTACTCGGGCCGACGATGAACTCGCGCTTGGATTCGGCGACTTCCTCGGTGAGGCGAAGGATCTGGCGACTAAGATCCTGGCGCTCGCTGGCGTGCTTCACGACCGACCGCAGCACGTCGGCGTCGGCATCGAGCGTGACGAAGTGGTACGCGCCGTCCTTGATGGCCTGGACGGCCAGCTCGACCTCGCCCTTAGCCGAGATCATCACGTTCTCGATGAGCGGGTAGTTCTCCCGCACGATCCGCAACAATTCGAGGCCGCTGATGCCCGGGAGGCAGGCATTGACGAGGAGGATGTCGGCGGCCTCGTGGACGAGCGTCTGGAGGGCCGCCTCGCCGCTCGTCGCGCGGAGCGGGCGGAAATCTGGCTGCACGACGGCGGCGAGGTGCTCGCGCGTCGCGTCGTCGGCGTCCACGATGAGGACCGATTTGGGCTTCGAGGCCATGGCGTGTAGAAACGCGCGCGTATTGTAGCATCCGGTCGGCGTGGGGCGCCGCGAAAGGCGGCCCGCCGCTCGACTCGACGCACGGCGGGCTTGCGCTCGTCTGACGACAGCAAGTGCTCCAGGTCGTCGAGGTCCCTGTGCCGGCCCCCGACGCCCGCGGAGCCTCCCCGACTTTGCCAGCACCCACTCCGACCGTGCCCCAGCCGCTCACCATCTCCGCGGCTGCGTTCCCGACGAATTCCACGCGCCCGTACCGCAGTCAGAACGGGTTATGCGCCCGGCTGAATTCTTCCGCGAAGAACCGGGACGCCCCGGCGGACCAGTCGGCAATCGGCTGCCCCAGCACCTGCGCGCCGCCAGCCGCCAGTCGCAGCGTCGTGTACCGCCTCGCCCACCCGGCTGACGGTTGCCACCCGCTGTCCAGACGGCTGTCGTTCGCTCCGCGAGCCGAGACGGCGGGATGCACGCGTGCGATCATGGCGTCGATCAACTCGGCGGGTATCATGACTCCTGCCAACCGTCAGACTCACGGCGCCCGCCTGGGGGCAACTCCTGTCCGGCCTCTGGCCGGGTCTGCTGGCGGAATGGCCGCATTCTCCCCCGCCAGCGCCGGCTGCCGAACGCGTGGCCGCGAAGATGCCCCTCCGCGTCACCTGTTCGTGCCAGGCCACGCGGCAGATGACCGAACCGCGCCCCATCGAGGAGTGGCGGACGCTCGGCGTGAAACAACTTGACGGAAAGCCCCTGCCCGACAAGGCTCTCGAGGCCTCGCTGGTCCGAATCGATACGCACGCATTCCTGGCGTACGGCAACTACGAGGCGCTGCTGGCCTATAATTGCGCCCACGCCTGCGCGCTGAGCGTGGGCTTTCTGGCAGATCGCATCGGCGGAGACCGGCTTCGGCCAGCCCCATACAGACCGTAGAGGGAGGCGCAGATGATGGGAAGCATTGGCGTGCCGGAGATGATGGGCGTGCGTGTGGTTGTGGTCACCACGCTCCTGCCCGTCCCGGCCGTTGTGTGGGCGGTGGGCTGGATCATCCGCTTGCTCTCGCGGCTCTCGCGCACTCAGGACCAGATCCTGCAGCGGCTGCAGGAGATCGAGCGTCGATTCGGCGCGAAACCTGAATAGAACCCAGCCCCAATCACAGGTTTGTGATCTTCCGTTTCAGTGGCCCGGCCTGGAGGTGACGATGAGTCGTCGAGCGACGTGGCTGTTCGCACTGACTGTCGCGGTGTCTTCAGGATCCGCCTTGGCGCAGGCGCCCGTGGGCCGCCAGGGTTCTCCGCAGGCACCCGTCGTGCGCGTGGAACGGCGCGGATCCGAGGAGGGGTTGATCATCAGCCGGTATCGCGATCTGCGGACCGCACGGATGGTGATCGTCAGGGGCGGCACGGACGCCGCACTCGTGCAGGGATGGCTGGCCGCGCTCAACGCCGTCAAGCCCGAGGCGGAGCCGGCACTGGTCCGTCAGCTGTCGGGCCTCGTCACGGCCAATCTCGCCAAGGGGGTGCTGGCCGCGGCGGTGCTGCACAACGGGGTGCGGTTCACGGCGCTGGCGCCCGGGCTTCCCGGCGGCCGCGACGCCACCACGGTGGAGGCCGAGGACGCGCGGAGCGGCGTCTCCGTGACCGTGGAAGGCAACGCCAGTCAGGCCGACGCCGAGAGTTGGCTCAAGGCGGCCAACGAGGCGAAGACAGAAGGCGACTTCGTGGCGCTCGTCAGCGCCAACCGCGCCAAGGGGCTGACGGGCGTGGCCGGCGTGTCCAACGGGATCAGGGTCGAGACACGGTGGCAGCGGAAGTAGCGTGACCGCAGTTGGGGTCACGGGGCGCCGCGACACAATCCGGTGGACGGGGCCGACAGGCCGCGAATACGGCCTATTGAATGAAGACTATCCGGCGCGCTCTCTCGTAGAAGTTGTCCTCGCACTTGACTTCCTTGAACTGCATCGTCTTTCCCTCGTAACGGTATTCGATCTTTCCTCTACCTTCGGGGTGGGTAATCGTCTCCGCGACAAGTCGGCCGAGGCTGTCGTACGCCATCTCCCTCCGGTATTTCGCTCCGCTGATGGCCAGCAGACGTTTCGAACTGCCGTCCCAGGTGAACGTGAGCGTTTCGCTGAACGGCGATCTGGGTCGTGATATGTCCCCGGTAACCGGAATGGCTTCCTTGATTCGTCCCAATTCGTCGTACACGAGATCAAAAAGGAAGATGTCCTCCCAGAGAAACGGGTGAAAGAACGGGTTTCCCGCCCAGCCGCGTTTCGACACCTTTCCCGTGAACTTCGCTGCCAACAGGGGATCGAAATCGGGGCTATTCAGGTACCGCAACGGCATCACCTTCCGTTGGCCGGCGGAGTTCGCCTTCGCTCCGATACCACTCATGTAGATGTGCTTCTGGTCGTACACCGGCTCGATTTCAAGCTCCGTTCTGTCTCTTCCCACCAGTCCGCCCGGCCGCGAACCGACCGTTGTCGTGATCGAGAGGGCCATGAAGCCGTCCCAGCGGAACTGGACACTCTTCGCGGTTGATCCCTGGGGCGCGATCGAGTGCCCGACGCGCGGCTGAAAGCTGCCGCTCAAGGGGTCGTAGAACACTTCACCGGGGTGGTAGAGTGCGCCGCTGACCCAGTTCGGAGTTCTCCCATCGGCCGGAGAGGCGCTCGCGCGGGGCGCCTGCCTGCGGTACAGCTCGAAGAGGGTTTTCTTCACATCTCCGGTATCCGTGCAGTCCAGACCAGTCAGGCGAAGGTACTGTTCCACAAACTGCCTGGCCCTCTGCTGGTCGCGCTGAACGGCCGCTGCCACCGCGCTCAGGTATAGAAATCGTGGGTTGCCGGGTTCCGCCCTGAGTCCGGTCGCGGCGGTGACGGAGGCTTCCTTGAACTGCCCGTTGGCGATTTGCTCATTGACCAGTCTTTCAGTTCCCTGCCGGAGGGCGGCGAGCCTGCCGTCAAGGCTGGCGTCCAGGCCGAGCCATTCCTCTCCCGCGTTCCGGCCCAACTGCACCGTCCGTTCGACCCGGATGACGACATCGCGAGAGGCCGTCAACTCTCCGAGATTCGCCAGGAATTCCGCCTTCTTGAGCTGCAGCGGCAGATAGTCCTTGTCCAGGCGCTCACCTTCCGCGATGCGCTTACGGACGTCTTCGATACGTTCGGGAGTCAGCGCAGCGTCTTGTCCGATCCCCTGAAGTTCGCGGACGATCTGCTGCAGCCTGTTCAGGTCCTGCTTCCCGTAGTCCGGCGATGCCGGGATCATGTTCTTGTTGACGAACTCGATTCGAGTCCGGTAGTAGGTTTCGTTGATCGTGCTGTCGCACGCCGCCCTGGTGCTCGCCAGCCGCGCCTCGTCAAAGGCACGCTCGTACTGTTTGGAGGCGAACAGCGCCGTGGCCTGCTGGTGGTGCCATTGTGCGCTCGCCCGGAGCGACTCTTCGACTCCGGCCACCAGATCCGGCCGGGACCAACGGGCGAGGCCGATCTGATCGAGCTTTTCGAGAAAGGCGTCGTGCATCCCCGCGCCCTTGAGGGCGCTGGCGATCGCGAAGCGCTCGAGAAGCCTGCGATGCTCGGCGGTCAAGTCCCTCTGGAGAGCCTCCTCCGTCTGTCCATCGAGTGCGACCAGGCGGTGTACTCGCATGGCTGCGAGGCCCTCGGCCAGCGTTGCCTCCAGGCGTGCCGGGTCAACCCCCTCGCCTCTGAAGAGATCCAGGCTTCGCCGCATGGTGCTTCTGAGTTCGTCGCGCCAGGACTGCAGTTCCGTGGAGCCGGCTGAAAACAACAGGGCCCCGGCAATGAGCTCCTTCTGCAGTGGGTGCGGTTCGCCTGCCTGCGTCTCGCGCCTGACAAACTCCACCACGGCGCCCTCGAGTCGCGGGCCGCTCAACAGTGCGACAAACTGGTCGATGGAAACCGAAACCTGAGCGGTGGATTTGGCCTTCTCCCGGTACTCGATCGCCACACCCGCCGATGCGGCAGATGCGGTCGTCGCACCCTGCGGCAGCTTCGAGGGCACGGCGATCTCGCCGAGCTGCCCGTCGCGGCTCAGGACGCGAAGCAGACCCGACTTGGGCTCGCGGTACAGTCCAGGGATGGCGCTGAGGCGAACGGTCTTTCCCTTGCGCAGCGTCGAAGCATCGTTCGCCGCGGAAGGCGAAACCACCCTGACCGAGTCCTTCCCGAGCAGCGTAGTCGAGTAGGCCCGTCGGTAGGTACAGGGACTCTTCCCGGTGCAGGCAACCAGTACGGATTCCTGAGCTTGGGCGGTCGTTACAAGGAGAGTCCACGCCGCCGCCGTGAGCAACAGCCATCGCGTCGTCCGTTTGACACACCTTCGCATCACGTCACTCCTCGCGCTTGACCGGCTCGAACTCCGCTCCCGAAATCCTGGCGGTTTCCTGTGCAATCTTGCGGGCGTCTGCCTCCAGGGCGGGGAACGCCTTGACGAGTTCAGCCAACATCTGCCTCGCCTGCAGGGCGGCAGGGTCACTGTCCGACTGGGCAGTCAGCACCGCCAGGGATCGGACTGCCCGCGAGAGGTCATCGGCGAGGAGCCACCCCACTGCGGTCTTCATCGTCACCCATTGCCGGGCGGGAAATATCTCACCGGCCTTCTGCCAGTTCGCTGCGGCGTCGGCCCATTTGTGGCCGTCCTCCAGCCCCTCGGCCGTCACCACGAGTCTTGCGAACTCGACCTCTCTGGCGAGGCGCTGCTGCAGTTCCGGGGCCGACGCCAGCGCTCTCCCGCGGGCAACGGTCGCCCCGAACTCGTACCAGGCCCGGTGGCGGTATAGCACCTCAGCGCTATTCAACAGGTCCTTCGCCCTGTTGTCCAGCAGTCTCGACTCCTCCTGTCTCAGGATGACACGGTCGACGCTTTTCGAGTGGTGCATCACGGGCTCCTGCCCGGGACTTATCTCCATTGTCTTCTTCGCGGCCATTTCGTACACATCCCCGATTTCACCCGTGGAGTTTTGCAGCGCATAAATAAGGGATTCGGTAAACGGACCCATCAGCCCGTAGTCAGATCGTACGGGAGTGGGAAGTCCGGGCTTGTTGGCGAACATCACGAAGGTATTCGGCACATCGTCCTGCTGGAATGCGAAGCCGGCCCTCGGGGCCTGCCCGCCGAGGCTTGTGGGTGTCGAGAAGACGCTGTTTCGGCACGCCTCTACCACCAGAATGCGCGTCCCTGGTTCGGCTCGCTCCATCCGGGCGAGCAGGCCCTCAGCGCTTTCAGCGTTGGCGCGAACGTCTTCCGCGACCTGCGCGGTTGCTGAAACGCCGGTTCCCAGCAGATATGCTTTGCCGTCGAGTTGCACTCCATGCCCGCTGTAGTACACGAACAGGACATCTTCCGAATTCGCCTTCTCCTCTGCGAGCATGTCGCCAAGCGCCTGGGCAAACTGCTGGGGACCCCTGACGTTTTCCTTGACGGTCACACGGAACCCCAGCGTTTCCAGGGTTTCACTCATGTGTTGCAGATCGCTCTTGACGGAGTTCAACGGGAGGTTCCAGTAGTCCCAATTGCCGATCAACAGGGCGATGCCCAGGCGGCTCTTCGCAGGAGCATCCCCGCTGACGGCTGCCGCCGCCGCAGGCGGCGGTGCGATCGCCTCAGGCTTTCCGGCAGCCGGAGCAGAGGCAGGGGCGCAGATACGCTTGTACTTCTCATCGGGAACGTACTTGCGCAACCGGGTTCTCTCGTCTTCGAAGTCCGACTGGCACAGCCCGGCGAGGGCGTATTCCAGCAGGTAGGGCGATCCGCCGGCGAGATCCATCAGCCTGCACGCCTCTTCTGCGGCCCTGGACGACATGCCCTCGTCCATCGCCAGCGACATGCGAGCGACGCCTCTCAGGAAGGGATCGTTCGATACAATCTCCCTGACGCGCGTTTCATACTGATCCGTCAGCCTGGACGGAAGAATGTGAACGAGCCGCACCGCGCTTCTCCCGCCATCGGCCTTGATTGTCACGGTGATGTCGACCGCCTCATTCTTCCCCTGGATCTTTCGCAGGAAGTCGTTCAGCCTGGCGTCCGCGAACTCGCCGAGTGATGCCGAAGTGTTGCCGCGGAAGAGGTCGGTCTTTCCGTCTACCTGCTCCACCATGACGGATAGCTTTCTGGCGGGGTCTTCCGTTGTCGGCTTCCAGTGGACTCTGAAATCACTGATGTCGATGTTGTCGCCACACGCGGGTGATTTCAACGGGAAATCCCCACTGCAACCGGAAGCGGCTCGCGAGCCGCCCGCCATGGTGGCGCCCTTGAACTTCGCCACCAGGTCCGCGGTGGTCGTCCGAAGAAGCGGCGGCGGGGGCGGTTTCAGGTTCCTCAAGCTGACCCATTGGCCGCTCTGCTGAAGCTCAACTTCGAGCTTCCTGGTTGCGGTGGACCGTGGGTCGGTCAGATATCGAAGCTCGCAGCGCCGCAGGTCCGTGTCCAGACAGCGAACTTGACCGCCCGGTTTGAGGCAGTCGTACTTTCCTGTCAGCTCGCGCGGTTCGCCCGTTCCCTCGCGGTACTCCCATCGGCCGGTGGCTTCCTTGATGAGCCAGTAACTTGCGCTCTGGCCCAGGCCCCCCATGGGTGAAGCGATCACAAGAAGCGCAACCAATAAGCACCGGCTTATGTACATTTCAGACTCCTCACGCACGGCCCGCGACCGTGCTCACTGCAGCGTGCAGCACCTTGGGTGTCGCCACAACGGCCCGATAGAAGGGCTCGGAGAAGAACGGATGGACGAACAACGCGCCGGAGAGCCAGAGATAATGAGGCCAGACCACGCCGGCCACCCGGACGTGCCAGGTGAAAACAAGAAAAACCAGGATGGCCATGGCCCCGAAGACAAGAATTTCGATGTATTGGAACGGCCATTCCTGCATGAGGCGGGAGCGGGTGTGGAACACACGGAGCCCGATGATTGCCGCCAGCACGACGAACATCCCTCCGAGTATAGTTGTCCAACTCAGCGGGTCGGTGATTTCGAACAGCATACCACGGTTCAACGTCGCAAGCGCGCAGGCATGAATGAGGACACCGGGGACCGGCTCCGCGCCTGGGGTCTGACAGAATTGATCCGAGGTGTCTTTGAGGTCGCCCACAAAGACCACTCGATCCGCGATTCTCGAATCGTAGTCTTCCAGGAAGGCGATAGCGTTCTCGCGGCTCTCGCCGGCGCGCCTGGGGACCGGGATGATGTTCCGTTTCGTTTCCTTCAGGTAGGAGTAGTCAATCGAATACTCGCCAAACTCGAGAACATTCCCAACCGCGCGCTCCGATGAACGCAGTTGCAGGGCATGAAGCGACTTCTTGAGCCTCGCCTCCAGCCCATCACTCTCGGCCAGCTCTTCCGATGAGATCCTCTGCCTCTCCGAGAGCAGCCACATCGCGACCGGCAACTGGACCAGATCCTCCTTGCAGTCGGCGGCAGGGCCCGAATCTGCGCAGTCCCTGGGATTGACATCATCGGGTCCGGCCACGGGTCCGGCCGGCTGTCTCTTGAGAAACCAGCGGCGACTGTAGAAGAAGGCTTGCTGCGGATTGTCTTTCGGCAGGGCAATACCTGCCGCCAGGTCGGAGAATTCCGGCCGGCCCAGCCACGTCTCCCGCTTCTCGACGGCCCTGCGGTAAATGCCGATGCGGACGTTCTTGTGGCCCGTCCACTTCTCGAGGTACTGGAAGTCGGCGCCCTCGAGGTCATCGAATGCCAGGTCCACCCCGATGGCTCTCGCACTGCGGCGACGGAGTTCATCGATCAGCAGGTCGAGGACCTTCCTGTCGGTCGGTTGCTTCTTGTCCGGGTGCAGGGCGGAAATGTCGACGATCAGCGGAAGGTGCCTGCCGCCGGCTTCAAAGTCGGCTTCGTCCAAAGGTCCGTGCTTGAGGTTCTCCTGAACGAACGCAAGCTGGAACTGACCGAGATACTTGCCCGACGGGCGGCGTTCGAGGAAATCATGCGCTGCGAGCACGAGGGCGGACAGGGCCGCGGCCTTGATCAGGTCGCCGGCCACGTTCCTCCCGAGCGATGTCGTGGCAGGCGGGAGCGCCGCGGGACCCACCGTGGAAACCGCCGGGCGATTGGCCCCCAGGCCGCGCCCGAGACGCCTGAGGTCTGCGGCAATATCCGACGCGTGCTGATAGCGGAACTTCCCCGTCTTCTCCAGGGCCTTGTTGAGAATGTCCTGCAACCCGGTCCGGAGGTGCAGGTCCAGCGTGAGAGGAAGGACGGGGGTCTCGCCGAGAATCGCCGCGGAGGTGTCGGCGGGACTCCTTCCGGCGAACGCCCGCCTCCCAGTGGCCATCTCGAACAGCACCGCTCCAAAGCTGAAGAGATCGGTGCGGGAATCGAGCTCCTCCCCACGAACCTGTTCCGGGGACATGTACGCCGGCGTGCCCATCCTGACGCCGGCCATTGTGAGGCGGTCTCGGGCTGGCCGGGTTGTCAGATCGGGATCGCCGGACGCTCTGGCGGGATCTCGTGGGTGCGATTGGAACTTGGCCAGCCCGAAGTCGAGGATCTTGAGCCGATCCTGCGGGACCACGAACAGGTTCTCAGGCTTGATGTCGCGGTGAACGATGCCTTTGGCGTGTGCAGCTTCGAGGCCGTCTGCGAGCTGGATCGCGAGGTTCAGGAGGTTCTCCGCCCTCAGGGCCCTCCCGCGGAGAAGTTGACGTAATGTCTGGCCCTCCAGAAACTCCATAGCGATGAAGGTCCGGCCGTCGCACTCATCGATCTCGTAGATGGTACAGATGTTGGGATGGTTGATCGCAGAGACGGCCCAAGCCTCGACTCGAAACCGCTCCAGCGCCTGTTTGTCCCCGGACGCATCGGGGTGAAGGAACTTGAGCGCGAGGAGGCGACCCAATTTGATGTCTTCCGCCTCGTAGACAACTCCCATCCCGCCCTCGCCCAGCTTCCTCAGAATGCGGTAGTGCGAAAGAGTCGGCTGCGGGCCACGTTCCTCGGTTGCTGAGACCTCCACGTTGAGATCAGCGCCAGGCTGAGCCGTGGCGTTTCCGCGCTTCTCGAGGTGGCGGATGCTGGGCTCCGCGTCGTCACGCGGACGGTTGTCGTCGCCAGGGGGGCGGAGGGGAGAACCGTCACGCCGGGGGGTTGCACGCCTGAGAGCCGAACGCAACAGTCGGCCAACCTGGAACCAGCGTTTCCGCTCCATAGACATTCTCCGGCACTACAAGAATCGCCACCCGGACCCCGGGACTCGTGGCGGCGCCACGCCTGCAATCGGGAAACAGCTTCCTCGACCTGGTCCTCGACGACGGGAGCGTCGTCACTTCCGAGTCGTGTCCAACCGACCCGCCCTGGCGGATACGGGACCTCGACACTATCGGCGAGGAAATACATTATAGGCCTCTCGTGAGCCCTGTGATTGACGACAACGAGAAATACCCACAGCGTCAAAACCCGGTTGGATTCCGGCACACTCATCTCGTGCCGGAGCGCCAAGTCATCTACTCAGGGCCGCCGCTGTGATGCGCTGCTCCAATGCTGGGATGCGGACGAACTGCCGGTCCCGGGTGAGGATCTTGCGGCCGCTGCGTCGGCGCTCGCCATGTGTCAGCGCACCAAACCACGACTGCAGGATGTTGTTGGTGCGATCGATCAGGCGGACGCCTCCGCCGCATGCCCGGGGGATCGGCATGACATACCTCCAGAGATGCGCACCATGCCGATCCATGTGTGACAGGATCAGGTCGAGTGCCACGCCGACCGGGTGGAAGCGCGGGATATCGCATTCATGCGGGACCTCCGATCGGGATGTGCTGTCGTCAGCGGACCTCGAACGTCACACAACCATTCAGCATGCAGCGATGCCCGGAGGGACGCTACGCATTGCGCCTGCGGTCGAGGCTCCGGTCGTCTGTCCCGGCCCTGCCGCGCCAAGGGGCGAGCCGCGGCTCAGGGCGCCCGTCTGTAGACCACCTTGCCGGCCACCAGTGTCAGCTCGCATGTCAGGTTCCGCAGGTCGTCG
>Ga0315273_10004231_pt1 | contig 17529 bp, 18 predicted proteins | sample YL17G02_0_MG_FD_205753 | JGI IMG/M metagenome (GOLD analysis project Ga0315273, IMG submission 205753) | Sediment microbial communities from Yellowstone Lake, YNP, Wyoming, USA - YL17G02_0 | ecosystem: Environmental > Aquatic > Freshwater > Lake > Sediment | place: USA: Wyoming | collected...
ACCGTCGTGAATTACACGCTAACCTCGCCCAAGAACGGCATCACGGTCAAGACCCGCAACATAACCGTGAGCGGAAAGGTGGAGCCAGGCTCGACGGTGTCCATATCCGGGACCACGATATCACCCAAGGTCGACGGGTCATTCTCCTTCGACCTCCAGCTCCTCGACGGGCCCAACCTGATAAGCGTCACCATGAAGGACAAGGCCGGCAACACCGCCAGCGAGACCATCCAGGTCACGAAGCTGAAGGCGCCAAAGATGACGGTCGCCAAGGGGTTCATACCGGGATTCGAAGGGCCGGCGATGCTCGCCGGCCTCGCATTGGTCCTGGTCATACTGTCGATGGTCAGGCGTGACCGCAACAGATAAGCCATACCCGCCCATTAAGCGCCCCATGGACGCAAGGGAGGCGGCGCGCAACGCGCTCGGCTGCGTGCTCGAGGCCAAAAACGGCGAGCGGATAACCGTCATCTGCGACGCGGAGAAAAGGCCCGTCGGAGAGGCCTTCGCGCACGCTGCACTTGATATGGGCCTTTACACGCGGCTGGTGATGCTCCCCGAGGAAAAGCAGGCCCGCAAGGAAATACCCCCGACGCTGGAAGCGGCGGTCATCGAGGGCCGGCCCGACATCTTCATAAATCTCATGAGGGGAGGCTCCGACGAGACCCCGTTTCGGATACAGCTCACGCGCCTGGAGAAGCGGCGCCGCGTCAGGCTGGGCCACTGCCCCGGGATAACGCTGGACATGCTGACAGACGGGGCGCTGGCCCTGACGGCCGACGAATACCGGACGCTTCAGGGAACGGCCGTGGAGCTCATGTCGGTCTGCCAGGGCGCCACGGGCGTCCGCATACAGAACAAGGAAGGGACCGACCTGCGCTTTTCCGTCGCCGGGAGGGATTTCTTCACCGACACGAAGCTCAACTGGGAGACACTCAAGTGGATGAACCTCCCCGTCGGAGAGGTCATCGTCGGACCCGTGGAGACGTCGGCCGAGGGCGCGCTCGTGTGCACCACCGCCGTCGGCGGCGTGGGCCTGCTGAAGAAGCCAATAACCCTCGATGTCAAGGGCGGCAAGGTGCAGAAGATACAGTGTGCGGACGCCTCCGCAAAGACGGCGGTCGAGAAGGCCCAGTCCGTGGACGCATGGGCCTCGAGGATAGGCGAGTTCGCCTTCGGTCTCAACACCCATGCCCGGATGATGCAGGAATTCCTGGAGACCGAAAAGATGGCGGGGACGGTCCATGTCGCGTTCGGCAACAATGCCGATTACCCCGGCGGGAAGAACATGTCGAAGACCCACATGGACTTCTTAATAGCGGCGCCAACTGTGACATTGGAGATTGGCGCCGCCAAAAAGGTGGTAGTGAAAGAAGGGAAGTTCGTCTATAAATGAGGGAGGCAAAGGATTTGACCAGACCCGTTTTCCTGGAAGGGAAGAGAATCTACCTTTCGCCGCTGGACATTAGTCTCTCCGAAGGCCGAATTGGGGCTTTTTCTATTACTATCGTATCATCGATAGGTTTTTATATCAACATATATATTACATATATATTATGAGACGGGTCAAGGTCGAGTACAGGAGCAAGCTGGTTGTCGAAGGGATGGAGGGTTATATCGGAAAAACCGTCACGCGCTTTGGGACGGGCGCAAAGGTCGATTGCCCGAAAGAGTACATCGGAAGGAAGGTCTATCTTGTGATACTCAAAAATGAACCAGAATGAAACGGAAGGAACCCGCGCCCTGATGGAAACAGTCCGGACGGAAACCAGACGGGTGCTTACCACCAACTTTAATGTCGCCTTGAACGGCTCCCCGTACGATATCGGCGATCTGATGGAGGTCGCAATATACGCGGCAATGGAACGCAAATATCCCGAGGGAGCAGCCGATGAATTGACGATTGGAAAACCAAAACTCCGGGGAATCGCCGGGGATGTTCCCTCTGCGGATACATTGTTGAGCAAGATAGGCGCGAAACCCTACAAGGAAATCCTTGTTGACGGGGAAAATACTATTGGAGACATAATCAAGAGAGCTAGAAATAGCGGGGCATTTCCAGACGAGATAGACGCCGCGTTGGACATTCACAATGTCTATCGCCACTCCAAAAAGATGTTCAAGAACCGCAAGAAAAACGCGGAGGACATCAAGTTTGTCAAAGGTACAAAAGAAAAGAACGGCGCATACTATGCACATCAATATATGACGGTCCATACCATAAATGCCAGAGAGAATTATACACTATCAATCGAGCCGGTCATACCTCTCGCCTCAATTGCAGATTGTGCAAGACGGGCGATTCAACGTGCGGAAGAACACCTCGGTAAAAGATTTCGAACCATATACATCGACGGTGGGGGTTATAGCGTCGAAATGATAATGCTGGTTCAAGAGAGAAATTACGTTATCCGGGCTACGAAAGATGACAGGATTCAGGAAATAATGAAGAAAGCAAGAGGATTATGGTGCTGGCTCGAACGGAATTACGAAATCAAAAATGAAAAGGGCTGCGTCAAGACCAATATCGTCGTGGTGGACGTAGACGCGCTCAAGTCAAGAAAGCACAGCTTTCCTCTCGTTAAAGATAACGAGAGATACCTGACATTTGCGACCAACCTTCTTCCGGGAGAAAATGAAAGCGAATTGGACTTCTGCATCAGGATAGCCATAGAGTACAAGGGCAGATGGTCAATCGAGACAAGTTACCGGGATCAGAATCATTTTCACGCACAAACCCACTCATTATCGTACAGCGTCAGGTTGTTCCTGTTCATCCTCTCGGTCGTGCTATACGATATATTTCAAATAGTCTCGTTCTCGCTGAGCCAGAAAGAGGATTTCATGAATATATACCGCAAGAAGATGCCGAAACGCGTCTTTTCGCTCGCGGTGATGCTCATGACATTCGAGGCGCTTGGAATAATCACTGTCCATCTTAAATAACAAGGTGGGGTGGTCCCTCGGGCGATTTGACAAGGATACTCTCGAGCAATACGAAGATAGTTATACGCATACTTATGAAAACAGCCCGTCCTTCGGCATTCCCATCGTTCCGGACTGCCACTGATGGCTATTAGGTATAACCAGGGACTGCACCCTATCTTTCGTCGGGCCCCCTGTCAGACTGGCCTTCGGAGAGACTAGACATGGAGGACCTGGAGACATTCTACGGATGGTACAACAATCCTGACCTCAGAAAATTCCTCATCATGCCTTACCCCACCACCAAATTGGACGAGAAGGAGTGGATCGAGAAAAGGACAAAGGGGAAAGACGAGGTCGTCTTGTCCATCGTGGTGAAACGGGGCTCCAGGTTGATAGGGAACATCGGGCTGCACAATATCAACAGGGTCACCAGGTGCGCCATGTTGGGCATCGCGATAGGCGACCTCAAGATGGCCTCCAAGGGCTTCGGCACCGAAGCAATAAGGCTCATGCTCGATTACGGGTTCGGGACCCTCAACCTGCACAGGATTGAGCTCTTCGTCCACGATTTCAACGACAGGGCGCAAAAGGCCTACAAGAAGCTCGGGTTCGTCTATGAGGGCCGCAAGAGGGAGGCGCTCTACTCGGACGGCAAATACCACGACGAGCTGCTTTTAGCGATCCTCAAGGACGAATGGATCAGGAAACGGGGGAACCGGTGAACCGGTTTACCAAAACCCCGGTCCGCCCACCGGTCCCCCGGTACCCCGGTCCCCCGGCTCCCCGTGATCCCTAGTCCATCCAAAGCGGCACCAGCTTCCAGGCCTTCCGCACCTGCTTGTCGATGGCCCGGCACTCCGGCTCCAGGCGTTCCAAAAACGCCCAAAACCTTCCGGAGTGGTCCGGATGCGCGGTGTGCGCAAGCTCGTGCAGGAACACATAGCGCACCATCCTCCAGGGGAGGAAGACCAGCTTGGTGTTGAGGCTTATGCGCCTGCGGTCTGAGCACGAGGCCCATCGGGTGACGGCGCCGCGGAACCCGACGCCGGAAAAGGCCAGGCCCGTCTCCTCGGAAGCGTCGCGGAGCATGGGGCCCAGTCTCTCCCTGGCCCTGCACATGACCCATTTCCTTAGCGCCTTCTTGCACTGCGCCGCCTCCCCGACCTCACCGGAGAGAAGTATGTGGCCCGTCTCGCCCTCGAACTGGGGCGGCAGTTCCTCGATGCGGACCCCTTTCCGGGCGGATTGCTGGTAATCGACCGCCCAACTCTCCCCCAATGCTGGCAGGTCCACCTGCGCTGGTAGTATATCGAACAGGTGCCGCCCGATGAGGCCGCGCTCCTCGAGAACCCGCTCCGTCGTCCTTTCTATCCACTCCTGCCTCCTGGCAACGATGGCCGGTATCCTGCGCTGGTCGAAGCGCCTCGGGACGACGACCTCGAGCTCGCCCCGGAATGTTATCCGGAGGCTGACGCGCCTTGCCCGCTGGCTCTCGCGAATGGTGTAAGGTATCGAAACCGACATTCCTTCGTCCATTATCACACACCCATTTGGGCCGCAACAATTGCATAGGGCCTCTTAGGGCCTCTTGTGTACTCCCCCGCCGGGGCGCAAATTCACGGGCCCGAGGGCCGCATCATCGCGTCCAGCCGCGGGGGAGTTGCCCCTTTCGGGGCGCCAATGCGATTCGCCTGTAAACCTTAATTGTTTGCTAGCGGGCAACCGAACGGCCATTTTCCCCTGTGAATATCCTTCCTGGCTGGCGGCCGCAGCCGCCAGCCCAAGGGGCCGTAGCAAACTCTATAGCGTCATTTGAGCATCCTCGGAATGAGGCGGTCACATTGGAAAGAAGGGGCATTCACTACTTCAACATGGCAAAGATAGCTTTCACCCGGGCGTCATGGATCCTGTCGCTGCCCAACACCATAGGCATTCTGTTCCTGATATGGACCAATGTTTTCTTCCAGGAGCATTATGCAGGCGTATTCTTCTACAACTTCTGGGTCTTCATGGTCATCCTCGTGGTCCCCTTTGCAGCCTACATGGTCTTCGAGTACACCAAGGTCTGGTCCGGGGAGATAGACATCGCCAACCAGAAATCCTGGGGCGCCGCCCACAACCCTCTGAGGGAAATGCTCATCGATACCAACAAGGAGGTGCGGGAGCTGCGCAAACTTGTTGAGGGTCTGGAAAAAGAGGGTGCAAGGGAGCAAGGGGGAAAGGGGGCATAGGGGGAAGATCCATGACCAAGGACAAGACTGCACTTTTGATCGTGGACATGCAGGAGGACATCGTGGCTGCGAGGGAGGCCACCCGAAAAAGCATTCCAGCCATTAGGCTGGTGCTGGACGCCTTCAGGAAGAAGGGATTGCCCGTATTCCACATCATACGCACCTACAGGCGGGACTGGTCCGACGTGGAGCTCCCACGGATAAAGGAGTTCACCGAAAAGGGCCCCAGGGTCATCGAGAACACGCCCGGAGCCCAGATAATCACCGCCCTGGCGCCCCGCACCGGAGAATATCTCGTTGTCAAGAAGCGCTGGAGCGGTTTTTTCATGACGGAGCTGCCACTGCTTCTAAACCGCCTGGGCGTCCGGGCCGTGGTGATAGCCGGCACCCAGACCCCCAACTGCATCCGGACAACGGCCTTCGATGCCATATCCTACGACCTGGATACGACGGTCCTTTCGGACGGGACATCGGCCGCCACGCCTGAGATACACCAGGCCAACCTGCTGGACATGCAAAACATCGGGATAAGGACAAGGACCTCCGAGGATGTCTCGCAGGAGCTGGGGAAGCTCAAGGGATGAACGCGCGACCGAAAGAATATTAGAGCCCATCCCCTTTTCAGTCCGGGTATTCCAATGGTCGACATCCAGGGTTGGGGCTGGGAATGGGTTGAAAAGGCGCATCTGGACCAGCTGGAGTTCAAGACCGGGATTTCGGGCAACGCCCCTCTTTTCGAGCTTCTGACCGCCACAGCCAACAAGCCCGACAAGAAGATGCAGGCCGGGGATTTCGAGGACAAGATCAAGAAGGTCAAACACGGCAACGTCCTGCTGCGGACCATGGACCTTGACGTCCAGTCGTTCTTCCCTGTGGCCGAGAGCACCGACCCGGCGGTCAGAAGCCCCTGGAAGTACCGCGGCGTGACCCACATATTCGGCGAGGAAGGCAAGGCCCACGGGGCGATAGGGTCGTTTTCCTCCCATCCCCTCCACCACCAGGCGCCCCTCATTTATGCGTTCATCCCGCACTACCCGCGGATACAGTCCAAACTGAGGTTTTTGACCGATTACCCGGTGGCGATGGAGCTCATACCGCTGAAAGCGGACAGGGACTGGCCGGTGCGCAACACGATGGAACCCCTCGAGGGTGAAAAGAGGGAATGGTTCGTCAAGCTCGAGGGCACGGTCAAGGAGATAGGGCAGACATACATGCTCCTGGACTGCGGCAAGCCTGTTTTCATCGATGACCCGAAGTTTCTGGGCCTCGAGGAAGGCAACGGGCTGAAGGCCGAAGGGGCCCTCTACGCCTACATCGAGCCGTAGGCCGCAGGGGACCGGCGCCATCCGTCCCGGCCGCATATGTTATATCCGCCGGAGGCGATATCCGTCAGGACAAGCGAATGCCCCTCATACCGTTGATACACGCCGCGTACGTTACCGTCATAGCCACCATCCTTATTGGGATATTCGTCGAGGGGCGCCGCGCACAGCTGGACAATGTGCTCAGCAACATCATCAGCTTCTCGATGATTTTGGCGACGGCCTCAATGCCCGTGCCGGTGGTTCTGGGTATGGTGACCTACCTGGGGCTGGGAATCCTGATCGTGGCCAGGAAGGTGAAAGACTTCTATCTTCTCTTCGGGGCAAAGACATACGGATCCATCGCGCTTGTGATACTCGTCGCCGAGAACCAGTTCTTCGGGCTGGTCCCATGGGTGGACTACGGGGACCTTCGCTCCCTGCTCGCCGGGTGCCTGGTGGCGGTCATAGCCGTCCACATCATAGGATACTTCTACTCCCACCGCAGAAAGAGGGGAGCGAGCCGCCGCACGGACGGAAAGAAGGCGCGCACCTCTTCCAGCAGGACGGCACGCGGGAAGATCGCACGCAAGCGGTGATATCATGGCGCGCCGCGGACCGTCGATTATGGAAATGCTGCTCGTGCTCATACCCATCGCGGTGGTTTTAAGGCTGGCCGGGGCCAACCCTGCGGCCGTTTTTTTGGTCTCGGCCGCGGCGATAATCCCCCTGGCGGGCTTCATGGGGCGCGCCACGGAGGAGCTTGCGCGCCATGCCGGCCCGGGAATCGGGGGCCTGCTCAACGTCACATTTGGCAACGCCACCGAGCTCATCATAGCCTTCGCGGCCATGCAGGCGGGCCTGATGGATGTCGTCAAGGCGTCCCTGACAGGGTCCGTCATAGGCAACCTCCTGCTGGTGCTGGGTCTGAGCATGCTGGCAGGCGGAATGAAGTGGAAGGAACAGAAATTCTCCATACGGGCCGCAGGGACGTACAATTCGTTGATGGTGATAGCGCTCATCGGGATGACAATCCCGGCGCTGTTCTTCTATGCCGGCGGCAGCGAGCAGGCGCGCCAGAACGCCAGCGTGGGCGTCTCGGTGCTGCTTTTGGCGGTCTATGCCCTGGCGATGGTGTTCTCGCTCCACACCCACAAGCACATATTCAACCCCCTGGCCGATGACAAGGAGGCCCCGGCGGGCTGGAGCCGTCAGAAGGCCATACTGGTGCTGGCGGGCTCGGCCGTCGTTGTCGGCCTGCTCAGCGAGATCCTGGTCGGTTCGGTGGAGCAGGCCGCGCGTTCGTTAGGACTGTCGGACCTGTTCGTCGGCGTCGTGATAGTGGCCGTAATCGGCAACGCCGCCGAGCACGGCGTGGCGGTCACGGTCGCCATGAGGGACAAGATGGACCTTAGCTTTGCCATCGCCACCGGAAGCAGCGCCCAGGTGGCGCTCTTCGTCGCGCCCCTGCTTGTGCTGGCCGGCCTTGCGATAGGCCGGCCGATGGACCTGTTCTTCGAGGTATTCGAGCTGGCGGCGATGGGGCTGGCGGTGGCCGCCGTGATAATGGTGTCGCAGGACGGGGAGAGCAACTGGTTCGAGGGGAGCTTGCTTCTCTCGGTCTACCTGATGATGGGGATAGTTTTCTATTTCCACCCCTAGCCGACCCGTTTCATGCTGTTGCGGTACCGGTTCTCGGCCAGGTCGTTGTAGAGCTTCTTGAAAGCGGACCACTGGGTCCGGTATTCCTCGGTGACGTCGGCAACGGGCTTTGCGGGCACCCCTACCGCTATCTTGCCGTCCGGAATGATGCTTTTGTTTTTGACCACCGCCCCCTCGCCTATGACGCACCAGACGCCCACCTCGGAAAAATCGCTCACCACGGAGCCCATACCGACAACTGTCCAGTCCTTGATGGTGGCATTGTGTATGATGGCGCCGTGGCCTATCGTGACGTCGGAACCGATGCTTGTGAGCTGGTTGGGCCGGGCGTGGATGACGCAGTTGTCCTCGATGCTCGAGCGGTCGCCCACCTCTATTCTACCGTAGTCGCCGCGAAGCACGGCGCCTGGCCCGACATATACATTCTCGCCCAAAACGACATTGCCTATCAATGTGGCGTTGTCGAATATGAAGCATCTCGAGCCCATAGCCGGCCGCTTCCCCTCGTACTCGTATATTGCCATCGGAGCCCCCGCCCGGTGAGGCATCTCCGAGGGCTCATTTAATGATTTATGACAGGGCATCATTTTTATTTGCCGGGGGGATACGGGTTGAGATAACGGGGGTCTCAATGTGGACGTGCTTGAATTTGCGGCCAATGTGGCCATATCGACGGTCCTGAAGGTCAAAAAGGGCGAAAGGGTGGTCATATTCACAAACCCTCACGAGGACGGCCAGGCGATCTCCAAGGCCCTGTTCGCTGCCGCGGTTGCCAAGGGCGCATCGCCTGTACTGATCACCCAGCCGGCCAAGACCACCCTGGATTTCGCCGAGGAGGCCGTGCTCATGGCCATCCGGAGCGAGCCCGATGTGCTCATATCGATATCACAGGAGAAGCTGGGCAAGGACAAGTGGGCGTTGAAGAAGCCCTACAAGGTGGGCAAGAAAAAATACGACAGCGCATTCAACTATCTGATGGGCATCAAGAAGGCCCGCTCGTTCTGGTCACCCTCGGTCACATTGGACATGTTCCAGCGCACTGTCCCGGTCGATTACCGGGTGATGAAGCGGGACTGCGCCGCGGTCGCACGGGTGCTGACAGCCGCCGAGTCGGTGCGCGTCACGACCGCAAAGGGCATGGACCTTTATATCGGGCTTTTGGGCCGCAAGGCTCGCAGCGACGATGGCGATTTCTCCCTGCCCGGCTCGGGCGGGAACCTGCCCGCCGGAGAGGTCTTCATATCCCCCGCCCTCGGGACGTCGAAAGGGAGGATAGTATTCGACGGAAGCATCTCCACGGACAAGGGCGCGATAGTCATAAAGGAGCCGATAGTCGCCGATGTGGAGGGCGGCTTTGTCCGGCGCATCACCGGCGGGGAGGAGGCCCGGCGCTTCGGGAAGGCGGTGGAGATGGGGGCAGTGCGCGCCCGGGAGTTTGTCGGGCAGGGAAAGCTGCCAAAGGCCAGCCTGGAGGAATACGTCAAAAACTCCAAAAACCTCGGCGAGCTTGGCATCGGGCTAAACCGCGCGGCGGGCATAGTCGGAAACGTATTGGAGGACGAAAAGGTCTTCCGCACCTGCCACATCGCAATAGGCTCAAACTACGACGACGACGCCCCCGCCCTCATCCACTACGACGGCATCATAAACGAGCCGACAATCGTCGCTTCCCTTCCTGGCGGAAGGACGAAAATCCTCCTTGACCGCGGAGAGCTGAATGTGTGATACAACGTCCAGCCCGGTCTCGCGTTGAACACCATTTGGGCTGAACCTTGCATCGATTAATCAATTGGACAGACTACCCGAAGGTTCAGCCTGTTGCGAAAAGTCACGTCTTTTCGCTGAGGTTGAGTTGGAAAAAGTGGAAAGAACTCAACCGGTTTCGAATTCCTCTTGGAGGTCGATGACCAGCTGCTCCAAGATCTCCTCGAAGGTGCGGCTCCGGTATTCCCTCAGCCCTCCCAGTTCGGTCTGAACGCGTGCCACGAACTGGTTCGCACTGCGGCTTATCTCGATGCTGCACAGGGACTCTTCCATCGGCCTCACTTCCTCCTCGGATAGGGCGATTGAATAACCGCAATACGCATGCCATATATATCCTTTATCATACAATACGTGCTTCGGAAGAGTGACGAAGAAATGGCCACATTCCGGTTGGAAGGCATCGAGCTCCACATATCGGGCCACACCGATGTCTACGAGCCATCCGATGACACATTCATGCTCCTGGATGCGCTGGGGGACGCCCGCGGCCGGGCCCTGGAGATAGGCACCGGAAGCGGCATCGTGGCGATATGGCTTGCCAAGAGAGGCCTGGATGTGGTCGCCACCGACATAAATCCCCATGCCCTGGTGCTGGCCCGCGCCAATGCCCGGCGCAACGGGGTGGCGCTCGAGGCGGTCGGAACCGACATGTTCGACGGGATAAGGGGCCTTTTCGACACAATAGTGTTCAACCCGCCATACCTGCCCACCGCGGCCGAGGACATCACGGACGACAGGTGGTTTGACGCCTCCGTCAACGGAGGGCCGGACGGCCAGATGTTCACAAGGCGCTTCCTGGCAGGCCTGAAAGAACGGTTGAGCGCCAATGGAGCGGCGTATATCGTCTCGTCATCCCTTTCCGGGTTCCCAAAAAAGCTTCCCGGAGGGCTGGTGGGGCGGGTTGTGGCCGAAAAGAAACTGGAGTTCGAGATCCTCGGCGTGCATCGCATAGCAAGGCCTTAGGAGATCCGCCCATACCAACAATCTTATTATCGAGGGAGGCATATTTGCGTCCTGATGAGGCCGATGTCCGGACTGCAGGCGATGGCCGTCGCTTTGCTCATATTGATCGCAGGGCTCGTTCCGACGGGCTCGGCCTCCGACATCGCCACACCGGCCGCCAAGGCCAAGCAATCCCAGGAGTACAGCCCATATACCGCCTGGGAGCTTGGCTATTCCGGCAAGGGTGTCAGCATCTGCATAATGGACACCGGGACGGACGACAGCCACCCCAGCCTGGCGGGAAAGTGGCTTGGGGGCGTTGACGTCAGCAAGCCGGATACTCCCCTCACACCGAGGGACGGGTCGTTCAACGCGGACGACACCAACGGCCACGGAACCACATGTGCGGGCATCGCCATGGGCACTGGGGCTCCAGACAAGAAATACCAGGGGACCGCACCCGACGCCCGGCTTGTGGAGCTGCGCATAGGCACGATATTCGGCGCGGCGCCCGGGGAAGGCCCCTCGCCTGTGAAGCTGTACGATGCCACACTGCTGGGTGAAAAGTGGGCGCTGGCGCACCAAGACGACAAGTGGTCATCCGGCGGCGGCCAGTACCAGGGCATCGACGTGCTGTCACTCTCCTGGGGCATCGATGTGGGCGGCTCCGCGGACGGCTCGGACCCCTACTCGGCGGGCCTTGACAGGCTCGTGGATGCCGGCGTCATCGTGGTGGTGGCCGCAGGCAATGACGGGCCATCCAACGACGGCTTCACCGGCCTTGGCTCCGCCTCCAACGTCATCACAGTCGGCGCCACCGACGACCGTGACACTATCGAGCGCGCTGACGACATCATCGCCAGCTACTCCAGCCGCGGCCCCAGAAAGGACAACGGCGACGACGACCCGTACAACGAGCTCAAGCCCGATGTGAGCGCCCCCGGCACGGGAATAACACAGGCCGAGTTCGACCGCGTGGGGGATGGCTCTGGCAACGGCTACGGTTCGCGCGGGTCCGGCACATCCTATGCCACGCCCCTTGTTGCAGGCGTCGTGGCCCTCATGCTGGAGGCAAACCGCGATCTCACCCCGGCCATCGCCAAGGAAGTTCTCCGGGCCAGCGCGGAGAGACGGGAGAACGCAACGTTCTACGAGCTGGACCCCTTCTGGAACAAGGATTTCGGCTGGGGCATGGTGGACGCATACGAGGCCTGCAGGATCGTCGAGAGGATAACTGACATGAACGCCATCGATGTGGGCCTCCAGAGCTTCGTGGACAACCTGACCTCCGACGGCCAAGGTGCTGTCAACGTCCGCCTTCTGGCCTGGAACCGGTACGGGGACATGGACAGGGTGGAGCTGCGGGTCGACAACGGCTCATGGGTGAAGGCCCGGCCCCTTTCCGCCCAGTACTGCTGGACATGCCAGCTCCAGGGGATATCCCCGGGGAACCACACGATCTACACGCGCTCTTTGGCCGGGAACATGAGTTCGCTTGTGACCAGCTTCCAGTTCAATGTGACATCGGGTGGCCAGCCCAAAGCGGGAATCCCGGGCGCGGTATGGGGCTGGGCGGGCGGCGCCGCGACAGTCGTGGCGGGGGCCGCAAGCTACATCTATCTGAGGAAACGCCAAAGGGCCGGCAAACCGGCCGAGACTTAGAAAGGACGGTCCAACGAGGGGCCCGACCTATTTCCACCTGGTCAACCGCAATGCTATCGTTGCGTGATTCCACCACCTCCCGTTGGAGGTGGTGTCTCACGAATTTACTTGTCCAGCTCCTTCATCAGATCGTCGAGGCTCTCATCATTCTTCTTCGGCCCGGCGGGCCTCTGGATGGGCTTTTTCCCCTCGACCTCCTCTATCTCCTCCTCGGCCGGGCGGGCGCCGGGCATGTCGGGTGTCTTTTCGTCGTCCAGCGTCTTTTCGTCGGTGTACTCAACCACGCGCTCCCTCACGGCCTCTTCCTGGACCACCGGGCCCTCGGCGGTCTCGCCATCCTCGACGTCCCTGGCATCGGGCTTGAATATCTTCTCCTCGGCCTCTGTCGAAGGAGTGCTTAGCGTCGGCTCGTCCACGCCGCCGGGCCTGAACAGCTTTGTCTTCTGGCCCTCTCCGGGGCGGAATATCGCCACCCCGCTGCCTCCCGGCTGGAATGTCTTGACCGTCCCGCCGCCCGTCGATTGGACCTCGGAGGCATTCTCCTCGGCGGGGGCTTGCTCACCGGACCGGGTCCTGGCCGGTGACTCCTCAACGGGCGATTCCGGGGCATGTTCCGTCGGAGGCGCCTTCTTCTTTCGCATCATGAGGAAGACGACCGCGCCCACCGCGGCCGCCACGGCGATCCCGGCCCCGACGAAGACCATGGTGTAATCGGTCTTCTTCTCCGGGGGCGGGCCATTGACAATGGTGGGAAGCGCCTTTCCGAACACCGCGTATTTGGCGTTGGGCCGCGTGACGTTGAACCACAGCAGATGGCGTTCGATGTCGAGACCGGAGTTGGGCACGGCTGTCCAGGGCTGGTTGTCCACGCTCCAGAACACCTTGAGGGAGGATTCGCAAAGCTGGCTGTAGTTGAGGTTGTTGTAAAGGATCGTCACGTTGGCCCAGAACCACTTGTCCGCCGGCGCGGTGGTGTTCATCACGAAAGCCAGGCCCAGCGACAGGTTGTTGGCCGGGGGATCGGGCGTGATGTTCACCCCGCTGAGGAACGTTCGGAAGTTGCCGATAAGGTACACGTACCCGGGCACGATATCCGGCATCCAGGAATCCTTGCCAATGTACCTTACCCACTTGACCGTGGGACCGTCATAGGTGTCCGTGGCCACCCGGGGTGAGGCCTTCTTGTCGGTCGTCTCGAACGAATAGTTGTGGGGGTAGTCCTGGCCCTTGAGCAGGGCGCTTATCGGGACAATGTAGTAGTCCTTGCCGTCGCGGAAGTTGGTGTCCAGCGGGTCGGAGGCGAACATCGGAAGGGGGGCGTTCTTGGGACCATCTATGATCAGATTGATGTAGTAGGGCGGTTCGTTGTCCTCGTCGAAGTAGCGCACCGAGAAATCGAAATTGGAATTCTGGTCGCCTTCCTTGGGAGTGACGGTGCCATTCTCCAGCCTGGGCAGGTGGTTGGAGCGGTTATCGACGATGATCTTTACCTGGGAGTAGTTGTAGCTGAGGATGCCGTGACCGTCGTAGACATTGAGGGTTATGAGGTGGTTGCCGGTGATATCGAACGTGCGTGTGAAGGACGCCGATCTGCTGATCACCGTGTCGCCCAGCTGGTTGTCGCGCCACTCGAACGTGAGCGGGTCGCCGTCAGGGTCGGAGCTGCCGTTGCTGTTGAACACCACAACTTCGTTGACATAGTAGAGCGCGTCAGGCAACGGAGAGGATATCCTCGCCACGGGGTAATCGTTTATGACCACCGCCTTGGGGGCAGAGATGTTGGACTGGCCGCCCTTGTCGGTCACCTCCAGCGTGACATTGAATGTGCCCCTGGATGTGAAGTTGTGGAACACCGTCATTCCGGTCTCAACATCCGAGCCGTCGCCAAAATCCCACTCGTACGTGAGCGAGGAGGTTTGCTCGTCACCGGAATCGCTGCCGTTGAACTCCACGGGGCTGCTGATCTGGGGGGTGCTGATCTGGAATGTGCCGTTGTTGGGCTTGGTGACTATCCGTATCACCGGGATCGGGGTGCCGTCGGTGATGTCCACCTGGGTCACGTTCGTATCGTAGGAACCCGGTCCCCCGTCCGAGACATTGAGCTTCACGGTGTATTTCCCGGCCTTGTCGTAAGCGTGGCTGACCTTCGGCCAGTACAGCACGACGCTGCCGTCGCCAAGGTCCCACGAGTAGTTCAGGGGGTCCCCGTCGGGGTAGTTCGGGGGTTCCTTGTCGGGGTCGGTGCTTGTGGAACCGTCGAAAAATACCATCTCGAAGACCCTCGCCGGTTGAGGGGGCTTCTGCCTGGCCGTGGGGAGGCCATTGACGACCTGGACCGTCAGGGTGCTCTCCATGGTCTGGGTTGTGTTCAGCTTCGATGTGGCGGTGACGGTGATGTTGAACGGTCCCACGGACTCGTTGAGGGGCACCGTCACCCGCATCGTGGTGTTGGCGGTCGCAAGCTCCTTCAGAGCGGTGATGTTTGTGCGGTTGAGGGTGATGCCCCAGGACGGGGGCGACGAAACGACCCTCAGGGTGATGTCGTTGGGCATGTTGCCGGTGTTGCTGACCTTGACCGTGATGTTTTCCGTCCTGCCGTGGACGATCGTTTCCGGGTTCTGGGCGAAGCTCAGTGAGAGCGACAGGTTCTTACTTACATCTATGATGATGGTGAACGCGTCGTTGGAGCCGTCCTGGTCGCCCGGCAGGCCCGTGATGAGCTTGAAGCTGTAGATGCCTCCGTCCCCGGAAAGGTCGAAAGTGAAGTTGAGGTTGGCGGTCTGGGTGGGGTTAAGGGGAGGTGCGTTGCGCTGGGCTGACCCCGAAATGGTGAAGTCCCAGCTGACCACGGTTATCTCGTCCAGATACCAGCCAAACCCGGTGTTGCCGTCGTCGTTGGCGAAGAAGTGGAACCTGATGCGGATCGAGCTCCCGTTGTACTGGGAAAGGTCGAAGACCGCCCGGGTCCACACGTTGGGGTTGTTGCTGAACGCGTTCCTGCCGCCGTAGGGCGATTTGGTGTCCAGCGTCCCTCCTCCCCACGATGTCAGCCAGGGGGACTGGAGGGGAACCCATTCCCCGCCGGCTCTCTGCACCTCGATAAATCCGCCGTCGTTGAACGCCTGAGAAAGCATGATGTGCCAGAAATACAATCGGGCATTGGTGGAGCCTGCCAGCGATATGGAAGGGGTCGCCAGGGCCGAGTCCTCGGCGTCAGAGTAGGCCCCGTTGGCCGGATTGTTGTTGGAGAAGCATTTGGTGCTGGTCGCGTTTGTGAAACCGGGTCTTGGATTGGCCTTATTCCCCCATCCAGGAGCGATGTTCCCGCTGCCCTTCATGTTGACGGCGGTCCAGTTGGCCATGCTGTCGAAAGCGTCCTGGAACGGAGTGGTGATGGAGTCGCTTATCTTGACATCGTCGATGAACCAGCCGTACTGCTGCCCGCCGGCATTGCTGGAGCTGCTGAACACGAACCGCACCCTGATATTGTAGCCGGCATAGTGTGCAAGGTTGATGCTCGCCTGCTGCCAGCCGATGCTTTGGCCGCAGAAGCAGAACGTATCGTTGGTCTGGGCGGGATTGATGGAGGCGGTGGTGCCGTTGTAGCCGAGGGTGGTGAACGACCAGTTGCCGGAAACATTGCGGTCCCATCTCTCCGGAGAGACGGACATGTTGCGTATCTCCACATATCCGCCGTCGGTGTTGAACTTGGTGGAGAAGAAATGGGAGAACTGAAGGTAGGGCGTGGCGGCGCTTGGGACCTGCACGCTGATGTTGAGGGTCATGGATTCGGCCCAGTTGGAACCGTACTGGATCGCCGCCTCGTCCTCGATGCCGCACCATGCGCTCTTGTCGGGCGACATGAATGACTTGTTGGTCAGATGCCACTTTGCGCCGGTGAAATCCATGACGGACCAGCCGGAAGGTATCCCGGTCCCCTCGGCGTCCTCGTAGAACCTTGTCTGGGGGGTCCCCTTGCCCACCTCCATTGTGACGGGGAACTGGCTGGCTATCGCCGAGGAACCGGTGTTCTTGACCGTGGCCATGACCGTGGTGTTGGTGGGAGGATAGGGAAGCTTTGAAGGGTTGGGGTCGTCGATATCCTTGTGGCTGGGGAAGCCGATGGCGGATGCATCCACGGCGCCGGCCCTCTGCTCCCCGCCGGTGAGTGGGAAGGTCGCCAGCCCCGAAGCCGTCATCATAAGAACGGAAAAGATAGAGACAATTCTGGAAATCCTGCTTTTGGCCTTCATCGGTCGTCCCCCGAACTATCCTTATAGACTCTATTTCTTATATTCTATATAACTGTTTCTTAGATGTCCACACGATTTGATTGGCAAAAACAGGCGGTCGGGGGTGCCTTCGTGCATGGACCGGGACCGTCCAAAAAAAGCCCGGCGCGCCAAACTATCATTGCACAATCCTTAATTATCCAAAAGCCGGTGTTGTCCGGTGCCAGGGGATACGCATGGCAAGGCAGGTCAAGCCCAAAAGCATTTGCCCGCACTGCTCCAAGGAGACAGAAGGAGCCATCCGCGACAAGGGCCTCTTTTTCTTCATTGTCTGCTCCGAATGCGACACCATCTTGGGCGTCCTGCCCAAGTTCTACCAGAAATGCAGCTGGAAGATGCCCGAGAAGGCCCCTCCAGAGGGGCCTATGATAACCACACCGATCGGCAGGTAGCCTCGGGCCCCGGGAAGCGCCATGTTCGTGATAAGGAGATTCCGCACGGAGGACCTTCCACAGGTCATCGCACTGGTCGACAGCGTGTTCCGGGAAAGCTACGAGGTCCCCATGTACATGGGTCTTTTCAACAGCTGGCCGGACGGTTTCAGGGTGGTCGAGCTCGAGGGTACCCTCGTGGCGTTCATCCTGGGTATGGTGTCCGGGCCCAGTCAGGCAAGGGTGCTTCTCTTGGCCGTCAATCCACAGTTCAGGGGGCACGGGCTGGGCAGCCAGCTTTTGTGGGAGTTCATGCAGGGAGCGGCGGTGCTGCCGGCCGATACGATCACCCTGGAGGTCCGGGTCAGCAATCAGA
>Ga0315273_10004232_pt1 | contig 17527 bp, 26 predicted proteins | sample YL17G02_0_MG_FD_205753 | JGI IMG/M metagenome (GOLD analysis project Ga0315273, IMG submission 205753) | Sediment microbial communities from Yellowstone Lake, YNP, Wyoming, USA - YL17G02_0 | ecosystem: Environmental > Aquatic > Freshwater > Lake > Sediment | place: USA: Wyoming | collected...
ATATAATAGTTTAAAGAAAAAAGAGAGGAAGAATTATTTCCTCTTAAGATATGGTAATTTTGTTCGTTTGTTAACACCAACAATATATCCATTTGGAAGATCACATTGAGTTCCAGATTTTGGTGTTTTCTTTGCGAAGTAATATATCGTTTGCTCTTTTCCACCTTTCAAGTTTACTTTCCGGGTGTATAATGTATATCCGTCTTGTTTATATGCCATAACTTTTCTCACCAGTTACCCGTAACTGTGAAGTAGTATTAAAGGTTTACGTCAGGTTTGTCCTCGTGTTCCTTCGTAACAAACTCATAAATTGAAGTTGCAATTCCTTTGCCAACACCTTCAACCTCTTGCAGTTGTTCCGGTGTTGCATTATATATGTTCCGTATGGATTTGAAATGTTTTAATAAAGCTTCCGCACGTTTTGAACCGACACCAGGCAATCGTGATATGTTCAGGATGGTTCTTGTTTCCTCTGTTACTTTGATTTTCTTGACTGAGGGTTCGCGATAGATATCGTCGGTAACAATAAGCTTGTGCATTGTCTCAAGCATTTTTGCAACATCAAAATCTGTCGTGCAGTTAAACACAGATATGGTTCCAACTGAACCCTCGTGTATAATGCAACCGGCTGCATATTGGAAATAAGTTTCACGACGGATCTTCCGGTTGATAAATGATTCTTCAAGGTTCCCAAAGATAATTAGAACACCGTGGTGATACAGATTTGAAATCTGCCAGAGTTCGTCATTAAGGTGGTCTGAGTTTATTGAACTAAGAAAATCTCCAACCTCTTTTAAAGTGATACAGGCTGAACGTGTTTGACCAATCATAACGTAATCGCCAACTGGCAACTGTTTACGTTCTGTTGGAACACCAAGGTTTGAAAGGAGTTGAGGAACTCTGGATTTCTCACGGGAATCAATAAAGATCATTAGAATGACATCCTGGTCTGTGTTGTATCAAGGTCTTTCCAATTCACACCTATAAGTGAAACCAAGTCTTCAACCTTATCTTTGACAGTTTTCTCGATTGTTTTTTCCAAATCAACAGTAACAATATCAGAAATATATTTTCCATTTACAATCTCGTGATATGAAAATACACTTAGAACATCTGTGTATGGTAAATTAAAAATCTTTTTTATATACAACATCTTAACAACGTCACCGTCTCTTATTCCAAGGTTCATCCATTTGTTTGCATAGATTGCACCACGAACATAATCCTGAGGTATCGGATAATCTTCAGGATTTTTATGAAGTGTTTTTGGTGTAGCAATGTCATCAAGAGCATACCGACCAGAACGAATCTCCTTCAACTTTTCTCGAAGGTATTTTAGAACTTCTTCTTTCCCTGCTTTAAGCATTAACTCAAACATCTTATACTGAATTTCTTTACATAAGTTACTACTGTCACGACGAACATATTCAAATCCTTTTATGAGAAGATAATCAACTTCTTTCCCGTCCTCATAAATAACTCTTGAGGCATATCGTTTTTTAACACCTTCTTCAGTTCCTTTCTTTCTCTTGAAGATAATCTTCTTGAAATAACGATCCAATTTGATTTCAAGTTTTCGGTCAATGTGTTCCTGCTTACAGAACTCAACAAGGGATTGATTTAGTTTTTCGTGATATGTCAATGCTTCGCTCAGAGGAAGTTGAAATATCGAACTGTCAGTGTCACCGTACAAAAACTTGTAACCATCTTCTTCGCATATCTTACTCAAAAAGACAAGTCCACGCTGTCCAGTTTGTGTAACTTTGTTAAATATTTCTGGATAAAATACTCGAGAATTTGTATCGCCAAAGTAACCAACAATAGTTTGTATGACATCCTTAACTGTCTGTCTTCTGTTTTTAAGGTTGTTGAACTCAGCAGTTCCTGGTGTCAGTTTCCGTAACATATTATCATATTCAATTCTCTTGTCTATCATTTCCAAAGTGAACTCTGGTGTTAATCCAAGTTCAGTTCCGTGTGGTTCTGGACTGAGATTCATAGAGACGAGCATCTCTGGATAGTAACGTGTCATATCAAAGTTTCCGACATCTTCAAATATACCGACTGGTGGTGTAAACACTTTCCCACCAGAAAGCATATCTTCATATTTTTTATTTCGTGCTTCGACTTCTTCCTGACTTGGTCTTGAATTAAGAACCCATTTATTGTGATATTTCCTCAGGAACCTGGTTTCTACAACAGAGCCATGATACACAGCAGAAGACATTTCTTCAAGTCCAGCCAACACTTTAAGTTCCCAGAAGAAGTTGATAAGGTTGTATTTCTTATTGATTTGGACACAGGCTTCAACGTGAGATTTGTTAACATAGATTCCACGTTTCAATCTGTCTTGCCACATTTCAGTTTTGAATTTCTCATAGTTATCAATCTTAAACTTCTCTGCAACAACCACGTCTGCTAATCGATCTGAACCCTTACTATAAAGCCTCCTGTATGCTTTCATTAAATCAAAGACATTCATTCTTTCAAAACTTAATCGCTTATTAAATTTCTCACAGCGTGTCTCTTGGTATTCCTTATCGAACTTAATATTCCACCCAGTATAAACATCTGGGTCTATCTCTTTAATGAAGTCCTTAACAACATCAAGCAGATCCTGCTCGGTCTTTACGATAACCACCGTGTGGTTCTCAGAATACTTCTCTGTGCTCTCGTGTATTCCGTGAGGGTCAATCGCAACCGTAAAGTAGTTCCCAGACAACGAATCATAAAACCCAACAATAATGATTTTTGATTTATCGTCTTCAGCCTCAGGGAACCTATCCTCAGAATAAACCTCAATATCAGAAATCAGGAACCGAGGTTTCTGTACGAAATCAATTGGTTTAAGATCTGATATCTCATAAAGATTCTGGTCATCCTCAACCTCAAAACCAGAAAAGATTCCTGAGTCAATCATAAATCTTCTTACAAAAGGAATGTCCGCTTCGTAATGCTTTGTGAACTTCTCACGCAACCCATACTTACCACCAACATCACCTGGTGTTCGCACGGTAAGTTTCATAAGGTGTTCACCCTTGAAGTTTGTTATTTTTGTTTCCTCTTTCTCAATAATGTTTGGGTGCTCAAATTTACGACCTTCTTCAAGCGGAACATAAAAATATGGGGGGAATCCTGTTATGTTTATATCTTTACGATTGAACTGTTCGTCACGACAGAACAGTGTGATGGAACCATCATTCTGATATTTACCACAGGAAACTGAAAACTTCATTTTCTCTCTTTTAGTTTCTGTCGTATCCGAATTCCAAACTCATTTGTGATCTTCCTTGAAATTAGTTCAGCCAGATCATAATGTTTGTGTAATCGTTCCCATTCAGCAATTAAGGAAAGTTTCCAGTCTTTCCAATACCGTGGTAAAGTATCACACACTTTAACAGCATCAGAGATCCGATTACGGTCAAACATCATATGGTCAATTCGCTTGAAAGTTTCTGACGGGAATGGTGATTCAAATGCAGGTCTTGGGTTATAAGCATCATAACAATCTGGAACTTTCTGTAGATGAAGTTTGTCGTCTAATTGTTCTTTGTAAATGTGAGGATTAAGCGCAACAGTGGTATATGTTCCAACAGGAACTTTCAACTGAGATGCTGCCATTTCTTGCATGATTGAAAACATAAAAATGTTCTCTGTAAAACCGCGAAGAACATCAAGGGAACGCACAACTGTTATCCAGTTAAGTTTTCCGTCAACAACACGAAGTTGGAACAATTGATTACAAGGACGGTAATCTGTGTTGTGATCTACGAACGGGAAACCGATACTGATAACTGCTTTGCGTGTTGAAGGGTGTTTCTTTAGTAACTCAACACAGGAATAGAACTGATTAGCACAAAGAACGTGAGCATCTTTTACACCCTGTGCTCGATATGTCGCAGGGTGATATGGATAACTAAAGATCCGTTCTCCATAGGTATAATCAAACAGGTTGTGTTTGTTGAGCCATACATTGTAGAGTTTACTGTAGGCAACAACATAACCAGGGTTATACTGTTGTAACGAATCCTCAGTTTCACGCAATGTTATACCAGGGTTGTGACTCGAGTAATCTGACCAACGTGCCAATGGATTACTAAGTTCAATAACCAACGGTTCACATTCAATCATTTCCCTATCGAAATCATTGGGAGAATTTGGGTCTCCAATCTTTGCTGGGATTTCGCCACCCCAAACTTCTGATTTCCAGCCGTGGGCTATAATGTGGTTCATTGTTTTCTTAATCGCTTCGTGTGCAGTTTTCGCTTCTATCATATTCTACCTCACTTGGCAAAATGCCAATCATCAACAATCTTTGTTTTGCTTTTATATAATCACTTATTATTTTATGGTGTGTTTTATATTTTCTACTGTCTTTTCCTGTTTTCGTTTCATACACTCTCCTTGAAACATTGAGTGCATCTTTCCCTCAAATCTGAAACTGAAACTTCACGATTAACATAACCAACAGGAACTTTGAAATCAACTAATAGAGGAGACTTGTGCTGATAACCTCTCCTCAACATTTCAATGACAAGATCGTTGTGTCGTGTGTTTATGTTCTGTGGTTCAAGCAATCCTTTTTTGAGATAACCAGAAATCTTCCTTCCCTTTAATAACGAACCGTGCAAACGATGTAATTCATTATGTTCTCCAAGCAAATGGTTTCTGCATAGGTCTTTTGGTGGTAACATCCACATTCTCATAGTGTGTTCTCCTCTATTAGCAAAAACCTAAACACAACTTTCTATATAAATGTTTTGTGTAGTTTAATAGTTATTTATAATTATACCAACTCTTCATAAACGTCACATATGTCTCCTTATCAACTGGAATCATCACAAGAAACTTACAATTATTATTCCAACAATTAAAACAAACTTTATTCTTGCAATACGATGGTTTTCTTGGAGTTCTATATTTAGGATCATATGTCTTATTTGGTATCTTTTCTTTGCCATCTAAACTCACAAAACATTTGCTTCCCTTTAAAGACCATTTTCTTCCACAATACCCTTCAAATATTAAATGATTCCAATTCACTTTATTATCACCTTCGGCTCATTGCTATTTGTCAGTAATGTGTGTATACAAGTAATATATTTTGGTATATTATCTTTTCTATACCATTGTATTTCGTGCTGAAGAACCTCTCGTGATAAACGAGAAGCATCTATTCCAAGTGATTCCAAAGAGGATCTTCGCTTATCAGGAAACAGACAACCATTTGGATAATTGCATTTTATGCAAAGTGAACACCTCCCGTCAATTATGTCCTTCCCTTCAAGAAGTGTTTCAAGCTTTTGTCCATAATTCCACGCGAATGGACTGAGTGTTCTGTTTGCATTTATTAACCTGAAATACTGATTCTCACTGTTTATCTTAAAATCCCAGTCAACCCAGAAACAGTAGACAAGAGCATTCTTATAACCAGAACGGTTGTATTGCTCAAGAGTCTGTGTTATTGGTGGACAGGAATAACAATGATTAAAATTGTTGCAAACTATACCGTGACGACAGCCAAGAGTTCTGTCCTCTACAAGAAAGGTTTTCAAACGTTCAAATGGAATCAACATATGCTTATAATGCATTGAGAACTCAATCTTCTTTGTCTTGTACGGAAACGAGGTTTCAATTATCTGTTCGTAACCAGGATCAAAGGTTTCAACACTGTTTCCGAATAATGTACTTTGTTTCATTTGTATGAGTTATAGTTAACATAGATGTTTTTATATTCAGACTCTGCATCAAAGAACACCAAATTTTGGGGTTCAAAATGTAACATTGAACCACCGAATTGAATTCCAACCCAGCTATGTAACTCTCCTGTTTTTTTGTTTTCTCCAACAACCTGAAAAGAAACTATACCAAACTTTTTAAAGATGTCAATTGTTTCCTTTGTATAATCAACACAGTTGAAATTCTTTTCGTCATATCTGTTGTGCTGATATGCCATAAGTATAGCGTGTGTTGAAACAGCCAATAAAATAATTGAAAGCCACAGAAGAATCTGTTCATACCTTTTCTCACTTATCCTGTGTCTCTTTTTTGTTCCTTTCTGAATATTGGGTAAGGTTTCATTGGGAGCTTGTAACTGAACCACTTTTTTTCTCCTTTAAAACGAATATAATAATAAACACTGAACCCCTGCTCTGCATATGCATTCAACATATCAAACTGGGGTTTATCAAGTGTTGTTCGATAAGCATCATATTTTGTTGCCTTAACTTCTATGATTCTATGTTCATTTGGTTTCAATGCAATAAGGTCTGCACCATGTGATCCTGCACTGCGAAAAACAACCCACCCTTCAGAACGGAGAACATCTCTTAATTCTCGTTCATAGTTTTGTCCGACCATTTGTTGATTCCTCTCTGCTGACAACAATAATTTTTTTCCCTGAATCTTTTAGATCATTACTAACAAAATCAATGAGACAAACATCACTTGAGCAGATTGTTATTTCATTTTCATCCACACCAATTCTTGTTGAAATAAGATTCCCAACAAACGTAACGAGACCGATGTTTGTTCTTGAAAGTGATGACAAAAGATCTATCCGTTGTTTTTCATATTTCATTTTCAATGCTTCATCAGTTGTTTCTTTTATTCTCTGATCAATATTCGAAATCATCGTCCTGGCTCTTTCTTGTTCTACAGTAAATGGTTTCTCTGTCTTTTCAAGATAATTTATAAAAGAACGAAGAACAGAAATATAACTGTCAACCTCTTTAGGATCATGGTCATCTGGTTTTTTAACATAGAGAGAAGACGGGAGCAACATCGTATTGAATCTTTTGTTCTTCCATTGTTCATAAACACTTTTTGTAAGTGTTAGGTCACGTCCAATCTGAAACAGATACCAATCAGCATTCTTTTCTGTTATTTTGACATGTTCTCCAACATTTGTTATTAGCCTTTCTAGATCGTTGTTGTATTTATATCCAAGCATTTGAGCGTCTCCAGTTTTCAACATATACTATATTTACTCTAAAAAGTATATAAGCTTTTCCTAAGATTTAATAGTTTTCATATGGTCAGGATTATACTATTATTTCCATAATCAAGAAACTTTTCTTTCTCTAGAAGAGAAGTTCCGTTACTGTCTTGTATTCTAATAGAATAAACATCAGGGTAAACTTCATCAAAATGAAATGTATTATTCAATGAGAAATTTACTGATGCTTCTTTCCCAAAAGAATTTCCAAACATACTAAACATTAATCCAGATCTATTTGTAATAACAGAAATTTCAGCTGAGGAAAAACCAACAGTTATGTTTTCAATTTCTGAATGGTTCGTCTTTCTCTGTGCCTCATTTTCTGATATTTTAATTGATTCTGTTATATTCACTCTATAAGAACCAACCATCATTCCTATCGAACAATTTCCTTCAGGAAACAATAACGAATAGCTTCCATCACTTTCAGTATATGAATAATCATGTGGGACATTGTTTTTATCAAAGACAACAACCATTGCTCCATAATATGGGGTTGAATTACAGGACACATATCCTTTTACTTTTGCTCCTTCAGAATATTTCGCTATAACAACATAAGGTGTTACATACTCAAGAGAAAAGTGTTTCAGAAGATATGTTGGAATTCTTGTTGAATTTGTTCCATAGTATGTTCTATAAAACATTGTCTCAAAATATGCTGGTTTGTAGTTCTGTTGCTGGATCAGTCTTAAAAGAACATCTTCTGTAAGTTCTGATATTTGATCATAGAAATAAACCTGTCCTGTTGTTGAATCTTCATAGTATGTCGACATATATCTGTCTTCTTGTGTAACGAAACCAAATGTTGATTTATCTGATAGGAATGAAAAGACATTGAAAATCTGTGTATCATATTGCTCAACAGCGTAATAACGAATATCAAATCCTGTTGCTTCTTTAACATCTGAATAAAAGTTTGTCACCTGCTCATCTGTGAGGTTCTGCATAGTCTTACAGCAATCGTGATAACGGGCATTGTCCATTTTAACTCGAAGTTGCGTGTTTCTATATTCAGGTTCTATCAATGTATCATAAGATGGTGCATATTTTATTGGATCCTGAAAGATCGCTATAAACTCCTTTGAAGGAAAGACAGTGTAGTTTATTGTTTCATTATTAACTAACATGCTTTTCTTTTCGTCAGGAAGATTCTTTCTTATAATTTGTTTTAATTCAAACGAAAGATTATAGTTACTCTTGAATGAAGCACCTTCAAGACATCTTATTATCAAAACACAGACAGCCTCATTCTCAGAAGACGCTGTATGAAAATTAGATGCTGGGGGTATTCCGTCTTGATAATTGTCTGCGACTGTTGGGTGTCGTGACTGGGACGCAAGATAGAACCCATAATCCCACCAACTTATAACAGCAGGTTTATCTTTATCAAGAGAAATGTTTGTGTCCTGTTTCGCTAACCAAGAACAGGCATCTGACCAATAATAAGATTGTCCAAGGGATTGTCCAAAGTAACCCTGATAATCTTTTCCGAAATACTTCTCTTTGTCAACTGCTGGGATTGCTGCATCAAGAGCAAGAAAACCATTAAGAACAAAAACACCGATAACAATGAATAGAACACCGAGAATTCTGACAGCTGTGAAACTTCTTTTTATTCCTCTAAGAAAACCAATAGCCTGAATTGTCTTTTTCATTTCATTGAATTTTAGTTTATCTATTATTATTAATAGAGACCAAGCACAGAACAGAACAATGTATGGAACAATATCATTGAGGAATCTGCCTGCTGTTGTAACCAACCAAAGAAGAACTAGAAATAAACATATCATAAAGACGTTCTCAGGTTTGAATCTGTCCCTATATGTTTTAACAAAGTATAACGAAAAACCAAGAAGCCCAAGCCAATAAATAACTGGACCAATTGACATAACAGTTCCACTTAAAGAAATAGAATGTGCTTCAGCAATTGTCAAAGATATTTTTGACCCATATATTCCTTCACCAAAAAAGAAGATTGATAACTGATAGAGACGACCACCAAGATTTAATATTCCAATGTTTTGAAGGAACAATAAAAGAAGTGAACCAAAACCTGAAATGACAAGGAAAGGAATTGAAAGTATCCAAGGGATTTTAATCTTTGTTGTGACATAATAGAAACACAGAACTATAAAAGAAATCCCAACCATAAATAATGGGAAACCAAAAACGTCACTGGTTATGTAAGACCACGGAAGACCAACAAGGAATGCGACAACACTTAAAATAACGAACGAAATAAAGATGTTTTTTGAATCTGTTTTCTTAAGGAGACTGAAAATCAACAAGGAAAGTAATGAGACAAGAAGAACAAGATAGATCATTTGTGAGGCAGTCCAGGTTAAATAAATTGCTCCTGAGAACAGCCCTGCAATTGAGGAATAAAAAATTGCCTTTTTCAGTGAGATTGCTTTTAGCATTAGAATGACAAACAAGAAAACACAGCAGAATAATAACTGAAGGAAACTGTCGTGGTCAAAGAGTGAGAACCCAGCACCGTGACCACCACCGATAAAGACTGGAATGAACGGTAGAAGTGAACAAGAAATTAAACCGACCTTTCTGTTGAACAAAGCTCGTCCGATAAAATATAATGGAATAACAAGGAGTGCACCCCATAGAACTGGTAAAAATTCCATACTCCAACCCATTGCATCAACCTGTGGCATAAAATTTTGTAGGAAGAGCGTTGAAACAACAGCAGTGCAAACAAAAAGTGGTGGTCTGCTTCCTCGTTCACCAACTGGATAATTTAGAAGGGGATCAGCATTTCCCTGATGTGGTTGTGTAAATGGGTATGAACCGGTTTTCATTGTCTCCTCAAGGACACGCATGTTGTAGTATGGGTCAGGACCGGATAAATAGAATTTTTCGCCCAAGGTTGTCCCCTGAGGATTCGTCGCAAAACCAGATTGAAAATTGAAAAATGATGCCATAAAGAAAACCATAATAAAACATGGAATGACAAGAAGTCCCCAATGTTTCTTTTTTGATGTTGTGTGTTTTTGTTCTTGCTTAAATCTTTGTCTAAACGATAATGGCTTTTTTTGTTCCATTTTAAATTCTCCTCATCAAAATGTTTATAACCAGTTATTAACTATTTCATATATAATTGTTTCGTGAAGATTAATAGTTAAACCTTACCTTACCAAACAAGACAGGGCACTACACAACAGAACCAAAACACACACTACAGCACACCACCTTACCATACAACACCACACCGGAACAAACATAGTAATACATTAGAACTTTATAAAACTTTGTGTTTGTCTTTCTCCATTGTGATTGCTCCTGTAATCTTCTATATGTTCACCGATTGTTTTTAATTCATATCTACTTATAATACTACTTGTATCATGTTTAGGGTAGGGTATATAGCTAACAAGTTGTGCTCTACGGTTTAGTGTCGTTAATTTTTTGTTAAGAATAAGTTTGTCCATTGATTTTGACAAGGGATGTTCTTTAGGAATACTTTCTATTCTATGATATTTTTCGATAATTTCAACTGATTTTTTAAAACCAAAACCTGGAATTCCCTCGATGTTGTCACTAACGTCTCCCCAAATCGCAAGCAAGTCTGGTATCTGTAATGGATAAACACCAAACTTTTCAAAAACATCGTGTTCTTCAAAAAGTTCTTTTCCGTTATAAAGATGTGTTGTGTTGTTAATTAATTGCATTAAATCTTTATCAACCGTAAAAATACAAACATTGTCTTTGCTTAGATCACATAAAGATGCAATAACATCGTCCGCTTCGTTCCCGTTGCTGTAGAATTGTTGATAACCGATGTTTGAAAGGAGTCGTTGTAAGTCACGAACTTGTTCTTTATAACCATCGTTCACAAATTTAGGTGGTTTGTATGAAGGATATAATTCCCTCCTCCATTGACTTGAACCGTAGCTCTCCCATGTGAAAATCATTTCAGCATTTGGAAACTTACGTTTAAGTGGACCAAGGGATCTAATGAAGTTATGTATGAGAGTTGCGTCAAGACCAGTTGAGGTTGTCAGTCTGTTCTGTAACGAAAACGAGCGATGACTGAGATATGGAGAGTCGATTAATAACATATCGTAATTCAACACTTTATTCTCCTCTGAATTTTAAATTAAAGAAAATGGAGTTGTTTAAAATCCACGATGTTTCGGTGGAATCATTGCTCTTTGGTGTTCATCAAAGATCTCGATTTTTCTGCTTGCATATTGTAACCCAAGCTGTGTTGGCTTGTTTGCAAAGTAACACACTTTCATAGGGTCAACTCTTTTCTTCAGTTCCTTATAATCTGTCCCGTGAAGTAATTCACATTGTGCTGTTGGTGAACCGATAAATGTCTTTCTAACTGGACAATAGAATCTGAACAAGTTAACTGAAGTTTCATTTCCACATTTTGAACACAGTTGTTTACCAATTGATTTCTCAGAAACCTTCTTTTCTTTGTGTCCACATTTATGACACTCAAGAAGATACTCTGGAATAAGAGCACGACAGGGCTTCGGTTTATATTTCTTGTCCTCTTTGAATTTAACAAGTCCCCAGTCACCGTGCCTCTTCTGTTTTATCTTTCCGCTTTTCTTTAGTTGAAACAACGCTTGATCAAGAGAGCGGTCTAATTTAGAGACTTTGTCTCCAGGATACTTTTGAAGTTCAAGGTCACGAAGATTTGTTTTCATACACTCAGATTTAATCTGTCGTTTTGAAATAACCTTCTCGTCGTTCTCATCATATGCCTGAACGACATCATAAACCAATTGCTGTATTCCCTTAATTTTCTCCATCTGTTTCTACCTCTTTGGTTTCCATTACCATAGTAACCAATAACACAGAACCCTATTTAAATGTTTCCTAGTTTTTAATAGTTTTGTTCTTGCGTTTCGAATAGAACCTAACTGTAAACCAGAACACAAATGCCGAACCGAATAACACGAACCCAGAACTTTTCATAAATCCTTTCTCTCCATATGCTATTAGAATTCCACCAGAGCCAAGTAGACACAGAAAGATTATCCACAAAATGAAGTTTACTCCTTCGTCCTCATTTGGTATTATCTCAGTTGCCATTATTCCACTTTTTGTTCAATCTGACACTGCTGACAAATGTGCAACACTTTCATTTCACTGACAGGAAATGTTTTATAGCAACAATAACATTGTTCAGTTCTTGGTGGATGACTCTGAAAATGTTCAACATAAACAGATTCAAACTCTCCATTAACAATTGTTATGAGAACTGCTGGAATAAACAAACCAAAGATAAGAATCCATAGTTTATCACTATTAATCCAACCAACCACATCATGATTAAAAATCAATGGAACCACAAGGTTCACTATTGTAACAAGAACCATAAATGAACTAAGAATTATTGTTGTGATAACAACTGCTTTGTTTTTCAATGGTTCTTCTTTCTCAGAAGAATAAGTTAATGTTTTTGGTGCAGTCATAGAATCACTTCAGCTTTATTCCAAGAACACTCATATCAATGTCTTTTCCATCAAGAACACCTGCATAGGTTCGTGTCTTATCTATCTGATGGAGATAATCTGGCTTTCCAATTTCTCCTTCAAAACCAAAGAACTTTCCACCACATTTCTTGCAGTTTAAAATCTGGGCAAGAGGAAGTCCCTCACAAACTTTTTCAACCTCAAACGAATGTTTACATTCTGTCATACTTCCTCTTATGCTCTTGGTTGTATATAAATGTTTTGTGAGGGTTAATAGTTTACTGTGTTTTCTTTGGAGCGAACCTTATTTTCTTTTGTGACACAGGTTGCTTCTGTTGCTGATTTCTGATCTCTTCTTCTTCACGTTGTAACCGTGCACTTTCTTCGTTAAGAAGTTCTTCTTCTGTCTTTTCAACTTCCTGAACAGGTTCTGATTGTGGTTCTTCTGGAGGAAGTTCCTGCGGAGGTTCCTCAGATGCGATCTCTGCATATTCTGGAGTTCCAAATGGCACAAGGTTATAATCATTTAACAGGGAGATCATTTTTTGTAACAGATCAAGACGATATCCCCATTCAGCAATTGCTTCATTTCGTGCCTTTGTCATTTTCTTTGTATAAGGATCATCAATCTTTGTAACCATTGCCTCTATATTTCGATAGGCAAGTTCAAGTTGAGATGCATAGAATTGCTTCCATTTCATATAGATATCATAAAGTCCTTTCTTTATCTTGAAAAGGATTTCAGTATTATCTATGATCCTGTCAAACTGATCGAAACTTTCATTGTCCAATGCAGTCAAAGTCTTATTTATGCGTTCTATTAATAACTCCTCAAATGTTCTTACATCACCCATTTACTTCACCCCCAGAGAAAGCTCCCTGGAATATTTAAATATCCTTGTGCATGCAAAATATCAAGTTGGAACCATGCCCAAACAACAAAGACAAAAAGTGCAAATGCAAATCCAATAAAGAACCCTAGTAACATTCCAATTGTGATCTTCCTTGAAATTCCATCAGAAACATAATGATCAACTTCAGGGTTCTGTTCATAGAACGAATGTAGTTTGTTTTGGATTTTAGTTAACTCCTCAGAGTCAGTCAGCTTATTCTTCAGGTTCATCTTTAATGATTTGAACATTTTTCTCACCTTTCTTTTTTCTTAATTCTTCTCCTTTCTTTCTTCCTTCTTCAAACTTTATTTTTAACTCTTCCTTAAATTCTTTCCAACCCATACTAATCCTGTCCCTCCCATTCCGAACATTTTCATTAGCTCTGGTCCTTTGGTTAACATAACAAGACCAACAATCAATATAATAACACAAATGACAATGATTAACAAGATCTTTCCGAACCCACTTTTCTTTCCTCTAGAGATTGTTCCCTGTCTCCCGTAACCCTGGGCATCTTCATATGCTTTGACTTCATTATAACGAAGGGTTGTAACAGTTGATTTTGGTGACATTGTAAAGACAACATATTTCTCAAGTTTTCGCAGATCTATTGGACGACCCATAATGGTCATATTAAAGACACCCTTTGGTAATGGCTTCGTGACTATGTCCATAAACAGATTATGAGGATTTGTTGCCTCAATTGCCTTGAGTTCTTTATCTTCTGAAATCTTTGCCTGTCGCTGAGCATCGTCATATTGATCAACAAGAGTAGTTGTATCCATGTCCATTGTTTCAGTTTCTTCAGAACCTTCAGGCAGTGTTTGTGGGATACTTCTGTTTTCTCTGCTCGGTAATTCTGTCTGTAATTTTCTTAATATCTTCTCCAGATGTGATATGTGAAACACACTCCTTTTCTTTTTTTAGATTTAATCCAACTAAATTTGCAGCACTTGCAAATGCATCTTCACGTGCAACACGTAAGTTCTCAAATCCATATTTTGATTCAAGTAGTTCTGCATATAACGCAAAATCCAAATCAGCTGCACAACCAACCCCCTCGGGTATAATAAGAACCTGATGATCTGCAAGGTGATACGATTTTGTGACAGGAACCTGTGAATCCATTTCACGGTTGTATGATTGTTTTTCTCCAACACGGATTCCGGGTGTTATTCTCATTTCACCATCATCATAGAAATAGAACCACAGGAAACGACCTGGTCGACCTTTCTCCATAATGTAACAGGCACCAGTTGATTTTGCTCGTATGATATAAATCATATAACCAAGGATTGCAAAAACGATTCCGATAACGAACAACAGCATTTTGAAGTAATCTGGAACAGTTAAATACAGTTCAATTGGCAATAGATTTAAAAGTCCAGCAAAGATAACTCCTGCAACAATAAGCATAAATGGTATCATCATTTTATTCAAGGCTCCTGTACTACACCCTCATTATATGAAGGTTCTTCTTTTCTACCGAATAACGACCAACGAAGTTTTGATTTTAATGAGGTTCTTCCCTGATCATTTATAATCCGTTGGATGTTTTCAGTCTTCTCAACACCACGCTGACCATAGAGTGTCCAGAACCCACCAACTGAACGTGATAACTGAACTTTCATTAGGAACTCTCCCATAAGCTCGTGGGAATAATCATAGACTCCATTCTCCAACAGGATTGCAACCATTTTGTAGGTGATCATAAAGGAAAGGATGTCTTCTCTCCTGATAAAACCAAGTGCCGATATCTTAGAGAACATAACGTAGAAACGCATAAAATACGCTTTTTCACGAGTTGGTATATCTGGTTTCAACACGAACTGTGTGACAGTTACGCTCAACTCTTTGTCCAAATCGTCATCACCTGATATGCAAATCACCTTCCATAAGAGGCAATGGTTGAAGCGACAATTCCTTATTGGTCATTTCGACATTTCGGTCATGGTCAGCTTCAACCACGTTATTTCATCCTCATTTATTTCTTTATTTTTGTTTTCTCACTTCTATATGTCATAAGAGAGACAACCGTCAGAATCAGCGCAAGAAAGATCAGTGACATCTTTAGGTATTGATTATCAGACACTGCTGGCATCCACAACGAAACAAAGATGATTGCCATTGCTATGATGAAGTTCATAAACATCATCAAGACAATCTGTGAACTGACCTTTTTTGCCTGGGGATGCATTCTTAAAAACACAGCATCCTGAAAAATCTTTGATCTGTTTATTTCTGGATGACTCTCCAAATAGTCCCTCATCTCCTGAGGAACACTGACTCCTATTGGCTTAGAAGGCAGATTCTTCTGTTCTGTTTCTTCCATAGTAAAACTCCTCATCACCTTTTCTAGTTATACTTGTATAACAAAGTCAATATATTTAAACTTAACGTGTTCTTGCTCTACCTGTCCATAAGAGTAAACACAAAAACTGAAAAATCAAGATAAGAAGGAAATGGGGATGAAAAATGTGGTGAGGAGAAGTTTCAAAAATAGTTTCATCCCCATGTCATTTAAGCAAATGACTCTGATTAAGGAACATATCCAAAGTCTTTTGAGTGACAACGTGGACATTCCTTCTGTGTTGAAATCTCACAACCACATTGCTCACAGAACACTGAACCCAACTTCAGAACCCCCTGTATTTTGGAAACTGACCAAAGAATTCACCGATGCTGACTTTACCTGTGCCGTGACAATATTGGCAAACTTTTGTATAGAAATCTAATCCTGTGCCACGGCAATTTGGACACGGACGCCAACCCTGTTGTTGTTTCATTTTAAAAGCTCCCTATTTGCATTCTACTATGTCCCCACATTTGGTACACATTTCCTCTTATTCCTTGCTGTCTAAACTGAGCAACAGCTGCTCTTACCTCTGAATCAGCATTAAGTTTATACATCTCACCTGTCTTGAGTTTAATCATAAACATTGAACTAACCATTCCATTTTGGCGTGAAGTGTTTTATGATCCCAGCATAACCACCAAAATAATCAAAATCACCATCAACATCAAACACACCAGTGAAAGGATCAAGAACAATTGAAAGAGAACTCATTTCATTATAACCGTACGGGGTTTTATCCCAACCAAAATGTTTTATTCCATTTCTATTGAGGTCAATGATATATTCTCCTTTTTTATTTATCTTACTCACTTTAAACCATTGACGATTAGATTTTGCATATAAAAGTGCTGCTTCTGCTCGTTTCGTTAATATTTGTCTATTCATTTTCTAAAACCTCCATTGTGGTTTGACCTGAAACATAGCAAAAGGAGACTGAACATTTCTAATAGGTTCCCCTTTCTTTAAGGATCTTTCAAATGCAAGTATTCTGTCAAGGTCTCGTGCTGATTTTGAATGACGGTGTCTCAACTCAGGATTGTTAAGAATGCTTCGATATACCTCCTTTGCGTGTTCCAATGTTTCGTAACGAACGCCACCGATAACCTTGTAAAGACCTTTTGTTTTACCAGGCATCTTCATAAAATCAGCAACTACCTCACCAGTATTCCTGTCTTTCACACGGTAGACAAATTCAGTACTTCCAGCAACATTCCATTTCTCTGCATAGAATTGATCACGACCTCCTGCAATTTTTTTATCAAGTGTGTTCTGAAGGATGTCTGATTCTTTTTCTGGTCGATTTGCCCACAAGTCATAATCAAATGTTGGTCTCCTAAAAGGATCAGAAACCTGTTGGTTTACACTCTGAGCACCGTGAACGACATCTCTGTGCTTTTTTGCGTGTCCAAGAATTGGAACCTTAAACGGATTCTCTTTTGTTTCATTCATTTTCTCACCTTAACTTTCTACAAGACCAATTTTTCCTCCACAATATGGACATTGTTTTGGAGAATGAAGTCTGTCCAGGTTTTTACCACATTGAGTACAAAATGCTTCCATTATCAAACACCTTTATTCATAATTCCAATGGTCCTCTTTCAAACCACAAGACTCTGTTAATTTTCTTTACATTTTTTACAGTCATATGTTTGTTTGATTTCTTTACCATCTTTATACCGTATAACCCTGGTGAAACTATAATATTCCTTTTCTTTGATTCTTTGTCTTCAACTGTTGCTTGATACAAATTCAGTACCCCCTTTGAAATATACTTTGATAGTTTCCAATTCTAAATTGTGAGTCTCTCCTTTGTATATTATTTGTCCTTGAT